>ERZ650302.1211-NODE-1211-length-14644-cov-4.571664_pt1 | contig 14644 bp, 15 predicted proteins | sample MGYA00376238_ERZ650302 | MGnify/ENA primary metagenome ERZ650302 (study PRJEB26733, sample SAMN07839298) | wastewater metagenome | biome: urban; feature: wastewater treatment plant; material: waste water | place: USA: North Carolina | collected 2016-04-28 ... | reverse complement strand
GTGGTGGGTGTAGCTGGGTGCTACACCTGCTGCCGGCATCTGCTCATGTCCTTTCGGCCACCGGTATTTCTGTTCGGTGGGGTATGTCCAGTGGGCACACCTTCTGTTTTCGGTGGTGGGTGTAGCTGGGTGCTACACCTGCTGCCGGCATCTGCTCATGTCCTTTCAGCCACCGGTAAAATTAAATTTTGAAATATTATTTTAAAATTGAGCTTTTCTTGGCTAATATGTTTTTCATGTTGGCCACAGCATCGCTAATAACAGAATTATCTGTCAATCCAGTCTCATTTGAACTTTGTTCAAGCTTGTTTTGGGTCTCAACAGCTTCTGCAAGTGCCTGGTTATGCTTCAAAATCGCAATGCGCTTACTTTTGTACTGCGGTGCTTTGACGGCAACGAAGCTACCGGCGGCGGCCTCACGAGCCATACGGCTGAGCAGACCGAGCGGATTGCTTGCATTCGATTCGTATCCGCCGACTTCATCCAACAGCTCTTGCAGAATCTCGGTTTTGGCATGAGGCAGGTAATTGCTGAAAATTTTCAGTGCTTGTGGGTGCATGCCTTTTTTCAGGTTGGTTGGAAAAATAAGGCTCTGGTATTTGCCCATCGGTTTGAATGCGTCTTTTTCATCATCAGAAATCACAACAACAACATTTTGTTCCGTTGCATGGTTTTGACGATTACCGTCTATGTTTGTAGTTGTTGTTTTATCTTCCGAAGGAAGATTGTTGTAGTACTTCCTTATATTAGATGTCCCTTTTAGCACTTCTGAGATGTCCGTTTTAGCACTTACCAAATCGGGAGATGTCCCTTTTGACACTTCTGAGATGTCCGTTTTAGCACTTACCAAATCAGGAGATGTTTCGCTCTCATCGGTCAATAATGATTGCTGCCCGTTTTTTATCTGTTGTTTAACAGGACGTGTAACTTTGGCCAGACGGATGTTTTTATCCAGCATAGACATCAGCATATCGCTGTTGACGTGGGTAAAAATCCGGCTGTTTTGAAAGTAGTGGGCTTCACTGAATAAGCCGTGGGTGTGCAGGAAATGCCGCCCGCGTTCTTGGGTTTTTCGCCCAAGAAAGGTATCTTGCTTCCATTGTTCGATGGTGGCGGTGTAATAGAGCCGCTGGCGCGTAAACGAGCGGGTGCCCGGGCTGCCGTGGCGCGCACTGTTATGCAGGGCGGTAGACAGCATGATGGCAATATAGATGTCGCCGGTGAGCCGCACCAAATCCATGTGGTACACGATTGAATCGCTGAAATAGTCGCGGATAAAGCTCAATTCCTGCTTACGCCAGTCTTCAAGGGTCAGCTGGGTAATGTCGTCCAAATCAAAAATGTTGCAGACGGCCTTACTGATGGCTTCCAGATTGACTCTGAATGCCAGCTTTTTCCCTTGGCCAAAATGGCCTGCTTCAATAAAACCGAGCTGCTCCAAGTGTTTTTTGCAGGAACGCTGTTCGGCTTTGGTCAGACCGGTTTCTGTTTCGGTCTCTTGTATGGATTTAAAAATCCAACCGTCTCTGCTGATGATTTCGGTGCCGACACGCAGCCAGTACATCAGCTGCGACAGGAAGATGGCCGATTTCACATCATCATCGGTAATTTGGATAATGCTGCGGTGGACGCTTATTTTCCGGCCGGCTTGAAGCCGCCGCCAGCATTTGAGCAGGTTGCTGTTGAATTCGACGGGGCTTATCATTGCCGGTGCAAATTTGTTGGTCATAATCTGCTCCTATGCTTCCGCTTCCACTTTGGTATGGATGTATTGCCAAGCTAAATCAGAAGCAGCATCGTAATCGATTCGGTAGCGTACGATGTTGAGCTGCCGTATTTGTTCGACTTGCAGCAAACCGGCCTTATACAGCCCGTTGATGGCCTTGAGCTGCTCTTCTGTCGTCAGTACGGCCAAACGCTGCTGCTGGACATTATTGTGCTCAAACCAGTTGCTGTATGAGTCGCGCTGTTCCGGTGGCAAATAGGGCTGCTGTTCGCGCACAACCGAATAAAACAGCACATCCTGCATACGCAAGCCTTTATCCAGCATGGCGGCCGCAGTAATGCGCTCAATCGGAATGGCCGGCAGAATAATGCTGCTTTGCCTTTGGGCATTGGAGAAATAGCTTTCATTGAGCGAATAATGGCTTTGTCCGCCTTCCCGTTTGACGGTCAGGTAATTCAAACCTTTGAGCGTCCGTCTGACACTATGCCAGCGGCTTTTACTAAAGCCGAATAGGGCGCTCATCTCTTCATCACTGATCACTATTGATTTGCCGTAACGGCAGTTTTTAATGAACCACGACAAGAAATAGCCGGCGTACACATCACCCGCCAAGTCGGCAAACGACGGCATGTATAAAACGGGCTCTTCCATAGCCAGGCCGAGCAGGGCGGATGCGGTCAGCTGCCGCTCTTCTGCCTGCATCTCAGGGTATTGGTAACCGGGTAAGGCTAATTGCTTATCCATTTTTATATCCCGTTAATCGCCGCATTCAGACGGCCTAAATCATATTGGGGAAAGGCTTCCTGCAACTGCCGGTAACGCTGGAAGGTGTCGCTTTCGGTTTCCTTCATGCGCTGCCAATAGTCTTGAACCGTCAATTGGTCTTCCAAAGGCAATGCGCCGCATCTGCCCAGCTGTGAATTAATGCCCAGCTCGGTTCGGATTTGGCGGATGTCCGATTCAACCAGCAAATAGCAGACAGCCTGAATCATGTTGTTGCGCGCACCGTGCTCAACCATCCAACGGCATTGCTCCAACTGTTTGTCGCGTTGGCCGGACAGGTGCTTATTGGTGGTCAGAATATCTTTGAGGATATTCAAATCAATCAGCACTTCCATGGCACGGGCAATATCCGGAGCCGCATTGTTAATCTGCTCCGGCGTGAGCTTGCGCAGCCAGTTCAAGGTACCGGCATGGCGTTGGATCATGACCATGTTTTTACGCCGGGCCTGCTTGTCCGGCTCACAGGTCACGATGCCGATAATGGCTGTGTAGAGCAGTTTGTTGGTTTCGGCGTCTACACTTAGCCGATAGGTTTCTTTGGTGCTTTTGCAGATGTTTCTTTCAGCCCGCGCAGCTGCGGTCGCAATCAGATGCGTATTCATGATGTGTACACTCCCGTATTATCTTGTTCATACCCGTTCCTGGTACATTTCCCAGTTGTCACTGCCTAATTGCTCCAACTGGGCGCAATGATGGACGTAATCGAAATAGGCTTTTCTGGCCGTTTCGTTACCGACCACCAGCTCAAACATGAGCGTGGTGACGCTTTCTGCATAGCTGGCCATACCGATGCCGTACATCTCCATATCATTGCGGCCTTGCTCATCTTGATAGAGGGCAGCAATGATGGATTGCGGGTGACTGGTAAACGGGTTGTATCGATGTAGCAGTTGCGGTGAATCCCAAAGGGTTTTTTCACCACTGGTGCTCCAAAGATAGATAAATACGGTAGCGGCATAGGGATGCCGGCTGTTAATCAGTGCATTGGCTGAAAGTTCTTCGTTTTCACTCCAACCTTTCTTGTTAAAGTCAGGAAAATCCAACATAAAGCCATAAGGCATTTTATGATCGCTAATCAGCAAGCTCTCAATACGGACGTATGCCAACAGATTCTTGGCCGCCTGCTGAATATCCGACAGCACTTGCTCCCGACTGGGCGGCTGCACACTTTCAGCAACCCGGGCAGGCTGTGCATCGGACGTTGGCAGAATAGGGGGACGGTTACTGATGATTGTCCTGCCCGCCGGATCGACCGGCGGACAGGCCACGCTGTCGCTCTGTAATTCGGAGGCAGCGCTAGCCTTATCGTCGGTGACGGAAGCCGGAGCAGGGGAATTTGCTGCATACTCTGCCTTTGGCTTGGCCGCATCGGGGTCGCTTGTCGGTTTAGCGGCGGCTTCGGCAGCCGGTGCGGTTTTCAGACGGCCTTTGTCACCTGCATCAATCTCAAAGAAATCCGCAAATGCTTGTTGCAGGCGCTTTTGCAGCGCCGGCACATCCAACTCTGCATCATCCGCATGGGTAATGCCCCAATTTTCAAGGGTTTCGTCCCAAAACGATTCATATAGTGCAGCATCAAAGGCAAATGCAGCATCATCGGCCTGACCGGCCTCTTTGAGGGTTGTTTGCAGCTCGTTATAGGTCTTGCGCAACTCGAGTGATTTGGGAATCGATAGGCCGTTACATTGATTACCCAAGCCCGACAAATGGTCGGTGGCAAACAGGTATACCGACAGCTTGGTAAAGTGCACAGTCAAACCTTTATTGGCAAAAAGCTGTGCCAACGGTCTGACGCCCAAGGCTTCGCTGGCAGCCTCCTGAAAAATGTCGCGCATCTCTGCATACGCACAAGCCTTGTCCCAAAACACCATGTCTGCGCGCTGCTCATTTTCAATGAGATGCGCAATCAGGATGTCGTCGGCCGAGGTGTATTCGGTGTAGATACAGGGGATTTTTGAAAACCGTTCGTCACCGGTTTCGTCCAGCAACTCCTTCAGGCACAGCAGCCGTGAATTGCCGCCTTTGGCCAACATGTAACGGCTGCCGCCCGGCGGCGTGGTAACGTGCACCGGCTGCTGGACGCCCACTTCGCGAATGGATTCTTTGAGGCGTTCAAACTCTTCCGGGTCATGGATTTTGCGCGGGTTGCGGTCGAAAAAATCGATTTCCGACACAGGCAGAGTCATGGCAACGCCGGCGGGTGTGCCGTACGGCTTATCCAATTTCATGCTGGTTGCAGCAGGATTGGCAACGGCCACACTGTCAAAAATGAAATCGGGGGTCAGTTTCTTTTTCATGACGCACCGCCTTTCTCATCTTCAGATGGGGAAGGGCGCAAGTCCTGCATTTCATTGAAAAAAGTGATTTTTCGATTTTGGTCGCGTACGACCGGAAACAACTCAAACACAAGGTGAGTCATCATTTCCAATGCGGATTCCGACTTGCCGGCATGAACGCGTTCATGAAAATGCACGGGCACCCGCAAGGTGGCCGATTCTTTGTATGCCTTGGATGACGGAATCATGGTGGCCAGCAGCTTTTGGCGGCCGTCTACGAACTGATTGAAATATTCTTTGATGCTTTCGGTAAGCATTGTTGCATCTTTGGTACGGTCCTTTGCGTAGATCAACGCATATAAGGGCGGTACATTCAGATTCATGTTTTCGCCGAAAGACAGACGGCCAAGTGCCTCCTGTGTGCCGCCGATAAATTCGCGCACGCTCAACACATCCGGTTTCACCGGCGTAATCAGCATGGTAGATGCAAATGCAACGGCATCTTGCACAGGACCGACGGCACCTTGAGTATCAATAATTACAAAGTCATAATTGTTTTTGATAATCGGATGCGTCATTTTAATGCGCACCAAAAGCGCGCGATCTACGCGATTTTGTACGTTAAAGCGTACATCATCAGATAAATCGTTCGATAAAACGATGTCCAGGTTTGGGTAAACGGTTTTTGAGATGGTTGAGGCCACAGTCTGATCAGACAGGTCGCCCAACAAGAATTCAACGATACCGCACGGAGCCGTGTAGCTCAGTGCATAGTATTTTGAAAGTGAAGCATGCGGATCCGCGTCAATCAATAATACGCGGTATGCCATATCGGCCAATAAGCCGGCAAGATTTGCTGCGGTTGAAGTTTTGCCGGTGCCGCCTTTTGTGCCCACTATACCCACGGTAGTGACCATCTTGAAAGTCCTTTTGGATGAAGGTTGTTAAAATCCCGTATGTGCAACTAGCTTTTAACCACCACCCGCATTCTACCTTCGAGTCACTCTATTTCGCATAATCTATATTATGTTAATTTTTATCCTCAAAACGGGAAGCTTAGGTGGACCCTTTTTGAGGATACTCGATGTCAATCACAACGCTCGGTGTCATGGGCACCAAAGGCGGAACAGGAAAATCATCAACTGTCGCAAATGTCGGCGGCTTGATGGCCGACATGGGTTTTCGTGTCTTAATGATTGACACGGATCCGCACGCAGGTTTGAGTAAATACTATCCGCTGCATTTCAAAGCACCTAACGGCATTGTCGAGTTATTGCTCGGTGACAATTCCGAGGCTGTTATCACATCGACTATTTCCAATACGGTTTTCCCGAATTTGGACATCGTCTTGAGCAACAACTTAAATGATGATGTGCGCATCCATGTACAAAACCGTGTTGATCGCGCCTTTTTGCTTCGCAGCAAAATCATCCATCCCTATATCCAATCAAATTACGATGTCGTCATTTTCGATACCCAAGGTGCGGTCGGTCCTGTGCAGGATGCAGTCGCTTTCGCATCAACCCTCATTCTCAGCCCGGTTAAACCGGATGTGTTGAGTGTGCGCGAGTTTTTGAGCGGCACACAAACGTCTCTCGACCGGCTGGCCTACGGCTCTGCCATGAATCTGCAAGTGCCGCCATTGCGTGTCTTGATTTACGCGCAAGACCGCACCAAAGATGCCCGCTTCATTTCTGAAGAACTGAAAGCAAACTTCAACCGGGGTATTGACGGCCGCAATCAATTGCTGAACACCATCATCCCGGCCGCCAAGTCGTACAAAGAATCGGCCACCTTGCGTGTACCCGTGCACTGCCATGAGCGTATCCATGACGGTAAAAGCGAATCGGCACTCAACGTGATGACGGAATTGGTGTATGAGCTTTTTCCGCCGATTAAAGACCAAGGTCTGAAAGGTACATTCTTCAACGAAATGGATGACCTTTACGAAGAATATACGCCTGAAAACGACCTGGGAGGAGCGGAAAATGAGCAATAACAGCAAAGCCCGCCAACCGGTTAAACCACAACGCAAGCTGGACGGCAGCCTAGTCGGTGCCAGTCTGAACGTCTCCAATCCGGCTGCTACCGGCATGGATTTGTCTTACCAACCTGCGGCCATGTCCAATATGTTCATGAATCTGCCGGTGAGCGAAATCGATTTTTTCGATAAAAACCCGCGCCGGCAGCATGATGACGAACTGTACCAGCAAATTAAAGACTCTATCCGTGCCACCGGTGTACAACAGCCGGTGCACGTCACCCGCCGTCCCGGCGGCAACCATTACATTTTGGCCCAGGGCGGCAATACGCGCCTTAAAATCGTCAAAGATTTGTTGCAGGAAACCGGCGACAGCCGCTTTGCCAGCATACCCTGCATCTACATCGAGTACACCTCCGATGAAAACATCCACATCGCCCACCTGATCGAAAACGAGCAGCGTGCCGATATGGTGTTTTGGGACAAGGCCTGTGCCTATGCCGATGTTCGGGATATGTTGCAGGCCAAATCTGCCGAGCAGTTAGGTTTTCGAAAGCTGGAACAGAAGTTTGCAGAATTGGGTTTGAAAGTGTCATTTGCTGCACTTTCAATGTACTTTTTTGCGACAGACCATCTTTCTGAACTTGGTAAATCTTGTAACGACCTATCAATTCCCAAAGCTAGGGACTTGCGCAAACAGCAAAACGACTTACTGGCTCAGCTAAAAGAAGCCGGTCGGGAAACCGAAGGTTTCACAGCATTCTGGCACAACACCCTCTCCGACTGGAGCAGCCGCCATATTGCAGAGGCGGAACTCGATGTTCCGGCACTGCAACGCCATCTGCAACAGGCGTTTGCAACAGCCTACGGCATCAGGCCGTCTGAAACTGACACAGTATCAGGGCGTCCGGCAGCGGTCGACCCGTTGCCGGACGGCGACCTCGGCCAATCAAGTGCTGTAACAGCCCCGGCAACGGCTTCCACGCCCTCTTCCGATACATCGGTTCCCTCCCCTACCCTGAGCGACAGCGTGACCCGGGGGCCGGTCGAACCGGCGCCCGGGTCAGACATCCGTACCGATAAAGCAGTTGTTCATCAGCCGGCAACGCAGCCGGTTTCTGCACTCAGGCCGTCTGAAAGTTTCCCCGAGCAAGTGGTCAGCCGTGACGAGGCATTGTTACAACTGCATGCTGCCGTACACGATTTGCTCACTGTCGTGCATATCGACAATTTACTGCTGCTGGATGACAAAATGCCTTATGGCTTCTTGCTCGATTTCCCCGATTTCAGCAAAACCGAATGGCTGGATACGGACGAGATGTTCCTGATTAATGCCCGTCACCCCTACGCCGCCACCGTATTTACTTATTTGTGGGTGGTCAGCGGTTGCGACCAGCTATTCAATGCACCGCAGCTGACTGCGCATTACAACCCATTCCTGAACCAGCCTGCACCCAATATGCTCTCGGCGGTATACCGAGACATGACGCTGCGAGACCACGTCTTTAACGCCGGTCTCGGCGGCCTAGACTATCTCGACCAAATGACCATGAACATGTTCACCATGATCACCGAGCAACGGGAAATCAGCGAGGCCGTCAGCCGCTTTAATAATGCTGCGGCAGCCGCCAAACAGACCGGTTTGCCGGACTGGGACCTGTATGAAGAAGAATAAGGGAGGAAAGACAATGAAACCCGCATACAACCGTCACCGCAACCGCCCGACAGCAGATTATGGCGAGAAATACCGGATGAAGCTGAATGGCCGACACAATGCATTTCTTTACAGCCAAATATTAACCTTGCTGGCCAGCAACAGCCCGGGCAAAGACGAGCGCATTTCCAATTCGGTGATGCTGGCCAAGTTTGGTGAAACGATTGAGCGTTTGGCCAAACTAACCCCGGGTGAGCTGACGGCCATTGCCGATCAATTGTCGGGCATGGTTGAAGTCCACATCGATATGCCGGCGCTGACCGAATTGTTACTGAGCAAGCATAACGATAACGATAAACGCGACCGCCACTTAAACCAATGTGCATGGCTGGTTGAGCATGGTGCCAGCAATACACTGATATTGGGGCTGTGTGCGACTTTGGTCTCGGCCGACATCAAACGCGTCCGTATCGAGCTGGGCAAACCGGTGCCAATGGGGCGTACCAAAACGCTGGAGCTGGAACAGCAGCTCTCCGTACACGAAAGCTGGCAGGGAATCTGCAAAATCGAAACCGATGCCTTCCGCCGTTATCAATTGATACAGCAAGCTTATCCCGATTACACCGTAGGTCAGCTGCATACCGCAGTGATGGAGTGCACAAGATGAGTCAATCAGGTAATCAGACCGTCAGCCTGTTTCAATACAACTTGCTGACCGCAGAAGAACAAAATCAGAGCATCACCGCCCTGCTCGGTATGTTGATGGAAGAGCCGGTGCTGTATGTTCCCGCATACGGCGAGTTGGTCGGTGACCCGTGGGCAGGCTATTTCCTGTCCTGGCTGGTGAAAAATTGCCGTTACGGCCAATCCATCAGCATTACCGATGAGGAAATGCTGGACGGCTTCGGCTACAGCAAAGCCCGTTGGGCGGCCGTACGCCGGCTATTGAAGAAAGACGGTTACTTAATCAGCCGGCGCAGCGGCGGCGATACCGTGTACTCCATCAATGAAAAACACTTCAGTGAAGCGTTAAAGGCGCATTCGCAGACCCGTAAAGCCGAACAGTTGCAACAATATCCCTCTATTCCGATTGACCGTTTACCGGCCGCAGCGATGCTGCGCAGCGGGCATAAAATAACCAATGTGCTCTTCTATTATCTAATCGTCTCACAACAGCAATACCACACACCGGACAAGCGCGGCACCACCGGCGACTGGTTTGAGTACGATGCCGTGCAGCGTAATTACATGCGACTGCTCAGTGATGATGAGCAAAACAAAGCATTTAAGGCTTTGGTGAAAGCCGGATTATTGCTGGTCGAAAATGAACCTGCATTAAACCTCATGCGTTACTGCCTCAATCACGATGCCATATCGGAACTGACGTGGCAGTATGTCCACGATGTAGCCGAATGAGGAGCCTGATATGAACCTGCTCCCACCAGAAGATTTCAATACCGCCCTGATCAGCTGCTGGAAACGGCTCCAATCAGGCCGGCGCATTGTTGTCCACCGCAGTCTCATCGGCATCACCGGCGACATCAAGTCGGCTGCCTATCTTTCGCAACTGCTGTATTGGCTGCGTGTCGGTGTCGACATCAACATCCGCGACGGATGGATACTCAAATCCATAGCCGAAACACAGAACGAGACCGGCTTGAGCAAAACAGAACAGGGTTTGTGCAAGGAGAAATTGCGTGAACTGGGTTTGATTCAGATTGCCCGTATTGGCCAGGGTGCCAGACTGGCAGTCAAGGTTAATTTGGAGGCCGTCTCGGCTGCAATCTGCAAGCTGTTTGATTTGAATAGCACCGCAGAGCTGACGATAGAAGAATGGCGCAAACAGGAATTGGGCTTTATTCGGGATTATTTCAGCGATTCGGTGGTCTACCATCTTGATTTGGTGTGGTTGACCGGTGACATCCATTCAGCCGTGATCCTCTCCAACGCCCTCTTTCAATCCGCTCGAAGAGGTACACCCGGCAGCAGCGCGTTCAATAAGCAAAGGCTGTATTATTCTGCCACCATGACGGAGTGGGAAGAAGCCACGACCTTGCGCTATAAACCGCAACGACGCGCCCGGGATTTGCTGAAGTCCGCCAGGCTGATAGTAGAGGCCCATTACAACCAAAGTGCCCGTATCTTTACCCATGTGGACGGTTTGCGTCTGATAGAGATGCTCGAGCAAAAGATACGCCTGGCGCAAAAGCCCGAGCTGAATGTCGGTAAATTGAAAGCGCTATTGGAGGCGGAAGCTGCCGAACAACAGCCGGATGCACCACAATTGCCCCAACCGGAATCGCCGGTATTGGAGACACCTGAATCAGATGATATTAACTATCATTCAAGAAGTAAGGAATTGGCAAACTCAGAAGTCACAAATGGGCAAACTATTTATAAGAGTACATACAACAATCATCCTACGGATGAACCTACAACAACAACACAGAGGGAAAGCAAAGCAACCGAATCGGCAAGTGCCAATGTGGTAGTGGTATCCGATGCTTTGCAATCAGGACAGCAGACGTCACGGTTTGAGGAACTCATCTGGCCGAAAATTTTCAATGGCAGTGTCCGCATCAAAGCTGAAGTGATATTCGACCGCTACTATGCCCAAGGCAATGCCGGACAATTGCAGGAGATACTGGACGAGATTGCTGGTCAAACCGCTGAAGTACGCAGTCCGCTCGGCTTGCTGACCATGCTGGCCAAAGCAGCGGCGGCGGGCACATTGGTTTGTGTACAAGCGCCCATCGTGCAGGAGAAACGCATACAGGCCGAAAAATACCGGCAAATGATTGAACAGCAACAAGCAGCTGTTCCGCCAAGTGAACCGCCACTCCCACCTGTTGAGGCTAAACAAACCACCACAGATGAGCGGATGCCGGCGGGCAGAGAGGCCTTGAGAAACATGAAATACAATAAAATCATAAATTAATTGCACAATATGCGTTAAATATCAATTATTAACGATTAATATTCTAATTTATGATTAAGCGGAGCTATAAGAATCCTTACTGCTCGCCGATGACGCCGAAAGTACGCAGGATGAAGTCAGACGGCCTACGCTGTGCCTCCCGGGCACCCCACCGAGAAGCGACAATTCGGCAAGCTCGTGAACAGAGATTGCAGGTGTGTACAGTGTACACACACACCGAGAAGCGACAAACATAACCTTTCCATCCAGGAGAATTCCATGAAACAACGCATCGTCATCAAACCCAACGCCATACGCGTGACTGACTTGCAAAATGAACAGCTTCCGACAACCCAGCGTTCTTTGTTTTCCAATCACTACGACTTTGATGGTGAAAAAGAACGACTCGGTAATTTAAGTACCGGCAGCATCTATGTTGCCCCTGAAGACCCGGAGCATGAGGCAGTGCGTGTTTTTCTCTACCACCAACGCCTGCTCAAGCAGCATATCTACCGCAACAACCTTTCGGGCCGTGCACGACAGCGCCGCAAGCCTGAAGGCATCAGCTTGGATGATTACGATATTTTCATGTCGGTAGCCGAAGAATATGAAAGCGTCGGTAAACTGCGGGACAAAGAACAGGATTATGTATATCTGCATACCAAGCAGGCGGTGCGGTGTTGGGAGGGTATGAATGACCGTACCAAACCGCAACAGCGCTGGCCGGGTATCCGTTATGCCATGGCCTTGAGCATGGAGTTGGTACGCTTGACGCAGAAAGACAACCCTTTTGCGTACGCTGCGCTGTTGGGCTTTGAACGGGCTTTGGATGAGGTGAAAGCGTTTTTTGATGAGCAGACGGCCAAGGTTCAAAAGTTGCTGGATACTTCTGCTGCGCAGGGGATACACATCAATGTGATGGAAAATACCGCCCCACTGGCTGTACCGGTCGGACACATACGCGGTTATGGATACCGTCTTATTCATCTGCTGACGGCCTACGATATGTATATCCGTATGGTTAAAACCCTGATGGATAAAGGCATGGTGTCAAACAAGAACGGTAACGATATGGTACGTGATGGCGGTCGCCATATCCGCCGCACCACGCAGGAGCTTTATTTGGTCACGATGCGTATGCGGGCAATACAGACCATTACCCGTGCTGATTTCTTGAAGGCGGATGAATCGTTCAGGCAGAAACTGCAAATAGCCGTTGATAATAATGCTCTGGAAGCATTGCCTTTAGGCGCGTTGCTGGGTTCTGATGAGTTGCAGTTTGTGTTTGTGCAGTTGCCCTACGATGCCGAAGAGCTCGATAAAATCGCGGCGTTTGCGCGCCAATACGGATTGGTTGCGGAAAACATGGCGTAATCATAAGGTTCGATTTAAACTGGAAGTTCTGTTTTTATTCATAATGGATGTGTGTAATGGGTACGGATAACGCGGGTATTTCTCTGGTTACAATTTTTGGTAACCACAAAAGCCTTTTAAGGGTAAGGGGCATTGAGGATTTGCGGAACAAAATAGTGGAGCTTGAGGCGAAGTGGGATCAGGTGATTCTAGACTCGCGGGCATTCAATGAGGAGCTTGGCAAGTTGCGCCGGAAAGGCTGTCTGGTGACAACAACCAAGTATGGCCGCAAATACACCACCGATATTTATACGGCTCACTACGAGCACAAATATTATTACATCCCCTTAATCAGCTTCTACAATAAGGGGAAGCGCATTGCCAATTGGGAGGGGGTGTATGAGTTGTTGACGGCGGCAAATGCATCTTTGGACGAGATTCTGCTGCATATGCAGTTATGGATGTCGATGACGGATCATATGTACCGCGCCCGCGATGTCAGCAACAGTCTGAGCTATGTTTACCGTTGCTTGGACGAGTACAAAAAGATGACCGATGTGGCCGGCATTGAGGAGAAAATGCTGCCGGAGTCGTTGCAGCGGACGCGCTCATTAGATTCGTTGGCGGATGCCTCGCAAGAAGGCTTTCACCTCAATACCGAGATTTTGGAGCGAACGATTCTTCTGGTAGATGCGTTGATACAGGATTCGGGCAAGACGGTCTCACCAACAAAACGGTCGCGCATTGTGTCCTTGGTATACAACGCGGAAGTGGCGGCAATACGGAAGTCAGAATCGGAAATCCGACAAATTATTGATTTGGCCGGCTTCGAGGAGGATGAAGGTAATCGAGTTGAAAGATGAGATGTAACGGCTCAATTCATGATAAACAAAGGGTATTGAGATGCGGTCTTCAGAAAATGTTGAGTTAAATTTAAATATACTCAAAAAAATCGTGATTGCAATGAACCTATTTTTGCTTGCTGCAATCGTTGCCTTTATTTTTTCTGATAACGTTCAGTTTTGGATGTTTGAATTTTTTTCTTATTATGCACCTCTTGCTGCGATTCTTACAATGGCATTTTTTATGGCGATCGGCGTGTCGTCATATTTTACCAAAGGCGTGACATGAGAAAAATCCGCAATATTGATACTCATACGCTGTTTTCTTTATCTATGCTGGCATTTTGCCTGCTGATGCTCCCTGTGTTGAACAGCAAGCCTGATGTCAATGGGGATTTTCCCCAACGATGGCTGCTTATAGGTATCGCACAATGCCTCATTATCAAACTGGCACCTCTGTTATTGCATGTACGGATTTTCAGGAAATGGTTTGGCTGGTGCGATGCGTTCAGCCTGACACAGAAGCAATGGTTTGATTCCCGCCAAACCCGAAAATTCATTGCAAGCTTGGATCATGATTATCTTCAGACGGCCACCGGCTATCTGAAAAATTATTTGATATTAATAATATTGGTTTTACTGTTAGGTGAAATAACGTCCTATTTTGTTTCGGAAAGCCTGATACATTACGCTGTTTCACAACTATATCCTTATCCCGCAGCAGTAGCCTTGGTTATTTCAACCACCATGCTGCCTGCCGCTTTCCGTCCGTAAATGCAAAATAAATCAAAAAAATGCTTGACACAAAACCGTATCTTCCTGACGCACCTTATATAAGCAAGAATAATATCGTAAAAGAAAAAGATATTGAACAATTTAATGCATTATTAAAAAATTATATTAATTTCAATGATATAAGTGACATTCAATATAAAGATGATATTGATTGGCTAGTAGCAGAAAGTTTTATAGTTAATGAAATTGAATATACTAAAGAACGATTTAACTTAGCATCCTTATTTCATAATGAAATTTTAAATTTAATATTATTGGACATGTTTTATCATATATTCGTTTTGTTATTTCATTATTAATTTTTGTTATTTTTTGTT
>ERZ650302.1210-NODE-1210-length-14646-cov-15.284353_pt1 | contig 14646 bp, 8 predicted proteins | sample MGYA00376238_ERZ650302 | MGnify/ENA primary metagenome ERZ650302 (study PRJEB26733, sample SAMN07839298) | wastewater metagenome | biome: urban; feature: wastewater treatment plant; material: waste water | place: USA: North Carolina | collected 2016-04-28 ... | reverse complement strand
GCTGCATCGAAACCATCCAGGACGGCAAGCCCACCACCGAGTTCATGAAGTTTGGCGACACCATCCGCATCGAGGTCAAGGGCAAGGATGGCGCCAGCATCTTCGGCGCCATCGACCAGGAAATTGCCGCACCCGGCGCTGCAACCTAAGGTTTGAAGCCAAAAGTGCCTGATTAGCTACTTACCTCAGAAACGCGCAGCAGACTCCAAGGCAGCGGCCCAGTAGTCACCAATGCCTTCAACAGCACCTAGCTGGCGTTGGTTCTGCTCAGTCTGAGATATGTCGCTAATCAGGAAAAAGAGCTTCCAGCGCTTGTCTGTCAAGCGCTGGAAGCTCTTTTTTTAGGAGCAATGACTGGTGGGCACCTTCCTCAGTTCCAACCCTCCAGCACCAGCTTGCCCCGCGCCTTTCCGCTCTCGATGAGTGCATGTGCGCGCTTCAGATTCTCCGCATTGATGGTGCCAAACCGCTGGTCCAGCGTGGTGCGGATCAGTCCGGCGTCCACCAGCTGCGCTACTTCGGTCAGCAGGCGGTGCTGGCCGATCATGTCGTCGGTGCCGAACAGCGCACGGGTGAACATCAGCTCCCAGTGCAGCGACACCGACTTGCGCTTGAGCTTCGTCACGTCGAGCGACACCGGGTCGTCGATCAGCGCGAACTGGCCCTGCGGCGCGATGGCCTCGACGATCTGGTCAAAGTGCGCGTCGCTCTGCGTGAGACTCACGATGATGTCTACCGTAGGGTGGCCGATGCGCGCCAGCTCTTCAGTGAGCGGTTTGCTGTGGTCAATGACGTGGTGCGCGCCCAGGTCGCGCACCCATTGCTGCGTTTCGGGGCGCGATGCGGTGCCGATGATCGTGAGGCTGGTCAGCCGCGCCGCAAGCTGCGTGAGGATGGAGCCCACACCGCCGCTCGCGCCAATGATGAGCAGGGTCTTTTGGGTGGGCTGCTTGCCGGGTGCCACACGCAGGCGGTCAAACAGCAGCTCCCACGCGGTGATGGTGGTCAGCGGCAGCGCGGCGGCCTCGGCAAAGTCCAGCGACTTTGGCGCGTGGCCCACGATGCGTTCATCCACCAGGTGCAGCTCGCTGTTGGTGCCCTGGCGGGCAATGGAGCCTGCGTACCAGACCCGGTCGCCGGGCTGGAACAGCGTGACATCCGGCCCCACGGCGCGCACGATGCCGCTCGCGTCCCAGCCCAGCACCTTGTAGTCGGGCCCGTCGCCGCTGGGCGAGCTGCTTTTGCGCACTTTCGTGTCCACGGGGTTCACCGAGACGGCATGCACTTCCACGAGCAGATCGCGGCCGGTGGCCACCGGGTCGGGCAGGGTGATGTCGAGCAGAGACTCGGGGTGGTCGATGGGGTGGGCGGTTTGGTAGCCAACGGCTTTCATGGGGAGGTCCTGGAGGTAAACAAAGGGTGCTCCAATGATGGGTCTTGCAAAATTGCTTTTAAATAGGTCGATGATTGAATCTATCTTCAATCATTGTTTGTAAATAAACCCCTACGCACCCAAGGCACGCCATGAAAAGCCTGCAAGACCTCGACATCTTTGTGCGCACCGTGGACAGCGGCAGCCTCTCGGCCACGGCCCGTGCGCTGGACCTCACGCCCGCCGCTGCGAGCGCCGCGCTCAAGCGGCTGGAGGCCGAGCTGGGCGTGGCGCTGTTCGTGCGCTCCACGCGCAGCCTGCGGCTCACGCAAGAAGGCGCACTGTTCCTGGAGCACTGCCGCCCCGCGCTGGCGGCGCTGCAGCAGGTGCAAGGCCAGCTGGCAGGCGGGCGCGCCGGTGGCTTGCGCGGCACGCTGCAGCTGGCCGCGCCGTCGGACCTGGGGCGCAATGTGCTGCTGCCCTGGCTCGATGCCTTCCAGGCCGAGCACCCGGGCATCGACATCCGCCTGCAGCTGGCCGACCGCGTGGCCAACGTGTACAGCGAGCCGGTAGACGCTGCCTTCCGCTACGGCAAGCCGCAGGATTCGAGCCTGGTCGCACTGCCGCTGGCCGCTGACCACCGGCGCGTGCTCTGCGCAGCGCCCGCCTACCTGGCAGCGCACGGCATGCCCGACACGCCCCACGCACTGGCCGAGCACCAGGGCCTGTGCTTCATGTTGGGCGAGGACGTGCACGACCGCTGGCGCTTCTGGGATGCCGCAGGCCAGGAGGTGGTGGTGCGCGTGCGCAGCCGCAACGTGGCCAACGATGGCGATGTGGTGCGCCGCTGGGCGGTGCTGGGCCGGGGCATTGCGTACAAGTCGTACTTCGACGCGGCCGATGATCTGGCCGCCGGGCGGCTGGTGCCGCTGTGCCCTGGCTGGACCACCGAGGCCGTACCGCTCTTTCTGGTGGCGCCCAGCCGCCGCCAGTTCACGCCGCTGGTGCGGGCGCTGCGCGACTTCGTGGCCGGGCGCCTGCAGGCGCTCATGGCGCGGGCGCCACGCTGAGCGCTAGCAGCAACCGCATGCGCAGCGCCGACCTGCCGCACGAGGCTCTGCCAGCAGCAGGGGTAATGCACACGCGACCGGCGCCGCGCACCCGTGCGCCGCACAATCGCGCCCTTGCTGCCGCCACCGAGCGCGGCGCTTCTTGCGCAGCCCAGTGCCCGGTGCTGCGGCAACGCCTTCGACGGAGAAAGACAATCATGCTGAATTTCGACTTCCACAACCCCACCCACATCGTCTTCGGCCAGGGGCGCATTGCCGACCTGGCCAAGCTGGTGCCCGCTGCCGCCAAGGTGCTGATCCTGGTGGGTGGCGCCAGCGCCGAAAAGACTGGCACGCTGGCCGAGGTGCGCGCCGCGCTGGGCGAGCGCGAGCACGCCACCTTCACCGGCATTGAGCCCAACCCCAGCTACGAAACCTCCATGCAGGCCGTGGCGCAGATCCGCGAAGGCGGGTTTGACTTTCTGCTGGCCGTGGGCGGCGGCTCGGTCATCGACGCCACCAAGTTCATCGCTGCCGCCGTGCTGTTTGAAGGCGGCGACCCCTGGGCGATTCTGGAAAAGTTTGGCCGCAACGTGCAGCGCGCCATGCCGTTTGGCGCCGTGCTCACGCTGCCCGCCACGGGTTCGGAGATGAACAACGGCAGCGTCATCACCCACCGCGCCAAGGGCGCCAAGCTGCCCTTCAGCAGCGAGCACACCTACCCCGTCTTCTCGGTGCTCGACCCCACCAAAACCTACACCCTGCCGCCCCAGCAGCTGGCCAACGGTGTGGTCGATGCCTTTGTGCACACGGTGGAGCAGTACCTGACTTACCCCGTCAACGCCCTGGTGCAAGACCGCTTTGCCGAAGGCATCCTGCACACGCTGATCGAGGTGGGCCCGCGCCTGCTCACCGCCACCGAGCCCGTGTACGACGACCGCGCCAACCTGATGTGGGCCGCCACCATGGCGCTCAACGGCCTGATCGGCGCGGGCGTGCCGCAAGACTGGGCCACGCACATGATTGGCCACGAGCTGACAGCGCTGCACGGCATTGACCACGCCCGCACCCTCGCCATCGTGCTGCCCGCGCTGCTCAACGAGCGCCGTGGCCCCAAGCGCGCCAAGCTGTTGCAGTACGCCGAGCGCGTGTGGGGCATCACCACCGGCAGTGAAGACGAACGCATCACCGCCGCCATCGAACGCACCCGTGATTTCTTTGAGAGCATGGGCATCCGCACCCGCCTGTCGGGCTACGGCCTGGGCGCAGAGGTGATTGAGAAAGTGATTGCCCAGCTCGAAGCCCACGGCATGGTCAAGCTGGGTGAGCAGCGTGAGATCACGCCTGCGGTCAGCCGCCGGATTCTGGAGGCAGCGCTGTAAGCGTATTGGCGACGGTTCCAAGTAAAAATAGCTGCCAGCGCTTGCTGATCAAGCGCGGGCAGCTATTGTTTTGCTAGCTTTGGTGCGTGGGTATGCGCAAAATTTCGACCGTCGGCTGGCTTGTGCAAGAACACCGGGATCTCAATGACTGAGCAAATACAGTCTGTTGCAGCGCTGCTGTTGCACTTCATAATTCCGAGCCACAGACGGAAAGCACCTTGCCAGCTCTCAGCACCACCCCTTACCAGTCCCAATACATCGCCTGGCTGCTTTCAAGGCAGATCGGGCGGGACTCCCCAGACCTCCTGGCCTCCACCCTGGTCGATGCGCGGGTCGATCTCAATCCCCACCAGGTCGAGGCCGCACTCTTCGCCTTCCGCAGCCCGCTATCCCAGGGCGTGATCCTGGCGGACGAGGTGGGCCTGGGCAAGACCATCGAGGCGGGCTTGGTGATTGCCCAGCGCTGGGCAGAGCGCAAGCGGCGAATCCTCATCATCACCCCGGCCAACTTGCGCAAGCAATGGCACCAAGAACTGCAAGACAAGTTCAGCCTGCAAGCGCTGATTCTGGAAGCCAAGAGCTACAAAGAGCAGCGCAAGGCAGGGTTGCCCAACCCCTTTGACCAGGCCTCAGATCCGACCCGGTCCCAAGCCAGCCAAATCGTCATCTGCTCCTACCAGTTCGCCAAAACCAAGGCCGATGACCTGCGCCGCGTGCGCTGGGACTTGGTGGTGATGGACGAAGCCCACCGTCTGCGCAACGTGTACAAGCCCGGCAACGTGATCGGCAAGGCCCTGAAGGAGGCACTTGCCCACGCCCCCAAAGTGCTGCTCACCGCCACGCCCCTGCAAAACTCCCTGCTGGAGCTGTACGGCATGGTCAGCCTGGTGGACGAGCGCGTGTTTGGCGACCTGCCCAGCTTTCGCGAGCAGTTCGGCGCGCTGGGCAACCCCGACACCCTGGCTAAGCTGCGCAGCCGCTTGCAAAGCGTGTGCATGCGCACCTTGCGCCGCCAGGTGCAGCCCTACATCTCGTACACGCGGCGCATCCCCATGGTGGAGCCCTTCACTCCATCGGCAGAAGAACAGGCCCTGCACGACCGCGTGGCCGACTACCTTCGCCGCCCCTCGCTCAATGCCCTGCCTGCAGGGCAGCGGCAACTGATTTCTTTGGTGTTGTGGAAGCTGCTGGCCTCCAGCAGCTACGCCATTGGCGGTGCGCTGGACACCATGGCCCAGCGCCTGCAAGACCAGCTCAGCGCCCAGCCTGCGGGCCAGGAAGACGCCAGCCTCGCCGAGCAACTGGACAAGGACTACGAGTCCCTCGACGAAATCGAAGAGGAATGGATCGAGGCGGATGGCGATGCGCCTGGTGCGCACAAAGCCACCCTGGCCGAAGAAATTGCCGAGCTGCGCGAGTTCCAGCGCATGGCCACCACCATCCGCGACAACGCCAAGGGCCAGGCCCTGCTCACGGCCTTGGGCAAAGCTTTTGCCGAGCTGGAGCGCCTGGGCGCTAAGCGCAAAGCCCTCATCTTCACGGAATCGCGCCGCACGCAAGACTATCTGCTGGGCCTGCTGGAGCAAAGCGCCTACGCAGGCCAAGCCGTGCTCTTCAACGGCACCAACAGCAGCGAGCAGGCCACGCGCATCTACCAAGCCTGGCTCAAACGCCACGCAGGCACCGACCGCATCACCGGCTCCCGCACCGCCGACACCCGCGCCGCGCTGGTCGAGCATTTCAAAGAATCGGCCAGCATCATGATCGCCACCGAGGCCGGGGCCGAGGGCATCAACCTGCAGTTCTGCTCGCTGGTCATCAACTACGACCTGCCGTGGAACCCCCAGCGCATTGAGCAGCGCATTGGCCGCTGCCACCGCTATGGGCAGAAGCACGACGTGGTGGTGGTCAACTTTGTGGACCACAGCAACCCAGCCGACAAGCGCGTGTACGAGCTACTGGCGCAAAAGTTTCAGCTCTTTGAAGGCGTTTTTGGTGCCAGCGACGAAGTGCTCGGCACCATTGGCAGCGGGGTGGACTTTGAACGCCGCATTGCCGAGATTTACCAAACCTGCCGCAACCCGCAAGAGATCGAAGCCTCGTTCCAGCAACTGCAGCTCGACCTGTCGGGCGAGATCAGCGCCGCCATGCTCAAAACCCGGCAAGTGCTGCTGGAGAACTTTGACGAGGCCGTGCAAGACAAGTTGAAGGTACGGCAGACCGAAAGCACCAGCGCCCGCAACCGGTTTGAGCGGCTACTGATGGACCTGACACAGGCCGAGCTGCAGGGCCACGCAGAGTTTGACCACGAAGGCTTTACCCTGCGCCAAACGCCGCCCGGCCTGCCGTCCGCCGACGCGCCTCCAGGCCGCTACGAGCTACCCCGCCGCAGCGAAGACGCCCACCTTTACCGAACCGGGCACCCGCTGGCCCAAGCGCTGATTCAGCAAGCCCGCCAGCGCACCCTGCCCACGGTGCGCGTGCAGTTCAGCTACGACGACTACCGCACCATGCTCGCCACCCTGCTGCCCCTGCGCGGGCAAACGGGCTGGCTCAGCCTGAGCGTGCTCTCCATCGACGCCCTGGGCGTGCAAGAAGACTACCTGCTGCTGGCAGGCGTTACCGATGCAGGCCAGCCCCTGCACGAAGAAGACGCGCACAAACTGCTGCGCCTGCCCGCCCAGGTGCAAGAAGCCAGCCTGTTCATGGAGCCCCCTGCCGCGTTGGCCCAAGACGTGGAGCGGCTGGAGCGCGCACAGATCCAGGCCGTCAACACCCGCAACCTGGGCTACTTCGATGCCGAAGTGCAAAAGCTCGACGCCTGGGCCGACGACCTGAAGGTGGGCCTGGAAAACGAAGTCAAAGAGCTTGACCGTGAGATCAAAGACGTGCGCCGCACTGCCACCGTGGCCGCCACGTTGGAAGAAAAGCTGCAATGGCAAAAACGCCAGCGCGAGCTGGAAGACAAACGCAACCAGCTGCGGCGCAGGATTTTTGATCGGCAGGATGAGATCGATGCGCAGCGCAGTCGTTTGATTGAGGATTTGGAGGGCAGGCTTGCCAGTTCAGCCTGTCTGAAGAAACTGTTCGCAATACAGTGGAGTTTGGATAAAGGCGGGAGGCCCTGATGTCTGCAACTAATTTCAAAACCGAGAACAACACCTATCGCAAATTGATAGGTAACGGCCTGACTTACAGGATTCCGCGTTTTCAGCGCGACTACAGCTGGTCTGAAGACGAGTGGGAAGACCTGTGGGCCGACATATTGGGCATTCTTCAAGAAGGGGGCGAGCCTGCGCATTACATGGGCTATTTGGTTCTGCAATCGCAAGACGACAAAAGTTTTGATGTGATCGATGGGCAGCAGCGCCTCACCACACTCACCCTGGTGGTGCTGGCTGCCATGAAGAACCTGCAACGGCTGGTCAACGACAAGACCCAGGCTGAACAAAACCAACGCCGCATTGACCAAATCCGGCAAACGTACATCGGCTACCTGGACCCTGTCACCTTGGTCTCGCGCACCAAGCTCACCCTCAATCGCAACAACGACAGTTACTTTCAAACCTACCTGGTACCGCTGGGGCATTTGCCGCAGCGCGGGTTTCGCGCATCGGAGCATTCACTGCGCAAGGCATTTGAATGGTTTGAAAAGCGCGTGCGCGACTATGCCAAACGCCAAGGGGGCGATGAAGGCATGGCGCTGGCGAGCCTGGTTGAGACCATGAGCGACAAGCTGTTTTTCACCGTCATCAGCGTCACCGATGAACTGAACGCGTTCAAGGTATTTGAAACCCTCAACGCCCGTGGCGTGCGCTTGTCTTCCACAGACTTGCTGAAAAACTACCTGTTTTCGGTGCTCCACAAAGAGGCCGAACATGCCCATGAGATGCAGGTGCTGGAAGACCGCTGGGAGGCCATGGTCACCCGCTTGGGCAGTGAGAGTTTTCCTGACTTCTTGCGTGTGCACTGGATCAGCCGCAAGACTTTTGTGCGCCAAGCGGAATTGTTCAAGACCATCCGCAGCAAGGTCACCACGCGCGCGGTGGTTTTTGAGTTGCTGCGTGGCATGGAAGAGGACATGGATGCCTACCTGGCCCTCACCAACCCCGAAGCCTCAGCGTGGACGCCAGAGTTGCGTGGCCAAGCCCAAAAGCTGCGCATGTTCAGCGTTCGGCAGCCTTTCCCGCTGATCGTGGCAGGCCACCGTCACCTGAACGCAGCGGACTTTGCCACGCTGCTCAAGGCTTGCGTCACCATCTCGTTCCGATACAACGTCATTGGCAGCCAACCTACCAATGAGCAAGAGCGCGTGTACTACGCAGCGGCGCAAAAACTGTCGAATGCGGAAATTAATAACGCTGCTCAGGTGCTGGAGGCCCTCAAACCTGTCTACCCCGCAGACGAGGCCTTCAGAAGCGCCTTTGCCGACAAGATCATTCGCACTACCAACTCACGCAATCTGCGCATCGTGCGCTACATCCTGTGTGCACTGGAGCGCCAGCTCAACAACACCGACCACGACTTTGAAAGCGATACCTTCAACGTGGAGCATGTGTTGCCTCAAAACCCCGGTGAGGGCTGGCCTGCCTTTTCGGACGAAGAGGTGGAGGCCATGGCCTACCGCATAGGCAATATGGCGCTCATGGCCAAGGGTGCCAACAAGGACATAGGCAATGCCGCTTTTGCCGTGAAGAAGCCCGTCTTGGCCGCCAGCGCATTTGAGCTGACGCGCAAGGTGGCCGAAGACAACGCCGACTGGACGCCCGAGCGCATCGCAGCGCGGCAAAAAAACCTGGCTCGCCTGGCCTCTACCGTGTGGCGAGTGGCCCAGCTATCTGATTGACCCCATGGCACGCCAAAAACTAGAACTCACCTGGATCGGCAAAGACCAGCGCCCCCGGCTGGAGCCGCGCATTTTGCTGGAGGACCCGGCCCGCAGCTACCACGCCAGGCAGCGCGTGACGGACAAGGACATTTTTGACAACCGCCTCATCAAGGGCGACAACCTGCTGGCGCTCAAGGCGCTGGAGGCCGAGTTTGCGGGCAAGGTGAAGTGCGTGTTCATCGACCCGCCGTACAACACCGGCAGCGCCTTCACGCACTACGACGACGGGCTGGAGCATTCCATCTGGCTGGGGCTGATGCGCGACCGGCTGGAGATCATTCGCCGCCTGCTGGCCGAGGATGGGTCGTTGTGGATCACGATTGACGACAACGAGGCGCATTACCTCAAGGTGCTGTGTGATGAGGTGTTTGGGCGGTCGAATTTTGTGGCCAATGTTGTTTGGCAGAAGGCGTACGCACCGCGTAGCAATGCGAGTCTGATTTCAGACTCTCATGATCACGTGCTAGTTTTTGCAAAGGCGAAGCCGAATTTGAAGTTCAATCTACTTGGTCGTTCGGCAGAGCAAACAGCCAAGTACAAGAACCCTGACAACGATCCGAGAGGCCCCTGGAAGCCGGAGAATTCTTCAATCAGTTTGTTGTCTGGGCAGAGGGGTAAGCAATACGCAAAAACAGGTGTTAGCGAAAACGTATTCGAGATCGTTTCGCCCACCGGAGTTAAGCATCTACCTCCTGCCAATAGGTGTTGGTCCTTCACCCCGTCTAGATATAAGGAGTTGGTCAAAGACAAAAAGATTTGGTTTGGCTCGGATGGAAATGGGCGGCCTTCAGTGAAGCGGTTTTTGTCTGAGGTTGCATCTGGCGTTATTGCGCAATCCGTCTGGTTGCATGACGATGCTGGACACAATCAAGATGCAAGCCGCGAAATGCGGGATTTATTCCCTGGTGATCCATTCGGTACACCGAAACCTGAAAAGCTACTGCATGTGCTTTTGCACATCGCCACCAACCCCGGCGACCTCGTCCTCGACTCCTTCGCTGGTTCCGGCACCACCGGCGCCGTCGCCCACAAAATGGGCCGCCGCTGGATCATGGTGGAGCTGGGCGAGCACTGCCACACGCACATCGTTCCGCGCCTGCAAAAAGTCATCGACGGGCAAGACCCCGGCGGGGTGACGCAGGCCACCGGCTGGCAAGGCGGCGGCGGCTTTCGCTATTACGAGCTGGCCCCCACGCTGCTGGCCACCGACCGCTGGGGCAACCTGGTCATCAACCCCGCATACGACGCGGCCATGTTGTCGGCGGCCATGTGCAAGCTGGAGGGCTTTGCCTACGCGCCCAGCGAGGCGCTTTGGTGGCAGCACGGCCACAGCAGCGAGCGCGACTTTATTTATGTGACCACGCAGACCCTGAGCGCCGAGCAGCTCGACGCGCTGGCCGAAGAGGTGGGCGCAGAGCGCAGCCTGCTGGTGTGCTGCGGCGCCTACCGGGGTGTGACCGCTGCACAGGCGGCGCAGCGCTGGCCGCAGCTCACCATCAAGAAGATTCCGAAGATGGTGAAAGACCGCTGCGAGTGGGGCCACGACGACTACAGCCTGAACGTGGCCAACCTGCCCATGGCCGCGCCCAAGCCGGGCGCTGCGCCCGCGCAGGATGATTTGTTTGGTGAGGACGGGGCATGACCACGCTGCCCGCGCAGGCCGAATTGCTGGCGCGCATTCGGCACATTTGGGAGTCTGCGCGCACCCAGGCGGCGCGCTCGGTCAACACGGCCCATGTGTGTGCCAACTGGCTGATAGGGCAGCAGATTGTGGAGGCGGAGCAGGGCGGCGCCAAACGGGCGGCGTATGGCAAGGCCTTGCTCAAGGCGCTGTCTGAACAGTTGTCGGCTGAGTATGGAGCGGGGTTTTCTGTCAGCGCATTGCAGTACATGCGCAGCTTTTTTTTGGGCTACCCGCAGCTGCTGGCAAAACAACACGCGGTGCGTGTTGTTTTGGATGTGCAGCAGATTCAACACGCAGTGCGTGGCGAATCTCCTGGTGGGCGTGACGTGGTGCAGCCGGGCGTGCTCAACCCCAGCTTGTCATGGACGCACTACCGCACCCTGTTGAAAGAAGAGCGCCAGCCCGTGCGCGACTTTTATGAAATCGAGTCCGTGCGCAATGGCTGGTCTGCCCGGCAACTGGAGCGGCAGATGCATTCCTTTCTGTTTGAGCGCCTTGCCAAGAGCCGCGACAAGCAGGGCGTGCTGGCGCTGGCCAACGAAGGGCAGGCGCTGAACCGTGCGCACGATGTGATCAAAGACCCCTACGTGCTGGAGTTTCTGGACTTGCCAGAATCGCACCGTCTGGTGGAGTCGCGCATTGAAGAAGCGTTGATCAACCAGTTGCAGGCCTTTTTGCTGGAGCTGGGCAGTGGTTTTGCCTTTGTGGGGCGGCAGCGGCGGTTGACGCTGGATGGAGACCATTTTTACCCCGACCTGGTTTTCTACCACGTCAAGCTCAAGTGCTACGTGGTGATCGACCTGAAGGTCGGCAAGCTCACCCATGGCGACTTGGGGCAGATGCAGTTGTACGTGAACTACTACGACCGCGAAGTGGCTGCCAAGGGCGACAACCCGACCATTGGCCTGCTGCTGTGCAGCGAGAAGAACGACGCGGTGGTGCGCTATGTGCTGGGCGACAAGACCGAGCAGATTTTTGCCAGCCGCTACCAGTTTGCCCTGCCCAGCGAGGACGATTTGCGTGCGGAGATTCGGCGTGAGATGGAGCAGTTTCAACCGCTGGAGCTGCGGGAGCCGCTGGAACCGTTAGCGCCATCGAAACCGTTGGAGCAGCGTGAGGGGACGTCTGCCAAAGTACAACGGGCTGCCACTGGCAAACCGAAGACACCAGCGACCAAGACAACAAAGAGCCGTTCGAAATCCACAGCGGCCAAGGGAACCGAAAAATGAGCCAACGCGAAGTCAACGCCATCGCAGGCCGCCTGAGCCTGCGCAAGCCGCAAACCGATTCTCTGCAGGCGCTGGCCCGCGCCATCGAGGCCAGCCCGCTGGTGCTCAAGCACGGGCGCGACAGTGCCGAGCTGGCCGATGTGCTGAAGGTGTTGCAAGGCCAATTTGGCACGCTGAAGGACTTTGAGCGCGACTTTCCATCGCTGTGCTTTGCGCTGGCCACGGGTGTGGGCAAAACGCGGTTGATGGGTGCGTTCATCAGCTACCTGTATGCGGCGCATGGCATCAAGCACTTTTTTGTGCTGGCACCCAATCTGACGATTTACGACAAGCTGATTGGTGACTTCACCCCCAACACGCCCAAATACGTGTTCAAGGGCATTGCCGAGTTTGCGGCGTACCCGCCCGAGATCATTACCGGCGACAACTACGAGGAGCGCGCCCAGGCGCTGGGCGATTTGCTCTCGCCGGTGACGATCAATATTTTCAACATCGCCAAGATCACCTCAGAGGTGCGCGGGGGGAAGGCACCGCGCATCAAGCGGCTCTCTGAATACATCGGCCAAAGCTACTTTGACTACCTGGCCAGCCTGCCCGATCTGGTGCTGCTGATGGACGAGTCGCACCGCTACCGCGCCACGGCGGGCCTGCGTGCCATCAACGACCTGAAGCCCGTGCTGGGCCTGGAGTTGACGGCCACGCCGTTTGTCGAAACCACCAAGGGACCGGTGCCGTTCAAGAACGTGGTGATGGAGTACCCCCTGGCGCGGGCCATGGACGACGGCTTTGTGAAAGAGCCTGCGGTGGTGACCCAGCGCAACTTTGACGCCAAGGCCCTGCCGCCCGAAGAGCTGGAGCGCGTGAAGCTGCGCGACGGCGTGCGCATGCACGAGGCCACCAAGGTGGAGCTGAAGACCTACGCGCGCAGCAACGGAGTCAAAGAGGTCAAGCCCTTCATGCTGGTGATTGCGCGGGACACCACACACGCTGCAGCCCTGTTGGCGCATTTGCAGTCGGACGAATTTTTTGCCGGGCGCTACCGCAACAAGGTGATCCAGGTGGACAGCAGCAAGAGCGGCGCGGAGGAAGAGGAGATGGTGCGCAAGCTGCTGGCCGTGGAAAGTGTGGACGAGCCCACCGAAATCGTGATCCACGTGAACATGCTCAAGGAGGGCTGGGACGTGACCAACCTCTACACCATCGTGCCGCTGCGCGCCGCAAACGCACGCACGCTGGTAGAGCAGTCGATTGGCCGGGGCCTGCGCCTGCCGTATGGCAAGCGCACAGGCGTGGCGGCGGTGGACCGCCTGAGCATCATTGCGCACGACCGGTTTCAGGAAATCATTGACGACGCCAACAAGGCCGATTCGCCCATCCGCTTGAAGACCTTTTTGCTGGACGCACCGGAGGATGGCGACGGCCCGCCGCAGAGCGTGACCGTGGCCCCGAGTCTGTCACAGACGCTGGGGCTGGCGGATGGTGCGGCGCAGGTGGGCTCTGTGGTGACTTCTGTGGTCGGCAATGGGGTGGGTGGTGCTGTGGGTGGTGCCGCCCAGCATGGGCTGGATGCCGCCGCGCCCGCCCCATTGTTTGCCACAGAGCGCGAACGCCAGGCCGCAGCGGTGGTGATGGAGGTGCTGGGCACCTACGAAGCCAAACCAGAGCAAGCGCCCACCCGCCAGGCCTTGCTGAACACCGATTTGCAAGCCCGCATTGCCGAGGCGGTGCGCGAGAAATTGCCCCCCGCGCAGGCAGGCCTGGCGCTGGCTGAAGCACCTGCCGGTGAGCTGGACTTGCAGGCTGTGGTGCGCCGCACGGTGGAGGCGGTGGTGCAAAAGACCATCGATATCCCGCGCATCGTCGTGACCCCCAAGGGCGAGGTGCGCAGCGGCTTCAAGCCCTTCACGCTGGACGTGAGTGGCTTGCACCTGCAGCCAAAGGACCGTTCGCTGGTCGGCCAGAACCTGGGCAACCGAGAGCAGTTCACTCTGTCTGCCCAAAGCGGAGGCACGCAGCGCAGGCCCGAGGACTACATCGTGCATGCGTTGATCGACTACGACGACATTGACTACAACACCCAGGCCAGCCTGCTGTACGACCTGGCGGGGCAGGTGGTGGCGCACCTGCGCAGCTACCTCAAGGATGAGGATGAAGTGCGCAATGTGCTGGACCTGGACCGCCAGTTGATTGCCCGCAACGTATATGCGCAGATGCACGCGCATTTCGAGGAGTCTGCCCCGGAGGGCTACACCGTAGACGTGCGGCGCGGGTTCACGGCCTTGAAGGCACCCACCTACACCGTGGGCGCTGGCCAGGTGGTGCGCGACTACCGCGAAACGCCCGAAGACCTGGGGCGCATCAAGCAAATGGTGTTTGGTGGGTTTAGCCGCTGCCTGTACCCGCTGCAGAAGTTTGATTCAGACACCGAGCGCAAGTTTGCGGTGCTGCTGGAGCGCGATGCCGACAAGTGGCTCAAGCCTGCCAAGGGCCAGTTTCAGATGTTCTACAAGCTGGGGGCCGAGCAGCCCGAATACGTGCCCGACTTTGTGGCCGAGACGGCGCACCATGTGCTGATGGTAGAAACCAAGGCCAGCAAAGAAATGGAGAGCGCAGAGGTGAAGGCCAAAGCCCAGGCGGGCGCGCTGTGGTGCAAGAACGCGACAGATCACACCCGATCCGTGGGCGGCAAACCCTGGAAGTACCTGCTGGTGTCCCATGAGCAGGTCACGGCAGACAAGACGCTGAACGACTTTCTGCGCTTTGAGGTGGTAGCCGGTTGAGTCTGTTGGGACAGTTTAGCGCCCATATTTTGATGAAAAATAGCTGCTAGCGCTTATGAATAAAGCGCTAGCAGCTATCTTTTGTATAGCGAGATCTATGAATTTCGCGGTGGTGAATATCAGGCGGTGATTTCCGCAGCAGTCGCCGCCCCTGCAGCCGCGTGGCACGTCTGCACCTCCACCAAACAGTCGTAAAACGTCGGTGCACGGCCCAGGTCCGTGAGGGCCTGGCTGGTCACCTCGTTCACGTTGGTGCCGTTCA
>ERZ650302.1203-NODE-1203-length-14692-cov-22.268908_pt1 | contig 14692 bp, 12 predicted proteins | sample MGYA00376238_ERZ650302 | MGnify/ENA primary metagenome ERZ650302 (study PRJEB26733, sample SAMN07839298) | wastewater metagenome | biome: urban; feature: wastewater treatment plant; material: waste water | place: USA: North Carolina | collected 2016-04-28 ... | reverse complement strand
TGACCAACGAATACCACCCCTGCCAGATCCTGGCCGACATCTTCACCTACATCGAACACCGTGGCTCCATCGCGGGCAAGACGGTGGCCTGGGTGGGCGATGGCAACAACATGGCCAACACCTGGGTGCAGGCCGCTGCACTGCTGGGCTTCAAGGTGAACGTGAGCACGCCGCGTGGCTACGAAATTGATGAGAAATTGGCCTCTGGCGCCCAAGGGGTAAGCGCCAGCAGCTATCAGTTCTATAGCAACCCGCTCGAAGCCTGCCAAGGCGCCGACCTGGTCACCACCGACGTGTGGACCAGCATGGGCTACGAAGCCGAGAACGAGGCCCGCAAAAAGGCCTTTGCCGACTGGTGCGTGGATGCCGAAATGATGGCCGCCGCCAAGCCCGATGCCCTCTTCATGCACTGCCTGCCCGCGCACCGTGGCGAAGAGGTGGAGGCCGAAGTGATCGACGGGCCGCAATCGGTGGTGTGGGACGAAGCAGAAAACAGGATGCACGTGCAGAAGGCACTCATGGAGTACCTGCTGCTCGGCCGCGTGGCATGAAATGCAACGCGGTGGCGCGCCAGCGCCGGCAGACTGTTTCGGCGCAGGCTCATGTCCGCCATGCGGACGTGAAGCAGCCGCAGGCTGCGGGCCGGAGCCAGAATCGGATGCACGTGCAGAAGGCACTCATGGAGTACCTTCTGCTCGGCCGCGTGGCGTAACGCCCCGACGGGATGTTCCACCGCAGCACCGCGGACACCGACGCGCTGCTCACCCAATGGGCAGCCCTGGGCACGGCCCTGGGCTGCCCCGCCAATCCGTGGATGCAAGAAGGCCAGCGCCTGCTGCGCAGCTGGCAGCGTTGGCCCCGGGCGTACCACAATGCATCGCACCTGCAGGCCTGCCTGGGCCACTGGCAGACGGTGCAAAACGAACTGCCCGGCGCGCTGGAGCAACCCCATGCCGTAGCGCTGGCCCTGTGGTTTCACGACGCGGTGTATTGGCCCTGGAGTGCCCACAACGAGCTACGCAGCGCGCAGTGGGCATCGCGCTTTCTCAACGGCCAGCCCGTGCCACCCAGCCTGGTTTCAACCGTGCACGCACACATCATGGCCACATGCCACAACCCGGGCGTGCTGCAAGGCGACGCCACCTGGGTCGTGGACATCGACCTGGCCGTGCTGGGCCAAAGCGATGCGGTGTACCGCCAGTTTGAGCGCAACGTGCGCAAGGAGTATTTCTTTGTGCGCTGGCCGCGCTACGTAGCGGGGCGCAGCGCAGTGCTGCAAGGCTTTCTGGACAGGCCGCGCATCTACCACAACGAGTGGTTTTTCTACCGCTATGAATCGCAGGCCCGCGCCAATCTGCGCCACGCACTGGCAGCATTGCAGCAAGGCCAGTTGTACGCCTGACGCGGCGCACGCATCGACAAACGCCAACCACCACCAGGCAGACAGCGCCAACGCGTTGCACAGGGCGCTTGCGGCCGCTCAGCCCGAACGGCGGCTGAACAGGCGCAAGGGCCGCCCATTCAGATCAGAACCGCTCCTGGCGCTCTGCGGCGTGCACCGTCGCGCGGGGTGCTGCAGACGACGAACACCCGCCGCAACTGCTGCAACCGCCGCCCCCGCCACCACCACAGCCTGCGCTCTGCCCCATGGCCGGGTGCACCCGGCCCAGCTTTTTACGCAGCCCGGCGGGCAGCCAGCGCCACAGCATGTAAGCGGCGGCCAGCGCCACGATCAAACCGGTGATCCATTGTTGCCACATCACGCGCCACCTCCCAGGGCCAAAGTGATTCGGTAGGTCACAAAACTGGCGGCATACGCCAAGCCAAACAGGTAGGCCACCATCAGCAGCGGGTAGCGCCAGCTGTTCGTCTCGCGCCGCACGGCGGCGATGGTGGAGATGCACTGCGGCGCAAACACAAACCACACCAGCAGCGACAGTGCCGTGGCCAGTGACCAGTTCTGCGCAATCAGCGGCGCGAGCTGGCTGGCCACTTCGTCCCCCGTGGCCGACAGCGCATACACCGTGCCCAGGGCGCCCACCGCCACCTCGCGCGCGGCCATGCCGGGAACCAGGGCGATGGCAATCTGCCAGTTAAAGCCAATGGGCGCCACCAGCACCTCCAGCAGGCGGCCCAACTGGCCTGCAAAGCTGTAGGTGATGGCCGCCCCGGTGGCCCCTTCGGGCGGGGCGGGGTAGGTGGACAGGAACCACAGCAGCACCGTCACCGCCAGAATGATGCCGCCCACGCGCTTGATGAAAATCACCGCCCGCTCGTACAGACCATGCGCCAGGCTGCGCAGGCTGGGCCAGCGGTAAGCGGGCAGCTCCATCAGCAGCTGCGGGGGCCGCTGGTCAGACCGGGCCAGCTTGGCCACGCCTGCCACGGCCATGGCACTGGCAATACCGCCCACATACAGCGCAAACAACACCAGGCCCTGCAGGTTGAACAGGCCGGCCACGGTGCGCTCGGGGATGAAGGCGCCAATCAGCAGCGCATACACCGGCAAGCGGGCCGAGCAGGTCATGAGCGGCGCGATCATGATGGTGACCAGCCGATCACGCCAATGGGTGATGGAGCGCGTGGCCATCACGCCCGGCACGGCGCAGGCAAAGCTCGACAGCAGTGGAATGAACGAACGGCCCGACAGCCCCACGGTGCCCATCACGCGGTCCAGCAAGAAGGCGGCACGCGGCAGGTAGCCCGAGTCTTCCAGCGCCAGGATGAACAGGAACAGTGTGAGGATTTGCGGCAGGAACACCAGCACCCCGCCCGCGCCGGCCACGATGCCATCCACCAGCAGGCTGCGCAGCGGGCCATCGGCCATGTGCTGCTGGATGAAGGCGGACGTCCATTCCACGCCTGCGTTGATCCAGTCGGTAGGCACGGAAGCCCAGGTGAATACCGCCTGGAACATCAAAAACAACGTGGCCAGCAGCAGCAACATGCCCCACACGGGGTGCAGCACCACGGCGTCGATGCGGTCATCCACACGCAGACTGGCTGCAGGGGCCCGCACGGCCAGTTCCATCAGCCGGTGCACCTGCTGATGGGTGCGAATGACCTGGGTCTGCGCGTCCAGCGGCGAGGCATCCAGCGCCACCGCCTCCTGGGCGGCTACCACCGGGGCCTTCAGGGCCTGCGCGGCGGGCGAATCCAGCCAGGCCAGCAATTCCTGCGCGCCATCACCGCGCACACCCACCGTGGCCAGCACGGGCATCCCCAGCTCACGGGCCAACACCTCACGGTCAATCTGAATGCCCCGGCGCTCGGCCATGTCGCTCATGTTCAGCACCAGCACCATGGGCAGGCCCAGGGCCCGGGCCTCCAGCACCAGGCGCAGGTTCAGGCGCAGGTGGGTGGCATCGGTCACGCACACCAGCAAGTCGGGCAGCGGCTCGCCGGGGCGGCGGCCACGCACGATGTCACGGGTGATGGCTTCATCCAGGCTGTGCGCGTGCAGGCTGTAGGCACCGGGTAAATCCAGCACGCGCACCTTGCGGCCACTGGCCGTGTGCATCGTGCCCTCTTTACGCTCTACCGTCACACCTGCGTAATTGGCCACCTTCTGGCGCGCACCGGTCAGCAGGTTGAACAGCGCCGTCTTGCCGCAATTGGGGTTGCCCAGCAAAGCCACACGCAGGAAATCTGCCTTGGGCGACACGCCCCCAGCGTTCAGTACCGCGCTCATGACTGCCCCTGTGCCTGAACCTGCACCATGGCCGCCTCTTGGTGCCGCAGCGCAAAAGTGGCCTGCCCCACCCGCACAGCCAGAGGGTCGCCCCCCCAGGCGCCCCGCGCCAGCACTTGCACGGTCTCACCGGGCACAAAGCCAATTTCCAGCAAACGCAGTAAGGTGCTGTGCTCACGCCCATCGCGCGCCGGCACCAGCCCGGTCACCAGCGCGGGCGTGCGCACTTTCAGTCCATCCAGGCCCGAAGCCGCTGACGGAGACGCCGAGGCCACGGCCAATGTGGCGGCCAGCGCGCTGGGGTACAGGGCGGCGGCGCTCTCGTGCATGGTTTTCATGGGGATCAGCCTTTTCGCAAATGAGTTTGGTTCTCATTCTACAAACTGAATTCTGGCGGCTATTGATTCAAATCAGAGCAGCCCTGATGGTCAGGAGATCGCAGGCACTTTGCACAAGGTACGGGCGCACGGGGGCCACCCTGAACTCCTCCAAACCAATTGCTGGCCCGCTCCATCCGGCCAACGCTGTTACCTGCTCAAGCTGCGCCCCGTCTCGCAGGCTGGTCATCGGCTGATCCCGCACGACAAATCCCCTCGAATGCAGGGTGCGCTTGGCGCTGCAAAAATGCGCGCACCTTCACTTCATGAGTAGCACATGGACTCCATCAGCCAGGCCGCCCTGGGCAGTGCCGTGGTGCTGGCCACCCTCGGGCGCCGCACCGCCGCATGGAAGGCAGCCCTGTGGGGAGCCGCCGCTGGCACCCTGCCCGACCTGGACGCTTTCATCGACCATGGCGACCCGCTGCTCAACATGGTGCGCCACCGGGCCGAGAGCCATGGCCTGGCACTACTCGCGCTGGCATCGGCCCCGCTGGGCTGGCTGGCCGCCCGCCTGTCGGGTCAGCCCGACCTGTGGCGGCGCTGGTGGCTGGCCATGGCGCTGGCGCTCATCACCCACCCGCTGCTCGACACCCTGACGGTGTACGGCACCCAGTTGCTGCAGCCCTTCAGCAACCATCCCTTTGCCGTGGGCAGCGTTTTCATCATCGACCCGTTCTATACCTTGCCACTGCTGGTCGGGGTTCTGGTCGGCGTACTCTGGTCATCCACCAAGGGGCTGCGCTGGAATGCAGCCATGTTGGCGCTCAGCACCGCCTACCTGGGGTGGAGTGTGCTGGCACAGCAGCATGTGCGCGGCGTTCTGGAGGCTTCGTTGCGTCACAACGGAATGGCAGCCAGCCAGATGCTGGTCACGCCCGCCCCATTCAGCACCGTGCTGTGGCGTGCTGTGGCCATGGGGCCGGAGCACTACCACGAAGCGTATTACTCCTTGCTGGATGGCGCGCACCCCGTTGCCTGGACATCCCACCCGCGCGGCGCCGATCTGCGCCTGCAGCACGCAGACAACCCCCATGTGCAACGGCTTTCATGGTTCAGCCACGGGTTCATGCGCATGCAAGCGAACAGCCAGGGGCGGCTCACCATCACCGACCTGCGCATGGGGCTGGAGCCCTGCTATTCCTTCCACTTCGACATCGGCCCGGCCCACTCTGCGGCGAGCGAGACAGGCCCAGTGGTTCAGCAATGGCAGCGCCCTGATCTTTCGATGGCCTTGCCCTGGCTGTGGCGCCGCCTGACAGACCCCACGGCCGGCACCCTTTCCACCTTGCCGGGCGGCATCAGTTGCGGCACAGCGCCTTGAGGTAAGCCAGCACACAGCTGGCAGGGTGCAGACGGCCAACGCTGTCAACGCACTATCGGGAAATAAGGGGGTCAGTGGGGCGCTGGAGATCACGCCTGCCGTGGCCCATCCACTGAACATTGCAGTGCCACCCGATCGGCTGTTCAAGCCCGAACGTGGCCGCGCAGGCAGCCACACCCCTGAACCCCGGTCAACCGAGTCGGGCAAACCCTGCGCCAAAAATCAGGGGGTGTTGGAAATAACCGACACCACAAAAAATCCACGCCATTACCTTCACGTCCCATGCAAAAGCTTTGGGACATTTCCCCCCCCGTTCACACAGGCAGCCCGGTGTTTCCGGGCGATACGCCTTACAGCCAGCAGTGGTGCGCCACCATCGGCCCGGGCTGTCCGGTCAACGTCAGTGCCATCACGCTATCGCCCCACGTGGGCGCGCATGCCGATGCGCCGCTGCATTACGACGAGGCCGGAGCCAGCATTGGGGCCGTGGCGCTGGATGCGTTTTTGGGCCCGTGCCGTGTCATCCACGCCATCGGCTGCGGGCCGCTGATTGAGTGGGCGCACATTGCCCACGCCCTCTCTTCCACCCACCCCGCCCTGCCCGCCCGCGTGCTGGTGCGCACCTATGCCCAGGCGCCCGCGCAGTGGGACGGCCAGCTCACCGCCTATGCGCCCGCCACCATCGAGCGGCTGGCCGACCTGGGCGTGCAGCTGGTGGGCATTGACACCGCCAGCATTGACCCCGCCGACAGCAAGACGCTGGACAGCCACCAAGTCATACGCCGCCGGGGCCTGCGCGTGCTGGAGAACCTGGTGCTGGACGATGTGCCCGAGGGCGACTACGAACTCATCGCCCTGCCACTCAAGCTGACCACGGCCGATGCATCCCCCGTGCGGGCGGTACTTCGCTCGCTGCCTGGTTGACCAGCGCGTCCACCAAATTTTTAAACATTTTCGGCCTCTAGCGCTTATCCAGCAAGCGCCAGCAGCTATCAAAATGAAAGCAACATCAACATGACCATCACCCTGCAAGACTGCCGCACCCGCGACGCCCAAGACCCCCTGCGCTCGTTGCGCGACCACTTTGCCCTGCCCCCGGGCGTGATCTACCTGGACGGCAATTCGCTGGGCGTGCTGCCCAAGGCCGCGCCCGCCCGCATTGCCGATGTGGTGCAGCGCGAATGGGGCACGGACCTCATCAAGTCGTGGAACACCGCGCGCTGGTTTGACCTGCCCCAGCGCCTGGGCAACCAGCTCGCCCCCTTGATTGGCGCGGGCCAGGACCAGGTGGTGTGCACCGACAGCACCTCCATCAACCTCTACAAGGTGCTGAGCGCGGCGCTGAACATTGCCCGCGAAGACAGCCCCGCCCGCAAGCGCATCGTGAGCGAGCGCAGCAACTTCCCCACCGACCTCTACATTGCCGAAGGCCTGTGCAAGGAGCGCGGGCTGGAGCTGGTGCTGGTGGAGCCTGAAGAGATCAACGCAGCGCTGACCAGCGACGTGGCCGTGCTGATGCTGACGCATGTGAACTACCGCACCGGCGCCATGCACGACATGGCCGCCATCACCGCCGCCGCGCATGCCCAGGGCATTTTGTGCGTGTGGGACCTGGCGCACAGCGCAGGCGCCGTGCCGGTGGACCTGCTGGGCGCGAACGCCGATTTTTCGATTGGCTGCGGCTACAAGTATTTGAACGGCGGCCCCGGCGCACCGGCCTTTGTGTGGGTGCACCCGCGCCATGCCAACCGGTTCTGGCAACCCCTGTCGGGCTGGTGGGGCCACGCCGCGCCCTTCCAGTTCACGCCCGACTACCAGCCCGCCCCGGGCATCACCCGCTACCTGTGCGGCACGCAGCCCATGATCAGCCTGTCGGCCCTGCAATGCGGGCTGGATGTGTTCACCGCCGCGCAAAGCCTGGGCGGCATGGCGGCGCTGCGCACCAAGTCGCTGGCGCTCACCGATCTGTTCATCCAGCTGGTGGAAGAGCGCTGCGCGGGCTACGGCCTGGGCCTGGCCACACCGCGTGAGCACGCCCAACGCGGCTCGCAGGTGTGCCTGACACGCGACGAAGGCGCGGGCGTGAACGGCCAGGGCAGCGGCGCCTACGCCATCGTGCAGGCGCTGATTGCACGCGGCGTGATTGGAGACTACCGCGCCGGGTCCGGCGCGGCTCCAAGTGCAGGCAAAGGCGACGGCGGCAAGGTGCACAAAGACATCCTGCGCTTTGGCTTGACGCCGCTGTACATCGGGTTTGAAGACGTGTGGAACGCGGTGGAGCACCTGCGCCAGGTGCTGGAGAGCGGCGAGTGGCAAAAGGCCGAGTTCAACCAGACCCACGCCGTGACCTGAACCGGGAAGAAAACCACCATGTGCCCTTTCTCTCAAACCCCTGCGTCCGCCAGCGAAGCACCGGGCGCTGCGCTGCCTGAATCCATCGTGCACGAAGAGCGCGCCCAGCTCGACTTCAGCAAGTCCATGAGCTACGGCGACTACCTGCAGCTCGATGCCATCCTCACCGCGCAAAAGCCACTGTCGCCCGCGCACGACGAGATGCTGTTCATCGTGCAGCACCAGACCAGCGAGCTGTGGATGAAGCTGATGCTGCACGAGCTGCGCGCCGCCATCGGCCACATTGCGCGCGACGAGCTGCCACCCGCTTTCAAGATGCTGGCACGTGTCAGCAAGATCATGGAGCAGCTGGTACACGCCTGGGATGTGCTGGCCACCATGACGCCGCCCGAGTACAGCGCCATGCGCCCGTACCTGGGCCAGTCCAGCGGCTTCCAGAGCTACCAGTACCGCTGCATTGAATTTTCGATGGGCAACAAGAACCGCGCCATGCTCAAACCCCACGAGCACCGCGCCGACCTGCTGGCCCAGGTGCAGGCGGCGTACGAAGCACCGTCGCTATACGACGAGGCCCTGCGGCTGATGGCGCGGCGCGGCATTGAGGTGCCTGCCAGCCACACCGAGCGCGACTGGACACAGCCCTACGCCGAAAGCGAAGCCGTGGAGCAAGCGTGGCTCACCGTGTACCGCAACCCCGAGCAGCATTGGGACCTGTACCAGCTGGGCGAGGAGCTGACGGACCTGGAAGACGCCTTCCGCCTGTGGCGCTTCCGCCATGTGACGACGGTGGAGCGGGTGATCGGCTTCAAGCGCGGCACCGGCGGCACGGGCGGCGTGAGCTACCTGCGCAAGATGCTGGACGTGGTGCTGTTCCCCGAGATCTGGCGCCTGCGCACGAACCTGTAAGGCCAGGGCCGCCGCACAGCGGCATTCAGTCTTTCACAACAAAAAGAGCTGCCAGCGCTTTATTCACAAGCGCTGGCAGCTCTTTTTTTGATAGCAAAACAAGGCGCAGGGCGATGACCCCGCCCCAGCCATCAAGGCAGGCGCAGGTACTCTGACTCGCGCACACTCACCTGGTACTCGCGGCCACCGATGGAGTACGTGACCCACAGCACCTTGGGCGTGCCCGGGGCGGGGTCGTAACCCGCCAGGTCGTTGCTGGCACGCACCGACAGCTGATTGCCCGACACCTGGGCCCGGACGCGGTCTGTCACGTCGATCACGCGGTTGTCAGCGCCATAGGCGGCTTGCACGATGGCCAGCCCGCCGTAGCCCGCGCCGGGGCGGTCATAGCCGCCGCCTGGGTAGTTGCCGCCCTGGTAGGCGCCGCCCTGGTTGTAGCCACCGCCGTTGCCATGCCAGCCGCCGTTCCAGCCCTCATTGCCCCAGTTGCCGCTGCGCCAGCCGGTAAAGCGTGCGCCGTCAATGGTGGAGCCTTCAGCGTATTCGAACATGCGGTTCTGGCCGTCGCGGGTGCGCACAAAAATGCGCAGCGTCTTGCTGCGGCCGCGGTGCGGGTCCACGCCAAAGGTGTCGTTGGTCAGCGCAATGGGGCGGTCTTCGCGTGCCAGGTCGCGCAGGCGGCGGGTCACGTCCACATGGTGTTCCTGGGTGCCGTACACCGCTTGCAGGATGCGGAACTCGCCATCGTCGCGGCCATTGCCCTGGCCGCCGCCGTACCCACCGTTTCCGCCGCGCCAGCTGGTGAACTGGCGGCCATCGACCACCGCGTCTTCGCGGTAGTTGAAGGTGCGCGTCTTGCCTCGGGCGTCGCGGGCATCAATGCGCAGTGTTTTCACGCGGCCCCGGTCCGGGTCGGTGCCAAAGGTGTCGTTGTGCACCAGAAAGGGCTGGTCGCCGCTGGCCAGCTCGCGCACGCGCTCGGTCACGTCCACATAGCGCTCGCTCGTTCCGTAGCGGGCGCTCAGGATCTGGTAGGCCCCGTCGTCACCGCCACGCTGCGCGGCCGCAGGGGCCAGCAGCCCGAAGAACAGCAGCAGCGCGGCCCAGAAGCCGTAAAAAGAGTGGCGAAATGGCATGGGGAACCTCCTTGGGTGTTGGAATCACCGCGTTCAACGCGGCTTTTTTGTGAGGATGGCTGGCAAAAACAAGCCAGTGCCCCTTTGTAACGGAAGCCGGGGCCCCGCGTTGACCGGGATGGCCCGAGCGCATTATCTGTTCGGCAAAAGTTGGTACCAAATGTTTTCGTGGCGAGGCAACCCGCCATCGGCACCGACGAGACAGGCCAGTGAAGCGGCGGGCGTTACGCTTGCGGCATGAGCCTGCCCTCCGCCAACGCCGCTGCACACCCTCAACCGTTAACTGCCCCACAAGCCTGGACCATGCTGCTGGCGCTGGTCAGCGGCTTTGCGCTGAGCCAGGCGTTTCGCACCATCACCGCCATCATGGCCACGGGGCTGCAGGCGGAGTTTGGCCTGTCGGCCCAGGCGCTGGGCGTGTTTGCCGGCACCTTCGCGTTCGCCTTCGGCACCATGCAGCTTTTCATGGGCATCGCCATCGATTTCTGGGGCATTCGGCGCACCTTGCTGGTGGCGTTTCCGATGGCGATTGCAGGGGCTGCGCTGTCTGCGGTGGCCACGGGCTACAGCATGTTGCTGCTGGGGCAGGTGCTGATTGGGGTGGGCTGTGCGCCCGCCTTTCTGGTGTGCACGGTGTTCATCGCCCGCTACTTTGCGCCGTCGCGCTTCGCCGCCGTGTCAGGCGCAGCCATGGGGGTCGGTGGGCTGGGCATGCTGTTCACCGGCACGCCGCTGGCGTGGCTGGTGGAGCAATCGTCGTGGCGCTGGGGGTTTGGGGTGCTGGCGGGCCTGGCGGCGCTGGCCTGGGCTTTGATCTTCTGGAAGGTGCGCGAGCCCCAGGCGGCCCATGCCGACACGGCCACCCATGCAACGCCCGAATCGCTGGGCCAGACGGTGCGCGGGTTCGGGGCACTGTTCCTGCTGCCGCACACGGTGGGCATCTTGCTGCTGGCGCTGATGACTTATGCCTCGATGCTGTCGCTGCGCGGCCTGTGGCTGGGGCCCTTGCTGATTGACCGGCACGGCTACACGCTGGTCGCCAGTGGGCATGTGGCCACGGCCATGTCGCTGGTGTCGCTGTTCAGCCCCGCATTCTTCGGCCGCATGGACCCCGGCCCCGGCACGCGCCGCCGCTGGCTCACCGGCTTCACGGTGCTGATGGCGGCACTGTTTGCGGCCATGGGCGTGTGGCAACTGGCGTGGCTGGATGTGGCGGGCCCGCTGGCGGTGGGGGTGCTGTCGGGCTACATGGTGCTGCAGTATGCAGACGTGCGCTCGTCCTACCCGGCGGCCATGACGGGGCGCGCCATGTCGGTCTTCACCATGGCGCTGTTTCTGGGGGTGGCGCTGATGCAGTGGATCACCGGCGTGGCGGCATCCACCGCCAAGGCCCAGGGGGCCGAGCCCTACGCGGCGGTGATGTTCACCATTGCCGGCATGCTGGCGCTGGGCGCGGCGGCCTTTCGCTGGCTGCCTGCGCCGCGCCAGCAGGTGTGATGCAGCACAAATTGGCCTCTAGCGCTCGCCCCATAAGCGCTGCCAGCTATTGATTCAATAGCAAATCAGGACCGCACAGAGTCAATGCCATCGCCGCGGTAGAGCCAGGGCACATCCAGCAGCCGCTCCCCCAGCAGCTTGAGCGACAGGTTGCGCGCCCACCGCACTGGGCCGGTGGCGTGGAAGATGCGCCCATTGCGGGTAGACCGGGCCTGCACCCGCGCGTTGCGCTGCCAGCGGTTCACCGCGTAGCGGCGCAGGCGCAAGGGCACTTCCAGGTCGTGCATGGACAGCGCCCGCTCCAGCTGGGCGGCATCTTCAATCGCCATGCCCGCGCCTTGCGCCAGGTAGGGGCGCATGGGGTGCGCGGCATCGCCCAGCAGCGCCACCAGGCCTTGCACCATCTCCTCGGGGCTGCGCACGGGCGGGCGGTCGCACAGCGGCCACAGGCGCCAGCCGGCACCGGCAGCTTCTACGCCATGCACGGCGTGTTGCAGCGCGGTGCAGGTGCCCTGCAGCGCAAATTCCAGGTCGCGCGCGTTGGCGTCGTGGTCCCAGGTTTCCAGGTTCTGCGGCGCGGGGCCTTGCACGATGACAACCAGGTTCTGCAACTCTCCCCGCCGCACGGGGTACTGCACCATGTGCAGCCGTGGCCCCAGCCAGGCCGTGACATGCTGCGTGCGCAGCGCCTTGGGCAGCGCGCTTTGCCGCACCAGGGCGCGGTACGCCAGGTGCCCCGTCACGCGCGGGGCCTGGTAGCCCAGCAGTTGCGTGCGCGTGCGGCTCCATAAGCCATCGGCGCCAATGAGCGCATCGCCCTCAATCTCTTTGCCCTGCGAGGTGCGCACCGACACCACCGTCTCGCCCCCCGGAATGACCGGGGCCGCGCGGCTGGCGTCAGTGAAGGATTCAATGGCCAGGCCCTGGTACAGCTGGGCATCGGTGTAGCGCTGCACACCCGTGTGCAGCAGGCCGTGCAGATCCGCCCGGTGAATGGTGGCGTAAGCCGCGCCGTAGCGCTGCACCGCCGTGCGCCCCAGGGGCAGCACGCCCAGCTCTGCGCCACTGAGGGCGCAGCGCACCTGCAGGCGATCAGGAAACGCTGCCACCTGCTGCAGGGCTTTTTGCAAGCCCCAGGCCTGCAGGCAGCGCACCACGTTCGGGCCCAGCTGCACGCCTGCGCCCACTTCAGAAAACTCGGCCACGCGCTCGTACATGCGCACGTCCCACCCGGCACGCGAAGCGGCCAGCGCCGCCGCCATGCCGCCAATACCGCCCCCTGCAATCAATACCTGCTTTTTCATACGTGCATTGTCGTACCTGCTGCCCGGCAAAGCGCAGCAAAGGCTAGACGCGCATCAAGGTTTGGGCAGGCGATGGACGCACTACCCTGCTCAGCCCTGCAACAACTGGCGCAGCACGAAAGGCAAGATGCCGCCGGCGCGGTAGTAGTCCACTTCGATGGGGGTGTCGATGCGCAGGGTGACGGTGACCTCCTGGCAAGTGCCGTCCGGGCGGTGCACCACCAGCTTCGCGTCACTTTGCGGCGTGAGGGCGGGGTCGGGCACCACGTCGATGATTTCGGTGCCTGTGAGGCCCAGCGACTCCCAGGAATCACCCGCCTTGAACTGCAGCGGCAACACGCCCATGCCCACCAGATTGGAGCGGTGGATGCGCTCAAAGCTGCGCGCCACCACGGCCTTGATGCCCAGCAATTGCGTGCCCTTGGCGGCCCAGTCGCGGCTGGAGCCTGTGCCGTATTCCTCGCCCGCAAAAATCACCGTGGGCGTGCCCTGCGCCATGTAGTGCATGGCGGCGTCGAAGATGAACATCTTTTCACCCCCCAGCGGCCCCTCGCTCTGGAACACGGTCACACCGCCCTCCTCGCGTGAGCCGTCGGCGGCGGGCGGAATCATCAGGTTTTTGATTCGCACATTGGCAAAGGTGCCGCGCACCATCACATCGTGGTTGCCGCGCCGCGCCCCGTAGCTGTTGAAGTCAGCCTTCTGCACGCCGTGCTGCAGCAACCACTGCCCGGCAGGTGAAGTCTCTTTGATGGAGCCAGCGGGCGAGATGTGGTCGGTGGTGATGGAGTCACCAAACAGCGCCATGATGCGCGCGCCCAGCACCGATGGGAGCTTTTGGCCTTTTTGGCCCGTAGCGCTTTCTGCATAAGCGCCAGCTGCTACATCTTCAATAGCAAACTGTGCAAAGAAAGGTGGCTCTGCAATGTAGGTGCTGGCAGGCCAGGTGTAGGTGCTCCCGCTCACGCCGTGGATGTTTTGCCACAGCTTGCCGGGGTCGCTGGCAACCTTGGCGTAGTTCTCGCGGAACGCCTTGCCGTTCATGGCGAACTTCATCAATGCATGCACTTCATCGCTGCTGGGCCAGATGTCGCCCAGGTAGATATCCCGCCCACCCTTACCCTGGCCGACAGGCTCGGTCATCAGGTCTTTCAACACCGTGCCGGCGATGGCGTAGGCCACCACCAGCGGCGGGCTGGCCAGAAAGTTGGCCTTCAGGTTGGGGTGGATGCGCGCCTCGAAGTTGCGGTTGCCCGACAGCACGGCGGCGCACACCAGGTCGTTGCTGGTGATGGCGTCGTTGAGCTCGGGCGTGAGGTCGCCCGCGTTGCCAATGCAGGTGGTGCAGCCGTAACCCGCCAGCGCAAAACCCAGCTTTTCCAGATAAGGCAGCAGGCCGGTTTGCGTGAGGTATTCAGTGACGACGCGCGAGCCGGGCGCCAGCGATGTCTTGATGTGGGGCTTGACCTTGAGGCCGGCTTCCACCGCCTTCTTGGCCAGCAAACCGGCGGCCAGCATCACGCTCGGGTTGCTGGTATTGGTGCAGCTGGTGATGGCGGCAATCAGCACATCGCCATTGCCCACGGTGATATCGCCCGCACGCGCCGCCTGCTGCGCTGGCACCTCGGCGTGCGCCGCCGCCAGCGTGGGCCGGTTCTGCTCCATCTCTGCCACAAAGCGCGGGGCGCCCGAGGGGGCTGGCTTTTCGCGGGGTGGCGCAGCCAGCGGTAGGGCTTCCTTGCCGCGCACGTGGTGGCGTGTGTGCAGCAGCGCAGCGGGGCGGTTGAAGCCATTGTCGGCAATCGGTTTGCTGAACAGGCTGGAAAACTCACTGCATACCTTGCCCAGTTCAATGCGGTCTTGCGGGCGCTTGGGGCCAGCCAGGCTGGGGGTCACGGTGCCCAGGTCCAGCCGCACGACTTGCGAGTAATCGATCTCGCCCGCAGCGGGCACACCGAACAGGCCCTGCGCCTTGAAATAGGCCTCGAAGGCTTCGATCTCGCCCTTGGTGCGGCCGGTGCCTTTGAAGTAGTCGATGGTCTTTTCATCCACCGGGAAAAAGCCCATGGTGGCCCCGTATTCCGGCGCCATGTTGCCGATGGTGG
>ERZ650302.1200-NODE-1200-length-14714-cov-5.942902_pt1 | contig 14714 bp, 9 predicted proteins | sample MGYA00376238_ERZ650302 | MGnify/ENA primary metagenome ERZ650302 (study PRJEB26733, sample SAMN07839298) | wastewater metagenome | biome: urban; feature: wastewater treatment plant; material: waste water | place: USA: North Carolina | collected 2016-04-28 ... | reverse complement strand
ACTCTTTCCCTACACGACGCTCTTCCGATCTGAGTGATTTTAGAATCACGCATCATTCTTTCTACGTGGTATTCACTTACGTAACCATTTCCACCGTGAATTTGAACAGCATCATTAGCTACTTCTAAAGCGATTTCTGAAGCGTATAATTTTGCCATAGCACCAGAATGTGCAATATCTTCACCATTATCTTTTTCAGTAGCTGCTTTGTGAATTAATAATCTAGCACATGTAATTTTTACATGCATATCCGCTAATTTGAAAGCAATCGCTTGGTGATTGAAAATTGGTTTTCCAAAAGCTACACGCTCTTGAGAATATTTTAACGCTAATTCGTAAGCTCCTTGTGCAATACCTAACGCTTGAGATGCAATTCCAATTCTTCCTCCGTTTAAAGTTGACATTGCGAAAGCAAATCCAAATCCGTCAGCACCAATTCTGTTTTCTTTTGGAACTTTTACATCGTTGAATAATAAAGTATGTGTATCCGATCCACGGATTCCCATTTTCTTTTCTTTTGGGCCTACTTCAAAACCTGGCATTCCTTTTTCTACGATAAGAACGTTAATTCCTTTGTGTCCTTTTGAAGCATCAGTTTGAGCAATTACTAAATAAGTAGAAGCTGTTCCACCATTCGTAATCCAGTTTTTAGTTCCATTTACTAAATAATGGTCGCCCATATCGATAGCAGTAGTTCTTTGCGAAGTGGCATCTGAACCTGCTTCTGGTTCTGATAAACAGAAAGCTCCAATTACTTCTCCTTTTGCTAACGGAGTTAAATATTTTACTTTTTGCTCTTCTGAACCGTATTTTTCTAAACCAGCACAAACTAGTGAGTTGTTTACCGACATGATTACCGCTGCAGAAGCATCCACTTTTGCAATTTCTTCCATAGCTAAAACGTAAGACAAACTGTCTAAACCAGCTCCTCCGTATTTTGGATCAACCATCATTCCTAAGAACCCAAGTTCTCCCATCATTTTCACTTGTTCTGTTGGGAATTTTGAATGTTCGTCTCTTTCAATAACTCCAGGTAATAATTCTGTTTGAGCAAAATCTCTAGCAGCTTGCTGAATCATTAAATGCTCTTCGGTTAATTTAAAATCCATATTATTTAGATGTAATGTTTGATTATTTTGTAATTTCAGGAACCAAATGTAAAGATTAATTACCAAATTTTCAATAACAATTTGTAATTTTAACCCATGTTTAAAGAAAACTACAACGTTATCGGAGTTATGTCGGGCACATCATTAGATGGAGTTGATTTGGCTTACATAAAATTCAATAATTCAGGTCGTTGGACGTTTGAAATTTTTCAATCAGAAACTGTTTCGTACTCGGAAGAATGGCTTGACAAATTGAAAAACGCAATTCATTTTAATCCATCTGAATTAGAAGAATTGAATGTTAGTTATACAAAACTTTTAGCTTCGATAATTTCTGAATTTATTTCTAAAAATCACCTCGCTGAAATTGATGCCGTTTGTAGTCATGGTCACACAATCTTACACCAACCTCAAAACGGATTTACACTTCAAATTGGTAATCTTCCCATAATTCGAGATTTAGTCAATCAAACAATTGTTTGTGATTTTAGAGTTCAAGATGTACAATTGGGAGGTCAAGGTGCTCCGTTGGTTCCGATAGGAGATGAATTGCTTTTTTCGGAATATGATTACTGTTTGAATTTAGGTGGATTTTCGAATGTTTCCTTTAATGAAAATGGTAACAGAATTGCTTTTGATATTTCGCCTGTGAATACTGTTTTAAATTTCTATGCGAGCGAATTAGGCTTTCCGTATGATGATGCTGGAAATTTAGCAAAATCTGGAAATGTCAATCAAGATTTATTGAAACAACTAAATGATTTAGAATTCTATGCTTTGCCTTATCCAAAATCATTGGGAATGGAATTTGTAAACGCGAAAATTTTTCCTTTGATAAACTCGTTTTCAATTGATGAAAAAGACAAACTTTGCACTTTTGTAGAACATATTGCTATTCAAATTGCAAATATTTGTTCAAAACCAAATGCAAAATTATTTATAACAGGAGGAGGTGCTTATAATCGATTTTTAATTGAGAGATTACGTAATTATTTACCTACAACTAAGGTGATAATTCCTGATGATAAGACGATTCAATTTAAAGAAGCATTGATTTTTGGATTTTTAGGAGTTTTACGATTACGAGATGAAATTAATGTATTATCTTCAGTAACAGGAGCGAGTAAAAATCATTCAACAGGTGTTGTATTTAGTTGAATGTTATAAAAAACTAAAAATTAGAGTTTAGGCTTTAGTCCTTAAACAGATTATGTATATTTGTAAAACGAATAAAATTTAACCAACACAATGAAAGATTTATTAAAGAAATTTGAAAACAAAGAACCAGAAATAGTATTTAATTGGAAAGACCCAGAAACAGATGCAGAAGGATGGACAGTAATCAACTCGTTAAGAGGTGGAGCTGCAGGCGGTGGAACACGTATGCGTAAAGGGTTGGATATGAACGAAGTACTTTCGTTAGCCAAAACTATGGAAGTTAAGTTTTCAGTTTCAGGACCAGCTATTGGTGGTGCTAAATCAGGAATCAATTTTGACCCAAACGATCCAAGAAAAAAAGGTGTTTTAGAAAGATGGTATAAAGCCGTTTCTCCTTTATTAAAAAATTATTACGGAACTGGTGGTGATTTAAATGTGGATGAAATTCATGAAGTTATTCCTATGACTGAAGATTGTGGTGTTTGGCATCCACAAGAAGGTGTTTTCAATGGTCACTTTAAACCTACAGAAGCAGATAAAATCAATAGAATTGGACAATTACGTCAAGGAGTTATTAAAGTAATTGAAAACCCAAATTTCTCTCCAGATGTAAATAGAAAATATACAGTAGCCGATATGATTACTGGTTACGGAGTGGCAGAAGCGGCTCGTCATTATTATGATATTTATGGAGGTACAATTATTGGTAAAAAAGCTATCGTTCAAGGTTTTGGGAACGTAGGTTCGGCAGCTGCTTTTTATTTAGCTCAAATGGGAGCAAAAGTGGTTGGAATCATCGATAGAGATGGTGGTGTTATCAACGAAAACGGATTCTCATTTGAAGAAATTACAACATTATTCTTAAACAAAGACGGAAATAAATTAGTAGCTGACAACATGATACCTTTTGCTGAAATCAATGAAAAGATTTGGTCAATGGGTGCGCAAGTTTTTGCTCCATGTGCGGCTTCAAGATTGGTTACTAAGGAACAAGTTGATAGCATGATTGCTTCTGGTTTGGAAGTGATTTCAAGTGGTGCGAATGTTCCGTTTGCTGATAAAGAAATTTTCTTTGGCCCAATTATGGAAGAAACAGATAAAAAAGTAAGTTTAATTCCTGACTTCATCGCAAATTGTGGAATGGCTAGAGTTTTTGCTTATTTCATGGAGAAAAAAGTACAAATGACAGATGAAGCTATTTTCTCTGACACTTCAAATAGAATAAAAAATGCAATTGAAAAAGCACATGCTTTAAATGCTGATAAAAAGAATATCAGCGCAACTGCTTTTGAAATTGCATTAAAACAATTGGTATAAAAAAATAAATCATGGAAGCAATATTAATACTTCTTTTTGTAATAGGATATTTGTCAATAACCCTGGAACATCCTTTAAAATTGGATAAAACAGTTCCGGCATTATTAATGGCTTCCTTAATGTGGGCTTTATTAGCTGTAGGATTTCACAAAGGTTGGTTTTCTGTTATTGATGGTTATGGGGCAGTTTTTAATATTAATTCCGCTGATATTCATAAACAGGAGCATGGGTTTGAAGGTTTGCTTTTACATCATATTGGTAAGGTAGCTGAAATTTTGATTTTCTTAATTGGGGCTATGACCATTGTTGAGTTAATCGATTTGCACAGAGGTTTTGATGTGCTAAAAGACATGGTTAAGACCAAAAGTAAAATCAGATTATTGTGGATTACAGGTATAGTAGGTTTTATATTGTCTGCTGTAATTGATAATCTAACAGCAACGATAGTATTGATTTCATTATTGAGAAAATTAATAAATAATAGAGAAGAGAGAATTTGGTACGCTTCTTTAATTGTTATTGCTGCAAATGCTGGTGGAGCTTGGTCGCCAATTGGAGATGTTACAACAACTATGCTGTGGATTGCTAAAAAAGTTTCTGCAGGTGGTTTGTCAGAATATATTATTATTCCTGCAATTGTTTGTTTTGTAGTTCCTTATGCATTAGCTTCAAGAATGAAAATTTTTAAAGGAGAAATTGTAGTTGATGAAAAAAACCATGAAGACCGCGAACGTTTGCTAAGTAGTAAAACGATGCTTTGGTTAGGATTAGGAGCAATTGTTTTTGTGCCTATTTTTAAAACCTTAACTCACTTGCCTCCTTATGTAGGAATGATGCTTAGTTTAGCAGTTGTTTGGATGGTTTCTGAATATATACATCCAGAAGATAATTTTGATAAATCGAGAAAGCATTTATATTCAGCCAATAAAGCCTTGTCACGTATTGAAATTTCAAGCATTTTATTTTTCTTAGGAATTTTAATGGCGGTAGCTGCTCTTGAGAGCTTGGTTTTTGGATCAATTAACGGACAAGAAGTAGGTACTTTACGTTATGCTGCTGAGAGTATTTCAAATGCAATTCCAAGCATGGATATAGTAGTTATACTTTTAGGGGCTTTATCTGCTATTATCGATAATGTGCCTTTAGTAGCGGCTTCTATGGGAATGTATACTTATGAGATGGATCATTCTATCTGGCATTTTATTGCATATTCTGCAGGAACTGGAGGAAGTATGCTAATTATTGGTTCTGCAGCTGGTGTTGCTGCAATGGGTATGGAAAAAATCGATTTCATTTGGTATTTAAAAAAAATAACATGGTTAGCTTTTGCTGGTTTTATGGCAGGAGCATTAACTTTTTTATTTATTGAACATTTTATTAGATAACAATAATTAATTTTAATCTACGTTTTAATTACAAATTAAGTATACAGTATGAGTTTATTTCTTCAAGCCGATAGTTTAGCGGTTGCTAGTCAAGTAGTAGCAGACGAACAAGTAACAGAAAAAACATTATCAATCTGGAGTTTGCTTACCAGTGGAGGTATTGGTGGTCAAATTATTATGATTGTTTTATTTCTTCAACTTTTCTTTGCGTTGTTTTTGTATTTCGAACGTTTGATGGCAATTAATAAAGCGTCAAAAATCGATGCTAGTTTTATGAATAATATCAAAATGAATATTATGTCAGGTAAGCTAGATGCTGCAAAAATGTTATGCGCGCAAACCAATTCGCCTGTGGCACGATTAATTGAAAAAGGAATATCTCGTATTGGAAAACCTTTAGAAGACATCAATACAGCAATTGAAAATGCAGGTAACTTAGAGTTATATAAATTAGAGAAAAATACAAGTATGTTGGCTACCATTTCAGGAGCTGGACCAATGGTTGGTTTCCTTGGTACTGTTGTTGGTATGATTCTTGCTTTCCATGAAATGGCAAGTGGTGGTGGACAAATTGAAGTGGGTGTTTTAGCGGAAGGTATTTACACAGCTATGACCACTACAGTTGTTGGATTAGTTGTTGGTATTATTGCTTATGTTGGTTATAACCATTTAGTTGTAAAAACGAATAAAGTAGTAAACCAAATGGAAGCCAATGCAGTTGATTTCTTAGATTTATTAAACGAGCCAGTATAATGAAGTTAGGTAAAACAAGAAATAAAGTTTCAACAGAATTCAATATGTCGTCAATGACCGACATAGTGTTCTTGTTGCTTATCTTTTTCATGCTAACTTCTACTATGGTAACTACAAATGCATTAGATATCGTTTTGCCGAAAGCTAAAGGGAAAACAGATAGTAATAAAAGTACATCGGTTAGTATTGATAAGGATTTGAACTTTTTTATAGATAAAGACAAAGTGAACGAAGCCGATTTAGAAAAACAATTATTGGCTTTGTTTGCTAATTCTGAAAATAAGGCTATCGTGTTGCGTGCCGAAAAATCGGTTCCACATGAAAAAGTGGTTAAGGTTATGGAAATTGCCTATCGTAATCAAATAAAAATGGTTATTGCGGTTAATCCTAAATAGTTAAATCATGAAATTTTTAGAAACACCAGAGGAAAAAAAATCATTCACAATAACTTCGGTTATTTTTGTGATACTCTTTCTGTTGTTTACTATTTTCGGATTGACCTATATGGATCCTCCACCAGAAAATGGAATAGCTGTTAACTTTGGAACTAGCGATACGGGTAGTGGTGAAATACAACCCACAGAACCCGTGCAAATGTCGCCCGATCAAGCGCAGTCGGAACCTGTTCCGGCAGAAGAAGATGATGTGTTAACGCAAGATGAAGAAGCTCCAATTACGTTACCTAAAAAAGAAGTAAAAAAACCAGTTGTAAAACCTTCAGAAAATAAGCCTGTTGTAAAACCAACAGAGACCAAACCTGTAAAACCTAGTAACAGTGCTTTGAATAGTATTATTAAAGGTCCAAAACAAGATGGTACAACACAATCAGGTCATGGGGATGATAATGAAGGTGGCGATAAAGGAAATCCTAACGGTAGCTTATATGCTAATAGTTTTTACGGTAATGGTTCTGGTGATGGAATTGGAACTGGAAAAGGAACAGGTTGGGGATTAGCTGGAAGAAAATTATCAGGTAATAGTAAAAGAGTGCAAGATTGTAATGAATCTGGAAAGGTTGTTGTTAAAATTTGGGTTAACCGTCAAGGCAATGTTATAAAAGCAGAACGTTCTCAAGGAACAACTAATACCAATCCTTGTTTAGTAAATCCAGCACTAGAAACGGCCAAAACTTTCAAATGGCAACCCGATGCTAATGCGCCCGAAACTCAAATTGGTTTTGTGGTTGTGAATTTCCAAGTAGGAGAATAATTTCTTTATTATCCCATTCAAAATGACGTATCAAGAAACTACAGCATGGTTATTTAGCCAGTTACCAATGTTTCAAATGCAAGGCGCTTCGGCCTATAAAAAAGATTTGACCAATACTTTGTTGTTGGTAGAACATTTGCAACATCCCGAAACCAAATTCAAATCCATTCACGTAGCTGGAACCAATGGAAAAGGTTCAACATCATCTATGATTGCTTCGATTCTTCAAGAAGCTGGATATAAAGTAGGTTTGTACACTTCACCTCATTTAAAAGATTTTCGTGAACGTATTCGCATTAATGGCGAAATGATTTCCGAAGATTTTGTGGTTGATTTTGTAGCTCAAAACAAATCGTTTTTCGAAGCCAATCAGTTAAGTTTTTTCGAAATGACGGTTGGTTTAGCATTTGATTATTTTGCAAAAGAGCAAGTTGATGTAGCTGTGATTGAAGTTGGAATGGGAGGAAGATTAGATTCTACCAATGTTATTACACCTTTGGTTTCAGTAATTACCAATATAGGTTTTGATCATACTCAGTTTTTAGGAGATACGTTACCAAAAATAGCCGCTGAAAAAGCTGGAATTATAAAATCAAATGTTCCAGTAGTTATTGGAGAATATTCGGAAGAGACAAAACCCATTTTTATTGCTAAAGCAAAATTAGAAAATGCACCGATATATTTTGCTCAAGATAATTTAGAAGTTACTTACGAATGCGCTTTGTTAGGAGATTATCAGGTTCATAATAAGAAAACAGTTCTTCAAGCCATCAAATTATTACAATCACAATTTAAAATAGAGGAAAATCATATTAAGTTAGGATTGAAAAATGTAATTCAAAATACAGGATTACTTGGTAGATGGCAAATTTTAAAACAAAAACCCTTTACAGTTTGCGATACAGCTCATAACAGTCACGGATTAAAAATAGTATTGAATCAAATTCAAAATCATTCTTTTGAAACGCTTCATATAGTTTTAGGTGTGGTAAATGACAAAGATTTAGATTCAATTTTACCATTATTTCCAAAAAGTGCGAAATATTATTTCTGTAAACCTAATGTTCCTCGCGGATTAGATGCTGAAATTTTAAAACAAAAAGCAAGTCATTTTAGTTTATTTGGGGAAGTATTTAATTCGGTATCAGAAGCTTATGATGAAGCTGTTAATTCAGCGAAAGATTCTGATTTTATTTACATAGGCGGAAGTACTTTTGTAGTGGCAGAAATTGTGTAATTTTTTTTCAAAAACACTTGCAGATACAAATAATCCTTGTATATTTGCACTCGCAATACGGTAATAGTAAAGCAATTTATTGGGGCGATTAGCTCAGCTGGTTCAGAGCACCTCGTTTACACCGAGGGGGTCGGGGGTTCGAACCCCTCATCGCCCACAAAAAAGCACTTCATTTGAAGTGCTTTTTTTTATATCAAATCCAAAGTTTTTTCTAATGCCATTCCTCTCGATCCTTTTATTAGAAGTAAATTGTTGTTTGGAAGATTCGTCTTTAAAAAAACTGAAAAAGATTCAAAATCTTCGAAGAAACTCATATGTGTATTGTGAATTTGATTTTTGAAGAAATCTTTTCCAATAAAGTAAGTAGTTATCGATGTTTCGTTTTCTAATAATGCAATAATTTTTTTGTGCTCCAAAAGACTCTCTTCACCTAATTCAAACATGTCGCCAAGAATGGCAATTTTGTTCTTTTTTTCTAACTGTATAAAGTTAGCAATTGCAGCAGCCATACTACTTGGATTAGCATTGTAAGCATCTAAAATTATTTCATTTCCATTTTTTAGTATTAATTGAGAGCGGTTATTTTCTGGAATGTAGTTTTCAATTGCTTCTTTAATTAATTCATCAGAAACTTTGAAATAATTTCCTATGGTAATAGCAGCATTAATATTGTTAGCATTATAAACTCCAATGAGATGAGATTGTACAGTTTGATTGTTGAATATTATTTTCACCATCGGATTTGCTTCAATAGTTGAAATTTTTACATCTGCAGTAGAATCATTTAAAGAGAAACTAAACCGTTTAATATTGGTTGATTTTTCTTTTTGTATCGAATCATCTACATTAACAAAAACCATCTTGTTATTGCCTCTAAGATAATCATACATTTCACTTTTACCCTTAATTACTCCTTCAACTCCGCCAAATCCTTCTAGATGTGCCTTTCCAAAATTTGTTATATAACCATAATCAGGTTGTGCAATTTGACAAAGAAATTCAATTTCTTTTTGATGGTTTGCTCCCATTTCAACAATCCCAATTTCAGTTTCTTTGGTAAATCGTAATAGGGTAAGAGGAACGCCTATATGGTTATTTAAATTGCCAATTGTAGCAAGAGTATTGTATTTTTTAGAAAGAACTGCGTGGATTAATTCTTTTGTAGTGGTTTTGCCATTGCTGCCTGTTAAAGCTATGATTGGTAATCCTAAAAAAGTTCTGTGATGTTTAGCCAACTCTTGTAAGGCAACTAGTGAATCTTTTACTAGTAAAGTACGATTGTCAATTAGATAAGTTGGATTGTCTATTACCACATATTTTGCTCCTTTTTCTAATGCTTCTTTTGCAAAAGTGTTGGCATCAAAATTATCGCCTTTTAATGCAACGAATAAAGAGTTTTTTTCAATTTTACGCGTATCTGTTGAAACACTTGAACACTCTAAAAATAAAGAATGTAAATTTGCAATTGTGGTCATATAAGTTTTATTAAATTGAAACGAAGATAAAAAAAAGCCCTTTCGTTTGAAAGGGCTTTTTAAAGTATTTTGTATGAAAATTATTTTTTTGGATTTCCTCTAGGAGTCTTTTTGTTTGACTTAGGACCTACTTTAGACATTGCACATCTAAATCCGATGTAGTCTGTAGCCATATCTTGAGGGAAGAATCTTCTAGAAGCAGGGTCTAACCAATAAGCTCTATCTCTCCATGAACCTCCTTTGTAAACTCTAACATTGTCATCAATTAATGTAGTTCTTTTGTTAGATTTATCAAATTTCTTGTCCATTTTACCTAAACTATCTGCTGTAATAGAGTGTTTAGGAGCTTCGTACATTCTGAATTTTTCTTCGCTTCCGCCTTCACTTCCTTCTTCTGAATCATTAAATTTATAGTAACGAGTAGATTGTCTATCACCATCTCTATAATTTCTGTTGTCAGAAGTTGAGAATTGAGTTCTTAAATAAGTCTCGTTTTCATCAACTGGTACTTGAGCAATTTGACCAGGGAAATTTCTAGCCATAATTCTACCATTACTTAAAGTATCGTAAGTAATATTGTCAGAAGTCACTAATTCAACAACTCCATCTTCACCAATTTTGTTTTTTGTATAAACGTTACCTCTGAAGTAGTTGAAGTCATTTGCTTCGTCATCAACCATTGGTCTGTAAACGTCTTGTACCCATTCAGCTACGTTACCTGCCATATCGTATAATCCGAAATCATTTGGCGCATAACTTTTTACTTTATTAGTAATATCAGCACCATCATCAGACCATCCAGCAATTCCTCCGTAGTCTCCTTTTCCTTGTTTGAAGTTGGCTAATTGGTCACCTCTATATTGTCTTTTAGACGAACGAGTATATTGACCACTCCAAGGGTATTTCTTTTGTCCTTTGTAGATATTGTACTCTCTATTTCCAACTAAAGCAGTAGCAGCATATTCCCACTCAGCTTCTGTAGGTAATCTGTATTCAGGTAAAATTAAACCTGAACTTCTTTGAGCATATACGTTTTTAGCATCTTCTGCAGCTGCTCTTCTTCCACCACCCATTTCTTTTTTCAGTACTACTTCTTCATTACCACCAAATGTTTTAGATGGAGTATTGATATACGTTTCAGTGCTAAATGAGTTTTCAGCAGTTACATCTGTACCTAATGCAATTTTATTGTCTTTTTTAAGATAACCTTCACGCTCTAAAATATTTTCATTAACACGGTCAGTTCTCCATTTGCTAAATTCAACAGCTTGAATCCAGTTAACTCCTACTACTGGGTAATCTGCATAAGCAGGATGTCTTAAGTAGTTATTAGTCATGGTTTCGTTATAACCTAAACGATTTCTCCATACTAAAGTATCTGGAATTGCTCCGTTATAGATGTGTTTGTAATTTTCTTCTGTTGGAGGAAATACAGTTTTTACCCAAAATAAGTATTCAGAATACATTTTGTTTGTAACTTCTGTTTCATCCATGAAAAATGATTGTACGTGTTGTTGATTTGGAGAGTTATTCCAATCATGCATAACATCGTCTTGTACTTTACCCATTGTAAAAGTACCACCCTCTACCGAAATCATTCCTGGAGGGGTTTCTTGTTGTTTAAACTTGTCGTTAAACTGAAATCCACCTTTTTTGTCATTGATTTTCCATCCCGTAGCAGTAGAACCACCTTTGGTGCTTCCTTTTTTGCTACAACCCGTAAAACCTAATGCCAGTGCTAATACCACTAACACTTTTAAAGCCATAATTTTCTTAATTTTCATACTTTAGTAGGTAATAAATTTAGTGTCGCAAGATAATAATTATGAATTAAAATGCAACATGTTTTTAAAAATTTGTAAAAAAAAATTAATGTTATGTTAAAATCCTTTCTCTTACAACGTTTTATACTAAGTTTTATTGTAAAAAATTAGAATAAAATAAATAATTTTTTTCTCTTTGTAATATATATGTGTTAATCACGTTTTATAGCTAATGAAAAAGATTCTATTATTTTTGGTTTTATTTTATTTTGCGTTTGCTACTGCTCAGCAATCGGAAAAAGTTACGATTAATTGGAAATCGAATTCAGATTATAATATAGGTGAAACTACTATTAAAGTTCCGCAGTTTGATTTGGAGTTTTATAATTTGGATATTCCTTTAAAGAAAATTCAGTTTAGAAAGATTGTTTCTGTTTCAGCTGCCACTAATTCTTCAAGTCTTGTTATTTCAAATTTGATGTATCAAACTATTCAAGAAGCTGAGCTTTACGATTTAAATAAATCTTTAATTCCAAATAAAATTCAAGCTTCTTTAGAAGTTGTTCGTGCTCGCGATGATTATAAAGGATTGTTGATTGTAAGTCCTATCATAAAAGAAGGTAGTGTTTATAAAAAAGTCTTGTCTTTCAATTATTCTTATCAAAATAATTTGTCAAACAGAAATCAAAGTTCAAACATGGTTCAATCGATTTCCAATTCCGTTTTGGCTACAGGTAGCTGGTATCGTTTTTATGTTGAGAAATCTGGTATTTATAAAATTTCGAAATCGTTTCTTCAAAGTTTAGGTTTCAATGTAAATGTAGATCCAAGAAATATCAAGATTTATGGAAATGGTGGCAGAATGTTGCCTTTGAATAATTCCTTGTCTTATTCGGATGATTTAGTAGAAAATGCCATTCAGTTTTCGGGTGAAGATGATGGTGTTTTTGATAACAATGACTATATTTTATTTTATGCTGAAGGAATAGATACATGGAATACAGAAAGTTTGACAAGTTTAAATTTGTTTGCAGATAGATCGTATTATTATGTTACTTCTTCTGGTGGCGCAGGAAAAAGAATTCAATTAGCCACAGAGCCATCAGGAACACCAACTTTTAATTTTTCTAAATTTGATGATGTTTTATATTATGAGAAAGACCTAGTAAACGTTGGTAAAGTAGGGAGAAGATGGTTTGGTGAACAATTCAATATTACAAATGAACAAACTTTTGATTTTACAATTCCTAATCTTGATAACATTACTCCTGTTTCTATTTATGTAAACACGGCATCAAAATCTTTTGGAAATTCTTCATTTGCTTGTAAGGTGAATAATCAGGATTTTGGTACCATAAACTTTCCTGCATTGATTGCTTTTAGTGGTGTTGAAGGTTATGAGTCAGCAATCAACAATACTATTTCTTTGTCTTCAAATACTATTAGTCTTAAATTAACTTATAATAATGGTGGCGTTCCTAGTTCGAATGGCTATTTAGATTTTATCAAAATTTCTTCAAAGCGAAATTTGGTTGGTTATGGTAAGCAGTTTTCCTTTTTCAATAATGACGAATTGAGTAATGTTGGAATTGGGCAATACACAATTACATCTGCTAACAATATTCCGCAGGTTTGGGATGTGACTGATTTATCAAATGTGATCAAATACGAAAATACTTCTGGAGCTACTTTTGCCTTCAAGGTAAATCTTGGTAATCAGAAAAAGTATGTAGCGCTTGATTTGTCAGATACTTATACTCCTTTAAAAGAAGGAAATAGTGTGGTTCAAAACCAAAATTTAAAAGGTACAATTTTTAATAATAATCAAGGTAATTTTCAAGATATCGATTATTTAATCATAACTCCTCAATTCTTAATTACTCAAGCAGAACGTTTGGCTGATTTTCATAGAAATAATTCTGGATTAAGTGTTCGTGTTGTTACATTAGAAAAAATCTATCAAGAATTTTCATCCGGTAAACAAGATATAGCGGCTATTCGTAATTTAATTAAGTATGTATATTGGAATGCTTCTGCTCCTGATAAAAGAGTGAAGTATGTTAATTTATTTGGAGATGCTTCTTATGACTACAAAAGCAGACTTTTTAGTAACACTAATATAGTTCCTGTTTTTCATGGTTTTAATCCTTTTTCTTCTGACATTAATAATATTTCTAATATGTCCTTGTATTCGTCTTTCATGTCAGATGACTTTTTTGGTTTAATGGATGCTGGAGAAGGGCAAATGTTAGGAGGTTTTGATGGTATTGATATTGCAGTTGGTCGTATGTTGGTTTCTAATTTGACTCAGGCAAAAGAAATGGTGGATAAAGTTGTAGAGTATCATGATGAGAAATCTTATGGTAGATGGCGAAACAATTATGTAATTTATTCTGATGATGCTGATAATGATACCGATGCTACACTTCAATTTGGATTAGACAATTTAGCTAATACATTAACTGCTCAAAAGCCTTTTGTAAATGTAAAAAAAATACATACCGATGCATATGTTCAGCAAGTGGCAGCTGGTGGTGAGCGTTATCCTGAGGCTAAAAATGATTTCTTAGATGATTTAGAACAAGGAGCATTGGTGTTTAATTATTTTGGTCACGGAAATGAGGAAGTATTAGCGCGAGAACGTTTGTTTGAAAAATTAGATGCTCAAAATTTAACCAATCGTTACCGATATCCACTTTTTATCACAATAACTTGTGAATTTACACGTTTTGATGATCCAAACCGTTTTACAGGTGGTGAATATATGTATTGGAATAAGAGTGGTGGAGCTATCGCTTTAGTTGCAACAACACGTCAAATAGGAGTTACTACTGGGTTTGTAATGAATAATTATTTGAGTGAATATTTATATGCTTTTGGGTCTACGAATTATCCAACAATTTCTGAGGCACTTCGATTGACTAAGTTGTCCACTACATCAGATAACAGAAGAGTTGTTTCCTTTATAGGGGATCCAGCTGTTAAATTGGCAATTCCAAGACCGAAAGTGGTTTTGACTAAAGTAAATGATGTTCCAGTGAATCAACCACTACCTGTTTTGCAAGCACTGAGTTTGGTTAAAATTTCAGGAGAAGTTTGGGATGAAAATAATGCTGTGATTTCAAATTATAATGGTGATTTAGCGGTTCAGATTTTTGATAAAGATATTAACAGAAGCACCTTAGGTAATAATGGTGTTACCGATGCAAACGGACTTATAATAATGAATTTTGTAACTTTAGGGGAAACTGTTTTTAGAGGTAATGCTTCTGTGATAAATGGTCAGTTTGAGTTTAGCTTTGTGGTAC
>ERZ650302.1195-NODE-1195-length-14781-cov-18.758454_pt1 | contig 14781 bp, 12 predicted proteins | sample MGYA00376238_ERZ650302 | MGnify/ENA primary metagenome ERZ650302 (study PRJEB26733, sample SAMN07839298) | wastewater metagenome | biome: urban; feature: wastewater treatment plant; material: waste water | place: USA: North Carolina | collected 2016-04-28 ... | reverse complement strand
CCTTGAAGGGCATCCGCCCCGGCCAGATTCCGGCCATGTGCGAGGCTGTGGGCCTTCGCGTGCTGGGCATCAAGCGCATCCGCATCGGGCGGGTGCCGCTGGCCAAGGTGCCTGAAGGGCAGTGGCGCTACCTGCAGCCCTGGGAAAAGTTCTGACTGCGCCCACCCCAGAGCTACCAAAACCATAGCTGCCAGCGCTTGTCACGATTGCGCCAGAGGCACTTTTCACTTCAAGCAAACCCCTCCTGATCGGCTGCTAAACTGCGCCCACAAAAGGGAGGGAGAGAATGCACCACAACACCCAAGGCGGCGCTGCAGAACAGCCGTCGGTTTTCATGTCTCAAAACATTGAGGCGTATCCCATGGAATTCACCGGCAGCGGCGGTGAGTACTTCCGGGTCTGGATCGTGAACGTGCTGCTGGGCATCGTCACGCTGGGGTTCTACACCCCCTGGGCGCGCCGGCGCACCGCCATGTATTTCTACGGCCACAGCCTGGTCGCCCACAGCCCGCTCGAATTCACCGCGCAGCAGCGCAAGATGGTGCTGGGCTTCGTGCTGCTGGCCCTCATTTCCATCGCCTACCAAATTGCCGCCAAAACGGGGCAGGACCTGGCCGTGGGACTGATGCTGCTGGCCGGCGCCGCGCTGGCCCCCTACCTGTGGGCCAGCGCCATGCGTTTTCGGCTGGGGGCCACGCGCTGGAAGGGGCTGCGGCTGCAGTTTTCTGCCAGCTGGAAAGAGGTGTACCTGGCCAGCTGGCCCGTGTTTGCCCTGGCGCTGGTGTGGTTTGGTGTTTTCTTTGGCATGCAGATGCTCTCGCCCGAACTGGCCCAGGCCCTCGATGGCCCGGCCGCCAGCGGCGGTGCCAAGGTCAAGCCGCAGTTCACCGCCCCCATGGGCGCCCTGCTGGGCCTGGGGCTGCTGCTGTCCATCCTGTGCTTTATCCGACTCGAATACAACTACAAAAGCCTGCTGGTGCTGCGCGCCCGCCTGGGCAACGAGCACGGGCGCTGGAAGCCCGTGTACACCGATTTCGTGAAGGTGTGGCTGGCCACCGTGGCCGTGTTCATTGCCTGCGTGCTGGTGGTGTGGCTGGCCGTGACGGCGCTGGCCGGTGGCTCCATCGCCATGCTGCTGATGAGCAAGGGCGCGGGCAAGGGCAACATCTTCTGGATCATCGTGATTGCCATCGTGGGCGTGATCGGCTTCTTCTTTCTGCTGCTGCTCGCATCGGCCCCCGCCCGCGCCTACCGCGAGGCGCGCATGTTCCAGCTGCTGTGGAACAACATCGGCGTGAGCCAGATCGCGCGCTTCAAGTGCAACCTGCGCGCCGGCCGTTTTGTGCGGCTGCGCCTGAAAAACATGGTGCTGACGCTGCTGACCCTGGGCTTTTACCGCCCCTTCGCACGGGTGAGCGAATACCGCATGAAGCTCGAATCGGTCACCCTGCACATCAAGGGCGGGGCCGACCAGGTGGCAGGCGTGCTGGTGCGCCAGCAGGAAGGTGGCCTGGGCGATGCGCTGGCCGACGCCGCTGGCCTGGACCTGATTGGCTGACGCATGACCCCCACCGCAGGCCCAGAGGCCACGGCCCCCATGCTGCCCGCCCGCTGGTTTGACGGGCTCAGCAGCAAGCCACGCCCCGTGATGGTGGTGCTGCAGGCCGGGGCCAAGGGGCCTTCGCTGCTGCTGCACCCCTTGAACGAACCGGGCGCTGCGCCCCAGGTGTTCACCCACGCCCAGGTGGGCTGGCCCGAGGCCTGGAGCGACCGCCGCCCCCAGCGCCGTGTGGTGGTGGACCTGCGCGAGCGCGGCAGCCTTGAAGTGGACGCCGTGGCCGCTTGGTACAGCGCCTGGGCGGCTGCGGGCGCCAGGCCCGGCGTGGCCCAGCGCATGCAAACGCGCTGGCCCTTGCTGCTGGGCGCGGTGGCGGTGTCCGTCGTGGCACTGGGTCTGTTCTACCGCTATGGCACCCCGTGGGCAGCGGCGCAGCTCACACGCTGGGTGCCCCTGGGGTGGGAAACGCGCCTGTCCGGCGACTTGCTGCAGCGCCTGGACGACGGCTTCCTCAAGCCCAGCAAGCTGCCCGCCGAGCGGCGCGCCCAGCTCAACGCACGCTTTGCAGCCCTGGCCCAGCAAGCCCCCCACGCCGCCCAGCGCTACGCCAGTTACCGGCCGCCGCTCAAGCTGGAGTTCCGCTCTGGCATGCCTGCCAATGCCTTTGCCCTGCCGGGCGGCACGGTGGTGATGACAGACGCCATCGTCCAGGCTGCGGCCGACAAGGGCATCAGCGACGACGCCCTGGTGGGCGTGCTGGCCCACGAGATCGGCCACGTGGTGCACCGCCACGGCATGCGCATGGTGGTGGAACAAGGCGTGCTGAACATGGGCCTGGGGCTGGCCTTGGGCGATGTGTCGGGCGTGGTGTCCACCGGCGCCACCCTGCTCACCAGCCGCGCCTACAGCCGCAGCCACGAGCGCGAGGCCGACTGCTATGCCATCGCCCTCATGCGCCAGGCATCGTTACCCACGGCCCCCATGGGCCAGTTGCTGCTGGCGATTGCGCACGATGAGGAAGACGAGGCCCGCAAGCCCAAGGGCACCAAGCCTGCTGAATCGACCGCCCCTGCCGCCGAGCCGGCCTCTGCCCCCAAGGCCAAGGACAAAGCTGCCACCCCACGGGAATCCAGCCCGGTGTGGTCGCTGCTCGCCTCCCACCCCGACACCGTGCAGCGCGCCACCGAGTTGCAGCAAGGGCACGCGCCGCATTGCGCGCGTTGAGCGTATTGAGCGCGCCCAAGCAAAAGGGCCGGACCGCGTTGGCAGTCCAGCCCTTGAAAATAAAGTGTGAAGCGCGCCGATAAGCCGGATTCTGTGCACCACGGTTGCCCGCAGTGTGACCGCCATTAATCTGGGCCGGGTGTCGCCACCACGGCTCGGTGCTACCTACCCGCCAGCTCTCCCCGCGGATCCACAAGGTCGAGAGAGGTCGCCCTGCTCCCGTGGCTGGCCTACTTGGTATTGCTGCGCGTAGAGATTGCCCGTTTCACCCCCAGTGGTCTACCTTGCGGCACTCCCCTGGGACTCGTCTCTGTTGCTCTGATCCTCACCTCACGGTGGGCAGCCGTTAGCTGCTACGCTGTCCTGTGCAGTCCGGACGTTCCTCCAGTGCCTGGTTTCCCAGATTGCACCAGCGGCGGTCTGGCGTGCTTCACGGCGCTGATTATCCCAGAGCATGGCGTGCGCTGCGCCGAGGGCATTGAAAATAGATGCTCCACAAGCCACCGACGAGCCATGACAGAACCCACCCACTTCGACACCGGCGCCCGCGAATGGGACCAGCGCCCCACCTCGCTGCAACTGGCTGCCGTGCCCCCGCGCCTGCTGGCACAGGTGCCGTTCACCGCCACCGACCGCGTGCTGGACTTCGGCGCCGGCACCGGCCTGCTGGCCACCGCCATCGCCCCGCATGTGGCGCAGGTCACCGCGCTGGACAGCTCCGGCCCCATGCTGCAGGTGCTGCGCGAAAAGGGCTTTGCCAACATCACCACGCTGCAGCAGGACATCTTCGACGGCCTGCCCGAGCGCTACGACGCCATCGTGAGCTGCATGGCCATGCACCATGTACCTGACACACGCGCGCTCCTGCAGGCCTTTGCCGATGCACTCCAGCCCGGCGGCCGCATCGCGCTGGTGGACCTGTATGCCGAGGACGGCAGCTTCCACGGCGACAACGCGGCCAAGGGCGTGCACCACCTGGGCTTTGCACCCGATGCACTGCAGGCGCTGGCCGAGCAGGCGGGGCTGCAGGGCATTGCATTCACCGAAGTGCTGCGCGTGCACCGCCCCAATGGGCGCGAATACCCGCTGTTCCTGATGACAGGGCACAAGCCCTGAGCCTGCACGCTCATCAAAAACCATAGCGCCTGCCGCTTTCTGCACGGGCGCTGGACGGTGTTTTGGCACCAAATCCGCATCTTTTTGCAGCGGCATATCCATATGCCCAGGCAGGCAGAACAAGTGGTTCAGAATGTGCGTCACCTTTTCACCCCCCTTCTCCAGGAGACGCCATGAGAGTCGAGAACATTCTGCAAACCATCGGCAACACGCCCCACGTTCGCATCAACCGCCTGTTCGGCCCGTCGGCCAACGTGTGGGTGAAGTCCGAGCGCAGCAACCCCGGTGGCTCGGTCAAGGACCGCATTGCGCTGGCCATGGTGGAAGACGCAGAAAAATCGGGTGCGCTGCAGCCCGGCGGCACCATCATCGAGCCCACCTCGGGCAACACGGGCATTGGCCTGGCCCTGGTGGCCGCCGTCAAGGGCTACAAGCTGATTCTGGTGATGCCCGACAGCATGAGCATCGAGCGCCGCCGCCTGATGCTGGCCTACGGCGCGCAGTTTGACCTGACGCCCCGCGAAAAGGGCATGAAGGGCGCCATCGCCCGCGCGCAAGAATTGCAGGCACAAACCCCCGGCGCGTGGATTCCGCAGCAGTTTGAAAACCCCGCCAACATCGACATCCACGTGCGTACCACCGCCCAGGAAATCCTGGCCGACTTCCCCGACGGGCTGGACGCGCTCATCACCGGCGTGGGCACCGGCGGCCACCTCTCGGGCACCGCCCGCGTGCTCAAGGCCAAGTTCCCACAGCTCAAGGTATTCGCGGTGGAACCCACGGCATCGCCCGTGATCTCGGGCGGCGCACCGGCACCCCACCCCATCCAGGGCATTGGCGCGGGCTTCATCCCCAAGAACCTGGACACCAGCCTGCTCGACGGCGTGATCCAGGTCGATGCAGAACCCGCCCGTGAATACGCCCGCCGCTGCGCGCGCGAAGAGGGCATGCTGGTGGGCATCTCCTCGGGGGCCACACTGGCCGCCATCGCGCAAAAGCTGCCCGAGCTGCCCGCTGGCGCCAAGGTGCTGGGCTTCAACTACGACACGGGCGAGCGCTACCTGTCGGTCGAGGGCTTCCTGCCCGCGTAAGCGTACGGGCGGTAGGATAGTGGGCGCGCTTGCGCTTGTGCGTTCCACGATCTCACCCCGTACCATGAGCAAGAACCTCCTTCGTTTTGCGCTGGCCAGCGCGCTGGCTGCCCTGGTGGCTGGCTGTGGCGGCTCCGATGCCCCACAGCCCGCCGATCCACTGGAGCGCTACAAAAACCAGACGGTCCAGTGGAACGACTGCAGCGCCTATCTGGAGCAAGACCCGGAGGGCTATGCCCGGAAGTTGGGCCCCCGCCTGCAGTGCGCGCAGGTGCAGGTGCCCCAGGACTACCAGAACCCGGACGCTGCCGCGGTCATGGTGTCGATCATGCGGGTGCGCGCGGCGCAGGCGCCGGACAAGAAGCCCCATTTGTTCGGCGTTGTTGCACAAATCCAGTTTGAGGCGAGTGACCCCAAACCCCAGCCGTTGCTATGCCACGGCTGCTGTCTGAGGACGGCCTAGTTCAGTAAATCGATTCAATATGGCTGCCCGGATATGCAGCTCGTTCGCTTGGCGTTCAAACGTTCTGGAAATGACCCGATCGCCCAGTCGTTTGATGCAGTTCATCTTGGTCTCCACCAAGCTGCGCCGGTGGTAGCCACTCCACACTTTCCATATCCTCCTGCCTAAACGTCTGCATGCGGCGACTGAAGTCAGGCACGGGCCAATGCAACCCCGACAACTGCAAAAGAGACTCGACAAAGCCCATTGTTTGGCGCAGTGCCAGGCCAAACAAGTTCTTGATGGTCAAACAAAACTGGATGGCTGCATCCGAGAACTTCGGGCTGCGCCCGCGTTTGCCGTTCGCAGCGGCAAACCATTGCATGCGCGGATCGAGCCAAATGTTCAATGAACCACGGGACTTTAATGCTGCGTTGTAGCTCGGCCAGTTGGTGGTGCGATAACGGGGCTTGGAGGTACTGCGTGGCTGACTCATCTCGCAAGCTTACCAGCTTGAGCGGGCAGATTTATGCAACAACGCCGACACCCCTAACACTCTTTTGTGTGCTTCGTCAAGATTATGCGCTACCATAGCCCCTATGATAACCAGGGATTGATGAAGATGGCAGTGATCGATTTGGTGAAGTGGAATGGGAACCCATCTATCTTGGCTTGGCGCTTTCCAAGCGACCAACTCTCGACGTGGACTCAGCTAATAGTCAATGAGACACAAGAAGCATACGTTGTAAAAGAGGGTGTCTACCAAGGACCGTTTGGCGCGGGCAGGCACACGCTCGAAACTGAAAATATTCCGCTTCTGGCGTCGCTAATGGGACTGCCGTTTGGTGGCAAGTCCCCTTTTACTGCAGAAGTGTGGTTCGTTAATCGCACAACCAATCTTGATATTAAGTGGGGCACTCCGGATCCAATACAGTTGCAAGATCCAAAATATCAATTGATGGTGCCGGTGCGGGCATTTGGCCAGTATGGCGTGAGGATCACTGATGCAAAAAAATTCCTGTTAAAACTTGTCGGCACGTTACCAGGATTTGATGCGGCGACGTTGGCTGAATATTTTAAAGGTGTTTTTACTACAAAAGTTAAGTCAAACATCGCTCAAGCCATCATAAAAAATGGCCATTCGGTGTTGGAGATCTCCACCCATCTCGAGGAACTTTCCGAGATGTTAAAGGTTTCGTTAGCCCCGGAAATGGAGGAGTTTGGCGTAGGTTTGGCACAATTCAATATTCATTCCATCAACGTTCCGGAAAACGATCCCGCTGTAATTTCACTGAAGGCCGCCCTGGCCAAGCGAACCGAAATGGGAATACTTGGCTTCAACTACCAGCAAGAGCGTAGTTTTGATGTGTTACAGACAGCGGCTGGCAATGAGGGTAATGCTGGTGGAGTCATGGGTGCTGGGATGGGCATGGGAATGGGGATGGCAATGGGTGGCCCTATAGGAGGTGCTTTCGCTCAGATGGCACCAATAATCCAACCCGCAGGTCCAATGGGTGGAAGCGGTGGTGCGCCTGCAACCTGCCCTAGTTGTAATACCGCAAACCCTCCCGGAACTCGTTTTTGCGGAAAATGTGGCACCAATTTGGAAGGCTCGAGTAAAGTAGTCAAGGCCGGTATCACTTGCGACAAGTGCGGAACAACTATCCCTCGTGGATCTAAATTCTGTCCTAATTGTGCTGATGAAGTGAATCCATGTCCGGAATGCGGTGAGGACAACGATAAGAACGCAGCGAAATGCAGAAGCTGCGGCAGTGCCTTACCGATTCAATGTCCAAAGTGTGCTGCACCTGTGGCATCAGACTCAAAGTTCTGCAATTCATGCGGGACAAAAATGATACCAACCTGTGCTAAGTGTGGAACTGATTTGGTTGCGGGCGCTAAATTCTGCAATAACTGCGGTCATCCGCAGAATCCCACTTAATCTACCCAAGGCTATCCATGAAAAGCGTATCTTTACTTAATGTCGCGGCCGCTATCGCCGCACTGACGGTTTTGGTTATTTCATTTATTTTGGTGCCAGACCCAATGTGGTCAGCAGTCACAATCGTTACGGCAATCGGTTTTGCTGGTTCAGTGGGCTTTGTTTTTTATATTCCATCGATTCTTCGCCAAAAACAACAAGGCACCGACGCACAACAGATGGCTGAGATAGGGCCTTATGCGGTTAGCAGTACGTTCCTTCTGCTCGCGATGGGTGCCGGCTTTGTATTAACCCTAGTTGGATATCAGAAGCTGGGTTTGGCAATGGTGGTTTTTGGTATTGGTGCCTTTCTAGTGACGAGCTTGATATTAAACGCCGCCTTAAAAGTTGTCGGAGAAATATCTAGTAAATGGTCACAACCAAGCCACCATTTCGATTGGAAAAATCAAGTTGCTATTTTGATGTCTCAAGCCACCCACAGGGAATCTCTTGAAAAGCTACATGCGCTGTCAGAAAAATTGCGTTATTTGGCGAGCGATGTTCCGGGCGGTAGCCCGCAGGATTCAGGCATTAAACAGATTTTCGAAGAAATGACTGGGCAGTTGCAATCTGATCCAGCAGCCGACTTGACTAACGGATTTGGTGAACTCAATAGCCTGTTGGTCCAGCGCGATGTTTATCTGCGTACTGCGCGCAGCAAAGCCTGATTTTAAACGGCTTAGAAAATATATTGAATTGGGGAATTGATGGCTGATACGTGTAACTCCTGTGGAGCTGAGATCGCATTTGAAGCAGGGAGGCAATCTCTGACCTGCCCATTTTGCGGGGCCGTAAATAAAATTGAACGCCCAGAAGATGCATTGGAGACGGCGTTTGATCGAATCATACCAATTACCGTTACTCCTCACGAGCTAGATAATCGACTATACGCCTACATGGCAAGCGGTAACTTTACTCCGGATGACATGATCGAGGCCTCTACCATCACTCTGCGAGAACGATATTACGTCCCGGCATTTGCTTTTAAAGTCGATTATGAAGCCACATGGACTGCATCTTTTGGTTTTGATAGAAAGGAGCCATATACAGCATATCGTAACGTCACTTCAAATGGGCACACCCGTCAAGAAGCTTATACAGCCTATAAAACAGTAACTGACTGGCGGCCGGCTAATGGTGTCGAGGCCGGAATATTTGATGTTGCAGGTTACGCCGGGTCACAACTGAATGGTTCGCCACTTGCGCCGGCCTACCTCGTGGTACATGCGGTCATGAATGGTAGCTCAACCGAGTACAACCCTTCTTTTACCAAGGGGTTTGAAGTTGAAGGTTTTTCAGTTCCGGAGAAGAAAGTCTTTGATTCACTAAACGGTGAAATTAACGCCAACATTGACCAACGAGTAAAGAATCACGCCCAAGGCGATAAACAGCGTGATTGGCACTGGAATGCTCGTATGAGTCATGACACTACAACATATTCGGTGCCGATTTGTCACGCTGCCTTTCAGTATGGCGATAAAGAATACCACGTTTGGGTGGGAGGTCATGATGTGGATACAATTCGTGCGGACGAACTGCCGGTCGACAAGGACAAGCAGAAAGCTGCGAATATAGGATTTATGCCTGGCGCCCTTGGCTTAATCACCGCAATCGGAAGTGCTTATTATTGGAGTTTCGTTTGGTCTAGTTTGATAGCGACTGGCGTGGCATTTGGCTACGGCTTTTTGCGGCGCAAGGCGCTGATCGACTACTCAAAGTCCATTCGGAACTCATTGCTGATTCAAATGCAAGCCTCAAATCGCGCGTCAACTTTGAGCGATGAGGAGCAGGATAAAGTCGCGAAAGCGTTTCAACGCCCAGAGCGCCCGTTCTTCGCCAAGATACACAGGGACAAAATTATTCTTCCAACGGTTGCTGCGTTTGCTTTTTTCGGTGCCATCGTTCCAAACGCAGTTTTAAACCCGGCGGCAATTAGTCAGCGGTACGTCGCCCGTCAAGCTGCAGAGCAAGCGGAACAAGAAAAGAAGAACGCAGAAGCGCGTGCAGCCCAAGAGATCGCTGATCGCAAAGCAGCAGAGGAAGAGGCCGCAAAGCGTGCCCAAGCAGACGCACTTGCAGCTCAGAAAGCTGAAGCTGAAAAGGCCGCTCAAGTTGAAGCAGCTGTGCCTGCTACGCAAACGCCCACCACACAAGATGCGCCTCAAAGTCCAACTCCAACATTACCGCTACCATCGCCATCGCCATCGCCAGCCCCCACAGTTGCTAATAGACAAATAGCCATTAGTGCTGGGTTTACCGTCCTCGCCCCTGATGAATCAAAGCAATTGTTGACAGCAATGGTGCAGCAGGCAAATAGTGCCTTCAAAATTTCAGAAATTAAGGGAAAAATTGAATCGCTACCAAAACCTGCTACGGGTGATAGAAAAACCTCTAGAAAACTGAACGAGCAGGGCCTTACGGCGCTGAAGAATGAAGATTTTGCGCAGGCTATTGCTGCCCTAAAAAGCGCCACTTCGGCTGACCCTGCGGATGTCGAAGTGTTGAATAATTATGTTTATGCCTTAATCAAGGCTGGGCGCCTTCAAGATGCTGAGTCTGAAGCGGGGCGGTTATTGACAATGAGCCCCGGACGATCTTCAGCGTGGGCAAATCTCGCTGAAGTTTACGCCCTAAAAAATAGAAAGGAAGAGGCAGTTGCTGCATTAATTTTGGCTTTTCAATTTTCTTCGAATAAAGATCGTACTATCAATTTCTTGAATGAGCGTTCTGCAGACTCAACTTCCCCATTGCAAAGTACAGCAAAGAAGGCGATTGAAATAATCCAAACACTCTAATCGCTGCAATAAGTTATTCTGTGGATAAATCCGATGGGACTCTCTTGTTAATTGGAAAATTCAATGCCTGCTCTGCAGGATGCAAGCACGGTTGCAAGGCATCCCATTACACACAAGTCGCCGCCTCGCTGAACTCTCTGGCGTAGCGGGCGCCCTCGACAAAGATGGCTATCTCCTGCAAGCCCAGCCATAGCGTCTTGGCCCCAGGCTCACCATCGCCCTTTCTGCCCAGAAAGCCCCCGCGCTGCGCTATCAGCCGGATCACTTCGTTGAGGGTGGGCATCTTCTTGGGCACGGGCTTTTTGTTCAAGATAAACGCCGCTCGCCATTCGTCGGGCTCGAACACCAGCCCAGCCTCCAGATCGGGCACCGTGCGCCCTAGCCGCATCAGCCGGCTGGGCGACGAAAAACTGCACTACTACGGCATTTCGTATGGCACCTGGCTCGGGTTTTGGTATGCCGGCCTGTTTCCCGAGCGCGCCGGGCCCATGGTGCTGGACAGCAACATGAACTTCAGCCGCTCCATCCATGAGGCATCCATCGCCAGCAAGCAAGGGCAGGCCCTGACGTTCAACGAATTCATCGCCCCCTATGCAGCCCGGCATGACGACTTGCTGGGCCTGGGCGCCAATGCCACCCTGGTGAAGGCCAACCTCCAGTCGGTGGGGCGCCAGGTGACAGAGGCGCTAATCCCCCTCAATGCCACCGAACGGGCAGAGTCGTATCTGCTCACGAGCTATCTCGCCACCCTGAAGGCGGCGATGGAAACCCAGAGATTGCTCGACCAGAACAAGACGCTGGCTGACATTGCAGACATCCTGCAGAGTGAAATCCATATTCCCAACGAACCACTGGATGCTGCCTTCAAACTCGCCGCCCAGCGCATGGTGTCGAACCTGCAAGCCCAGGCCACCCCGGGGTATTACGAGGCACCCCAGCTTTTCTACCTGAGCAGCATGGATTCTGTTTTTGACACGGTGGTATGTAACGACGAACCTTTGCTGAACAAGGACCAGGACCATTGGGTCAAGACAGGATTTGCCTTGGCACAGGCGCTGCCCATCGTTGCCAACGCGGTTGCAAGGCAGCCCTGCATCCACTGGAAGGATAGAAACGCCTATACCAAACCCACCATGAAGTCCTTGCAGTCGGCTTCCGTGTTGATGTTGCAATCCCAGTACGACGTGCCCACGCCTTCCTCAGGCGCCTTAGAGACTTTTGCGCAGCTTCCTGCGGCCCGCATGGTGTATGTGGAAAACGAAGGCGGGCACGGCTTGCTGTTCTATGGCACGGAATGCGTGGACCTGGCCGTCTACGACCACCTGCTGGGCAAGCCCCTTGCCCCCGCCAAGTCACCTGCCGGGGCAAGCCTTTGGCACTGGATGAGAAGCCAGCCAAGGCGCTGGGGCCGGTTCAGGCAGCGCACTTCAGTGACCCGGAACAGGCCCAGCGCCTGTACCAGCGGCTGCGCCAAGGGCTGGATGCCACCACGCGCCATGGACGGGCTTTCTGACCCGCCCTGGGGCTGCTCCACCCCGCACCACTGCTGAATGACCAGGGCCCTGCGGGGTCCTTGTATTTTTGGGGAACAGCAGCACACCGCTACGGCCAGCCGTCCTACACGGGTGAGGCCCAGCGGATTCAAGAATCGTTCACACCCCTTGGCCTGTCCGTAGCGTTTGGGCGGAGGGGCTTGTTCACAACGATCTGTTCACCCATGGTTACCCCACCCCCACTGCCGATTGCGTTCAAAGTTCTCACCGTGAATGTGCACAAAGGCTTCACCACCTTCAACCGTCGCTTCATGCTGCACGAGCTGCGCGAGGCCGTGCGCGGTGTGGCGGCAGACCTGGTGTTTTTGCAAGAGGTGCAAGGCAGCCACCAGCGCCATGCGCAGCGCGTGGCCAATTTTCCGCAGGTGCCGCATTACGAATTTCTGGCCGACACGATCTGGTCGCAATACGCCTACGGGCGCAACGCGGTGTATGACAACGGCGACCACGGCAACGCCCTGCTGTCGAAGTTTCCCATCACGCATTACGAAAACCACGACATCTCCATCCGGGGGCCGGAGCGGCGCGGCATGCTGCATTGCGTCCTGCAGCCGCCGGGCCACCACCTGCCGGTGCATGCGGTGTGCGTGCACCTGGGGCTGCAGGAATCGCACCGCCAGCAGCAGTTGCAGCGCGTGTGCGATCTGATCAACAGTTTTCCGGCCGACGAGCCCGTGGTGCTGGCGGGCGATTTCAACGACTGGCGCCACCGCGCCCACGCCGTGCTGCAGCGCGAAGCCGGTTTGCAAGAGGTGTTCGTCCATGCATTCGGCCGTGCGGTGCGCACCTTTCCGGCATCGATGCCGCTGCTGGCGCTGGACCGCATTTACGTGCGCAACGCCGCCGTGCACGCGCCACTGGAACTGCCCCGCAAACCCTGGGACCAACTCTCGGACCACGCCCCCCTGGCGGCGGAGATTCTGCTATGACCCGCCCCTTCTTTGCACCGCGCTCTTCCCGCTGGGTGCCGGGCAACCACTTCGAGTTGCTGGAGAACGGCGAGGAGTTCTTCCCCCGCGTGTTCGATGCGATTGCCAACGCCCGGCACGAGGTGATGCTGGAGACCTTCATCCTGTTTGAAGACAAGATCGGCCAGCAACTGCACGCAGCGCTGCTGGGCGCCGCGCAACGTGGCGTGGAAGTGCATGTGCTGGTGGACGGCTTTGGCTCGCCCGACCTGTCTGAACAGTTCGTGGGCAGTCTGGTGGCCGCCGGAGTGCATTTCCGCATTTTTGACCCGGGGCGGCGCATTCTGGGCCAGCGGCTGAACGTGCTGCGGCGCATGCACCGCAAGATCGTGGTGGTGGACGGGCAGCTGGGCTTCATCGGCGGCATCAACTACTCGGCCGACCACGTGGCCGAATTCGGCCCCGAGGCCAAGCAGGACTACGCCGTACAGGTGCGCGGCCCCGTGGTGGCCCACTTGCACCACTTCACGCGCCAAGCCGTGCTGCCCAAGGCAGAACGCCAGCGCGCCCGGCAGGCGGGCGTGCTGGGGCGCCCCCATGCGGGCACGGCGCACGCCATGTTCGTCACCCGCGACAACCAACAGCACACCAATGACATCGAGCGCCACTACCGCGTGGCCCTGCGTGCCGCGCGCAGCCGCGTGGTGATTGCCAATGCCTACTTCTTTCCGGGCTACCGCTTCATTCGGGAAATGCGCCGCGCAGCCAAGCGCGGTGTGGATGTGCGGTTGATCCTGCAGGGCCAGCCCGACATGCCCATCGTGCGCACGGCCGCGTCGCTGCTGTATGACCACCTGTTGCGCGCCGGGGTGCGCATTTACGAATACTGCGACCGCCCGCTGCACGGCAAGGTGGCGCTGGTGGACGAGGCCTGGGCCACCGTGGGGTCCAGCAACCTCGACCCGCTGAGCCTGTCGCTGAACCTGGAGGCCAACGTCATCATCCAGGACCGCGCCTTCAACGCGCAGCTGCACCGCCGCCTCTCGCACCTCATGAACCACAGCTGCCGCCAGGTGCAAGCTTCGCCCTCGGGGCCGTGGGAGGGGCTGCGCCTGCTGCGCAGCTATGTGGTGTTCCACCTCATGCGCTGGTTCCCCACCTGGGCCGGATGGCTGCCCCGCCATGAGCCGGTCATTACCAAGGCCAAAGCCGGTCCAGCCGCCGAGCCCACGCGCCATGCAACCCGCAGCCCTGCCTGAACTGCATCAGCGGCATGAGCAGCGGCACGGCTGGCGCAGCCTTCCGCAACGCCCGTGGTGGCCCTGGCTGACACGCGGGGCTGCCGCGGCATTCTTTGTGCTGGTGGCCGGGTTGCTGTTTCGCCAGGCCCGCACGGTGGACTGGCCCGCCGTGCTGCAGGCGTTGCGCGCCCTGCCCCCGGGCACCCTCGCCGTGGCCGGTGCGCTGGCGCTGGCCAGCCACTGTCTGTATGGCACGTTTGACCTGGTGGCGCGCCACTGCTGCGGGCACCACCTGCGGCGCAGCACCACGCTGGGCATTGCCATGACCAGCTATGCCTTCACACTGAACCTGGGCTCGCTCGTGGGAGGGGTGGGCGTGCGCTACCGGCTGTATGCGCGGCGCGGGGTGGATGCGGGCACCATCGGCCAGGTGGTGGGCACCAGCGTATTGACCAACTGGGTGGGCTACCTGCTGCTGGCTGCCGTGCTGCCTTGGCTGTGGGCACCGCCGCCGCTGGCAGGCTGGAGTGCACCCGCATGGCAATGGCGCCTGGGCGGCGCCTTGCTGGGCTGCATTCCACTGGCTTACGGTGTGCTGTGTGCGCTGCGCGCGGGGCGTGCCCTCACGCTGCGGGGCCACGCGTTTGCACTGCCCCGCTGGCCCGTGGCCTTGTGGCAAATGGCTGCGTCGGCCGGCAACTGGATGCTGATGGGTGCCGCGCTGTGGGCCACGCTGCAGGCGCAGGTGAGTTACCCCGCGGCCTTGGCCACCGTGTTGCTGGGCGCCGTGGCGGGGCTGGTGCTGCGGGTTCCCGCTGGCCTGGGGGTGCTGGAAGCCGTGGGCGTAGCCCTGCTGACCAGCCCCAGCCTGG
>ERZ650302.1193-NODE-1193-length-14782-cov-16.977932_pt1 | contig 14782 bp, 13 predicted proteins | sample MGYA00376238_ERZ650302 | MGnify/ENA primary metagenome ERZ650302 (study PRJEB26733, sample SAMN07839298) | wastewater metagenome | biome: urban; feature: wastewater treatment plant; material: waste water | place: USA: North Carolina | collected 2016-04-28 ... | reverse complement strand
AAATAAACCCTCTGTTTTTATCTCACGAAAAGATAAAGAGAGTTTAAATCAAGTAGTTTCTTGGATAGAAGCTTTAATGTGATTTTATTCTGTTAAATCTCTTATTCTTGATTCAAGAGTTTTAATAACATCATTTAGATCATTTATTTTTTTGATTTTTTCTGCATTTGTTTTCATTAAAAGATCTAGCTCTTTTTTAGTTGCAGCAATCTCATTCATGGCTTCTCTATTTTTTTCTGCAAGTACATTTTTCTCTTGTTTTACAATAGAAAGATTTCTTGCATACTCTTCTGCTTCTTTACTTTTTACAGTCATATGCCCCATATATTTTTCATCAACATTATGCATTTGCATTTCATAGTGGTCAAGTTGTCTTTGTCTGCTTAAAGTTTTTGCTTTTTGTTCTTCTAATTCTTCTTGTAATCGTGGAATATATGCTTCAAATTGTTGAATTTTCTCATTTAATTCTAAAATAGTTTTTTTGTATGCGTACTCTTTTTTATTAAATTCTTGAATACTTTTTATAACTTTTTTTTGAAATTCCCTTTTTTCAATATTTTCTTGAGTTGTGGAAAAACCAATAGTTATATATTCATCATGGGAATTTGAAGCCAATTTGAAAATGGTATTTTTAAGGTAAAAAGTCTCTTTATCTTTTGATATAAACTTAGTATGTCCTGTCCAGATTTTACCTTTTTTTAGAATTTCCCATGTGTCATCAATTGCTTGTTTAGGAACATCTGGATGAATTAGATCATTAAAATTTACATTTTTTAACTCTTCAAGTGTATATTTTGAAGCAAGTAATAAACTTTTATTTGCAAAAGAGATAACTCCATTTTCATCCATTTTGTAAATCATAGCTACACTATCAACCGCATCTAAATATGTTTGAAGTTCTTTTTGTTTATCTTGAAGTTCTGTTTCAAAAAAGTTTTTTTCGCAAACTTCAGTTATTTTTTTTACAAGAACAGTTGTGTCAATAGGTTTCATAATATAGTTACTAACATTTAAGTCAATAGCTCTTAATAAATTATCTGTTTCACTTCTAGCTGTTGTAAAAATCAAAGGAATAAAAGAGTCTATTTCTCTAATCTTTTCTAACATTTCAAGCCCATTCATAATAGGCATATTAATATCAGAAATGATTAAATCAATTTTTTCATTAGTGATTTTTGATTTTTCATATTTTTCTAAACCCTCAAGACCATTTGAAGCTAAAACAACTTCTTTAAAAAGTTTACCTAAAAGTTTTCCTAGTTTTTCTCTAGCTAACTCTTCATCTTCTACAAAAAGTACTCTTTGGTTTTTTAAAAAATCAGGTGTAAACATAATTTATTACCTCTTATTCATAAGATGTTGGAACAGGTGGAAACTCTTCAAAGGCTTTTTTTATTGAACTTATAATTGAATTTTTATATTTATAGTTTTGCATTGGATTTGAAAATTGTAGATAATCAACTGCACCTTGTTGAGTTTTTTCTTTTTTATAAACGAAAACTACTTTTTTACCAAGTTTTACACTATTTTCATAAAGTGTTTTTGCATAATCATTTATGTATGGAAACTCTTTTTCTTTGATTTTATCTCCCCAACAGAAAAATACAAATTTACCACTTGGGATTAAATTTGCAGCATCTAAATACATAATATCTCTGTCAAATTGTGTTGTTTGAAAAGAGTTGTAACTTTCTAAATCACTATTAAATTTTTCTAGTAAAACAGGAATATCAATATTTTTTTCTATTAAATTAAATAAATTTCTAATTTCTACAATTTTACCAGCACAATGTTCTCTCATTGCTTGTTTAAAAACTGTGATATATCCTTCTGCTTTTAATTCAATCATTTTTCCAAAATCTTCAAAATCTTGTTCAAGCAAATATTTGTTTGAATCAAATCCAACAGGAGTTACCATTGGGCTATATAAAAACACTGTTCCTATGATATTTTTCTTTTTATCTTTTGCTGTTTTTATTTTTTCTTTTAACTCTTTTACTGTTATTTCTTCATCTTCTGCATTAAAATACATATAACTTTGCGTTAAAAAAATCTCTTCATATTTAGTTTCAATTGTTCCAAAATATTGCATTAAAATCCCTTGTTAATTATTAATTATAATATTATCAAATCTTCCTAAATACCTAGCTTATTTTATTTTAAGCTTTAATATTAATTGACAAATAATTATAAAAAGTGCTATTATAGTGCATATACACTATTTAGGTTTTAAAATGATTACTCAAAAAAGAAAAACATCGTGTTATTGCATAAATTCAAGGCGATTATCAAATCTAATCACAAATAAATATGATAAACATTTACAAGAGATAAACTTAACAGTTAATCAATACTCTTTGCTTGTTAATATCAATCAATTAGAAATTTGTAGTGTTAGCGATTTGGCAATTTATGTAGGACTTGAACGAACTACATTGGTACGAACTTTAAAACCTCTTTTTGATAAAAAGTTAATTGAAGATATTTCTGAAACAACTCAAAGAAATAGACAAATTAAAATTACACAAATAGGAAAAGAGATTTTAGAAAAAGGAAAACCTCTTTGGAAACAAGCACAAAAAGAGATAGAAGATAAAATAGGAAAAGATAATATTTTGGTTTTATCTGAAATTTTTTCAAAATTAATCGATTAGATTTTTTATTGTAAGTAGTAAATATATATTAAATTATAGGAGTATTCCTTGTCAAATTATTCAAAAAATTCTGTTTGGGGATTGATAATTATTTCAGCAATTATTTTTGCAATTACAATGGGTGTAAGGCAATCTTTAGGGCTTTTTATTGCACCAATAAATTCTTCTTTGGGACTAGATATTGTTTCTATTAGTTTTGCTTTAGCTGTTGGACAATTTATGTGGGGATTAGCTCAACCTATATTTGGAGCAATTGCAGATAAAAAAGGTTCTTTAGGAGTTTTGATTATTGGTGCTCTTATGATGTTTATAGGACTTGTTTTAACACCTTTTGTAAAAACTGATTGGGGTTTAGTTTTAACCCTTGGAATATTAAGTGCAGCAGGAGCAGGAGCTGGTAGTTTTTCTATTTTAATAGGAGCAACAGCAAAACAAATGCCAGTAGAAAAACGAGCATTTGCAGGTGGTTTTATAAATGCAGGTGGTTCATTTGGGCAATTTGTTTTTGCACCTTTAGCTCAATCAATAATAAATGGTTTTGGTTGGATGTATGCAATGTTCACCATGGCAATTGCAACACTTTTTACAATACCTTTAGCCTATTTATTAGGATCTAAAAAAGAGAAAAAAGTAATAGAAGAAACTAAATCAGCAACAGATGAAATAAAGTTAAAACAACAAATTTTTGAAGCTTTTAAAAATAAAAACTATCTTTATTTACATGTAGGATTTTTTACTTGTGGTTTTCATATCGCATTTTTAATAACTCATCTACCTGGTGAAGTTGCAATGTGTGGACATTCTGCTAGTGTATCTGCAACTGCTTTAGCACTTATTGGTTTTTTTAATATTTTTGGAAGTTTATATGCTGGATATTTAGGTTCAAAATATAAAATGAAATACATCTTAGCTATTTTATATGCAAGTAGGGCATTAATGATATTTATTTATTTAATTTCTCCTAAAACAGAATTGAATTTTTATATATTTTCAGCATTTTTAGGTCTTACTTGGTTAGCAACTGTTCCCCCAACTGCTGGGCTTGTAGGAAAGTTTTTTGGTACAAAATATTTAGCAACTCTTTTTGGTTTAACACTTTTAACCCATCAAATTGGTGGATTTCTTGGTGCATGGATGGGAGGATTATTTATTAAATATACGGGTGATTATTCTTCAATGTGGTATTTGGATATATTATTAGCTTTATTAGCTGCAATAGTTAATTTATTAATAGAAGAAGATGATTTAAAAAAGGTATAAAATTTATTTTATACCTTTTTATTATGGGTTTGTTTTTTTGTAAATCTTGATTTTACATAAGAAGTTGTTTCATCATTTTCATTGTAAGTGTAACTTAGATTCAAATCAGCAAGTTGAATTACTTTTTTAGCTCTAGTTGCTGCTACATAATAGATATTTAACTCTTCTATTGCTTTTATATATGAAATCTTATTTTTAGGATTTAATAACTCTTTTTTTGTAATAAAATCATCAGCCATAATAACTTGCTCATACTCCAAGCCTTTTGCTTTGTGAGTTGTTGTAAATATAATATCAGCTAACTCTTTTTTTTCTGTAAGTTTTGCTTTGATTTTTTTATTTATTTCAAAAATATTATCTCCATAGGCATTTATAAATTTTATGACATTTAGATAATCTTGATTTTTTGTATCTTTTGCGAATTGTTCTAAATCATAAATTGACTCAAAATCTTTTATTTCTTCAATAGTGATTTTGTCATTTTTTTTCTGCTTTAGATAAAAAATAGAATAAACAGTTTGGTTCATAAATGAATATGAGTTATAGCCACCTTCAAAATATATTTTTTTATTATCATGGATAAAATGAACTAATTGTTGAATTAATCCAAAAGTTGTTCGAGAAATTATACAAAAAGGTTTGTTTAGATTTAAGTGCTGTTTTCCTATTAAAGTTGAAGACTCAATTCCTGTGATATTTAATTTATAGTTTGATTTTAATTCATAAAGCTTATTTAAATCTTTTGCTAAAACTTTGGCAAAATTATCTCCAAATCTAAAACTTTTTGATAAATCATAAGCTGGTAAATCTATTTTATTCAAAGCATTTGAAGCAAATCTAAAAGAATAAATTTGTTGAAAAGAATCTCCCACATAAATTCGTCTGCAATCTTGAGCTTCAACAACTCCAATCATAACATCAGAAATATCCTGAGCTTCATCAACTAAAATCAAATCATAACCCAAGTTTGAAGATATTTTTTTATTTAAAAAAAACATTTTTAGATAAAAGTCGTGGGTTGCATCTATATTTTTATTTTTCATAGCAGATAAAATATGTTTTATATGAGCTAAAACTTTTTTCTCATTTGATAAAAGTTCTAAGATTTTTGCTCCCAAATCTGATTGTTTTTTATAATTATCAAGAAGTTTTGAATCAAGGTTTATTAAAGAACTATTACAATAAAAATTTATTAAATCTTTTATCAAAGCTACATATTCAGCCGTTGGATAATATTGTTTTTGATTTGTAATTTGTTCAAAATCACAAATTACTTTTTCCACAATTTGAACTTTTAAGTCATGGCTTAAATTATATTGATAAGCTTGAATTCTGTTATAGGCTAAAGAGTGAATAGTGCTAACAGCCATGTGTGAAAGCTTATATTCTTTTAGTTTTTCTTGCAGTTGTATTTGCAAAGATTTATTATATGCTAGATATAAAATCTTTAAATGGGAATTTTTTTTTGCATATTCTAGGAGAGTTGTTGTTTTTCCACTTCCAGCAACGGCATTAATTTTAAATGAGAGTTTATCACTGTTGATTATCTCTTCTTGCTCTTTTGTTAATATCATTTCGCAATTTTATCAAGCATTTCTAAATAGTATATAAAATATTAATTAAAATAATTAATTTCAAATTAATTTATGCAGTAATAAAATGAATTAATCAAAACAAGGGGAGAACAATGAGTTTAAGAAATAAGATTGTTATGGCATTTACCATACTTGTATTATTGTCAATTTCATCAAGTGTTATTGTTTCATATAATATATCAAGCATGAAATCAAATGTAAAAGAGTTATCAGATGTTTATTTTGAAGGGATTACCTCTTTACTTGAAGGCGATAGAGATTCTTACCAATCAAATCTAGCTTTAACTCAAATTATGAGTTTAAATGATAGTGAAAAAATAAATAAGTTAATCACAAAAGGTGTAAGTGATAATTTAATACAAGTAAAAGAGAGATTTGACTCATTTAAATCAGGTTTATCAGGTGATTTATCAAAAGATAAGAGTAAATTTGATGAATTTGAAAAATATTATTCTTCAACAAAAGATAATACTCAAAAGATAATTGAGTTTGTAAATGCACAAAATATTGTGGCTGCAAGAGATTTTTATTTTAATACATATCTTAAAGATTATTCTTCAATGAGAAGTGTAATTGATTATTTTACAGATGAAACATATAAAATAATTGATGAAAATAAAGCACAAACAAGTGATTTAATAGAGTTATCGTTAAGTATATTTTGGATAATTTCTATATTGACAGTATTAATTACAATTGTTTTTTCATATGTTCTTGGGAAAAATATTAATAACTCTATAAAAAAACTACAAGATGGTTTATTAGGATTCTTTGATTTCTTAAATAAACAAACAAAAGATGTTTCACTTCTTGATACAAGTTCAAATGATGAAATTAGTCAAATAGCTCAAGTTGTAAATGTAAATATTGAAAAAACTAAAAAGTTAATTAATCAAGATGAACAGCTAATCACAGATGTTAAAAAAGTTGTTGAAGTTGTAAAAACTGGTAATTTAAGTATTAAAGTAAATGCAAATACAGAAAATGAATCATTAGAAGAGTTAAAAATTATTTTTAATGAGATGTTGAAAGTTATATCTCAAAAAGTTTCTACTGATATAAATAAAATAGAAAATGCTTTAAAACAATTCCAAAATTTAAATTTTGCATATAGAATTCCAGAAGCAACGGGGGAAACAGCTATTGGTTTAAACTCTTTAGCAAAAGTTATAAGTGATATGTTAGTTTTAAATAAATCAAATGGTTTATCTTTACAAGATAGCGCAGATTACCTTTTATCAAATGTAGATAAATTAAGTAGAGCTTCAACACAAGCAGCTGCAAGCATCGAAGAAACAGCAGCAGCGTTAGAAGAAATCACAGGAAATATGTCAAGTAATACTAATAATGTAATACAAATGGTTTCTTATGCAAATGAACTTACAAATTCTGCAAATGAAGGTCAAAAACTTGCAAGTGAAACTACCGTTTCAATGGATGAAATAAATATGCAAGTAAATGCTATAAATGAAGCAATTACAGTAATTGACCAAATAGCATTCCAAACAAATATTCTTTCATTAAATGCAGCCGTTGAAGCAGCAACTGCTGGTGAAGCTGGACGAGGATTTGCAGTAGTTGCAGCAGAGGTAAGAAATCTAGCTTCAAGAAGTGCCGAAGCTGCGAAAGAGATAAAAACATTAGTTGAAAATGCTACAAATAAAGCAAATAATGGTAAAAATATAGCTGATAAAATGATTAGTGGTTATGGTGGATTAACTGATAATATCACTAAAACTATGCAATTAATAAAAGGCGTAGAAGTAGCTATAAAAGAGCAACAACAAGGAATAGAACAAATTAATAATGCAATTAATTCTCTAGACCAACAAACTCAAGCAAATGCAATAGTTGCAAGTCAAACTAAAGATATTGCAAATCAAACACAAAGTATAGCTTTAACTATTGTTGCTGATGCTGATGAAAAAGAGTTTGAAGGTAAACATACTGTTAAAACAAAAAAACATGATGTTTCCGCATCTCAAAATCAAACTATAATTGTAAAATCAAAACCTAAAAAAATTGAATCAAATGTAAGCGCAAAAGTTGAACCAAAAAAAGAGGTTAAAAAAGATATAACAGCTAATACAAAAGAAAATGATGAGTGGGAGAGTTTTTAAACTCTGCCCAATTTAAAAGTTTAGACAAATAATCGTTTATCTTCAACTTTTTTTATATCTGAATAATTATCTAAATAATCAAGATAAGTAATCAGATATTTTCTACTTAAATCAAATCTCTCTTTAAAGTTTGAAATACTAATAAAACCATCATTTTTTATTATTTCTCTCATAGTTTTTACTATTTTATTTAAACTCTCAAAATGAATAAATAAATTGTGTTGCAGTCTAATTACTTGTTTCTTTGAAGTTAATGATTTCAAAATATCATCACCTAATTTTCTATCAAGATCTAAATCATCATAGATATTATATGGAGCTGTTGGCGTTATATCTTCATCTTTTAGTCTTTGTAAAACAATGATTTCTAAATCTTTTGCAAAATCTTCTTTTATATTTGCATTTTTATATAAAGATACATCTCTAATTAAAAAATTCTCAATTTGTAATTCATCAAGAGCTAATTGTATAAATGCACTACTTGCCCATTTTAATCGCAAATTTATAGAAGCATTTGAAAGTAGGGCATAGGGATTTTTTGTATAAATATTTTTTATAAAATCTTTTATAAAATCTTTTGTTGAAAAAGGATAGATAATTAACTCTTTTTCATCCACAAAAACATTTTGAATATTTTTTGCAAAGCTTATTGCTTCATCATGTGAAAGGGCAAATCTTTGGGTTGAAGAAATAATTCCTAATCCTTTTTTATGAGCTTCTAAAAGTTCTTTATATGCACTTTCAAAATCTTTTTTATCTAAGGCTTCTAGTAATTTTCGTTTTTGATTTTTTTTCATTGGGTCAATAATAGGATTTAAAATCTTTCCACCACAAATAGTTTCATTTGCATTTCTAAGTATGATTTTCTCACCAAAAATTGTATATAAATTTTCATTGGCTTTTAAAGTCGCAAATCCTTCTTCAAGATTTGTTATACAATCAAAAAGTAAAACTTTTACTTCTACTTTTTTTGCACCTACGAATAAAGTATAAGTTTGATTATGATTTAGTTTTTTTCCTTTTAAACATTTAAAAGATATATCTATTCCATCAAATCCTCTAATATGCCCTTTTTTTGTGATTAAATCACCTTTATTTATTTGAGATATATTCACACCTTGTAGATTTAAAGCAGCTCTTGAAGAGATATTTGCTTCGAGGGCATTTTGGTTGTGAACTTGAATATTTTTGATTTTTGTCTCTTTTTGATTTTGACAAATAAAAACTTTTTCATCTAAATCACATTTTTTTCCAAGAACTGTTCCTGTTACGACTGTACCAATTCCTTTTGGAGAAAAAACTCTATCAACATAAAATCTAAAAAAATTCTCTTCTTCTTTTGTACTATTATTTATAGAAAAGAGTTGATTTTTTAATCTATCTATTGAACTTTCATCATAAATTGAAACTTCACTTATAAACTTTATTTCAAAATCAAAATTTCCTAAAAATTCTAAAATTTCTTCTTTTTTTAATTCTAATTTCTCAGGTGTAACTAAATCTTTTTTTGTAAGAACTACAATAATCTCTTTTAATCCCAAAAGATTAATAATTTCAATATGTTCAATAGTTTGAGGTTTTATTCCTTCAAATGCACTAATAACAAGCATTACATAATCAAACCCAAAAGCACCTGCAATCATATTTTTTACAAGTTTTTCATGTCCTGGAACATCAATAAAAGCAATATTTTGTTGCCCTTTACTCATATTTGAAAAAGATAAATCTATAGTTATGCCTCTCTCTTTTTCTTCATTTGTACTATCCCCTTCAAACCCATTTAAAGCACGAATTAATGCTGTTTTACCATGATCGATATGACCTGCTGTTCCTATTATGATATTTGACATTATTTAGCACTTTCAAATATTTTTTTCAAAATATTAGCTATTTTTTCAATTTCATTTTCTTGTATTGTTCTAAAATCAAGAAGAATTTTTTCATTTTCTATTCTTGCTATTAGATTATTTTTTCTTAAAAGTTTTTCTATTTGATTTGGTTTATAATCTTTATGTTCTATTGTTAGTGCAATTGAAGGAATTTTTTTATTTGGAGTTGTTCCACCACCAATTAAAGTTTGAGTTTTTATAACTTCACAAATACAAAAATTTGATACTTTTTCTAAAAGTTTAAAAGCTCTTTGCTCTAAAGTTTCTATTTTTGTATAAAGCATTTTTAAAGTAGGAACTTCATCTAGTTCATTTTTTAAATATGAATTTAGCGTATCTTCTAAAATACTAAGAGTTATTTTATCAACTCTTAACATTCTTAATAGTTGATTTTTTTTGATTTTTTCAATTAACTCTTTTTTTCCTATGATGATTCCAGCTTGTACGCTTCCAAGAAGTTTATCTCCTGAGAAACTAAGAAGTGAAGGTTTATATTTCATGATTTCTAAAATAGAAGGTTCATTTGAAGATAAATTAAAAGGTAAATCAATAATATGACCACTTCCCATATCGTAGTAATCAATTATATTGTTTTCTTTTGCCACTTTTACAATCTCTTCAAAATCAACTTCGCTAGTAAATCCTTCAATTGAATAGTTTGATTTATGAACTTTCATAAGTATAGATGTTTTTTCATTTATAGCATTTTCATAATCTCTTAAATGAGTTTTATTCGTAGTTCCAATCTCTTTTAAGATAGCACCACTTTGGCTCATAACTTCAGGAACTCTAAAACTTCCACCAATTTCTACAAGTTCACCACGACTAACAATTACTTCTTTATTTTTTGCAAAAGTATTTAAAATCAAAAAAACAGCACAGGCATTGTTATTTACTACAATAGCATCTTCACAGTCTGTTAAATTTTGAAGAGTTTTTACAATATGTGAGTATCTCTCACCTCTTTGTCCCTCATTTAAGTCATACTCTAAGTTATTGTAAGAAGTTGCTATTTGAATAGCTTTTTCTAAACTTTTTTTATTTATTAAACTTCTTCCCAAATTTGTATGTACAATAATTCCTGTTGCATTTATCAAAGTTTGCAAAGATGGAGTTGTGATGGTTTCATACTCTTTTAAAACATTTGAAACTAAAATATTTTCATCAATATTTTGAACTTTATTATTTAATATATCTTCTCGTAAATTTCCTATAACTTCTTTTGAAATCTTAGTTATTAAACTTGTAGATAATCCTTCAAAAGCTTTGTGTGTGATAAACTTATCAACCTTTGGAATGGATTTTAGTAAAATCATTTTTACCCTTTCAGATGTTTTTAAAATTGTTTTATGTAATATTTGTTTCTTACAAAAAAGTGGGAGACAAGTGTACCTGGTGGGCACCACAGGCTTCAACCCTGATTGACGGTTTATGTGTAATACGCCGTGGGAGGTTCGATTCCTTCGTCTTCTCGCCACTTAAAAATCAAAAAATTATATCTTATTTCTAATACTACAAAGCTTAATTTAGGTAAAAAAGATTTTACTAAATTATCTTTTTGATTTAAAATAATTAATAAAAAATAATTTTGTTATAATAAGAAGTTTTTTAATGATTGTATTTTGATAAATAAAATAAACATAATTAAAGATTTAAATTTGAGGAGTAAAAATGAAAAAAATAATTTTAATTTTAATAGTTATTGTTGGTCTATTTGGCGCAATAGTTTTAATAAATAAATCTTCAATTCCAATAACTGAGAATAATACAAAACAAAGTGTTAAAGAAATTGAAGAAAAAGAACCTAAAACAGATTTTGAGACTTTAAAAGAGTCAGCTTTAAAAGGCGATGCAAAAGCTCAAAATGAATTAGGTAATATGTATGCAAATGGTTCTGCTGATGCTCAATCTGATAATGAAGCTTTAATATGGTTTGAAAAATCAGCAAATCAAGGCTATGCAGAAGCTCAATATAATCTTGGAACAATGTATCAAAATGCTATTGGAGTTGACCAAGATTTTAAAAAAGCAGTTAAATATTACAAACTAGCAGCAAATCAAGGGCATAGTGAAGCTAAAGATAATCTTGAAGCTTTATGTCAAGAGGATTCATCTCTTTGTAAGTAAAAGGAAAAAGTTTTCACTTTTTCTTTTTTAGTTAATAATTATTGGAGTTATACCTCTTGGAATTACATTTCCGATAATACTTGCATATCCAAATGATAACTCTTCAACTTCTTTTACATATTCAATAGCGTCTTTTTCATCCATAGCAATTAATAAACCACCAGATGTTTGCGCATCACAAAGTAGAGTTTTACAATATAATGGAAGATTAGGCATATATGTGATTTTTTCTTCCACATATTTGATATTTCTTTTTGTTCCACCTGGAACTATATCGTTGTTTGCTAACTCTATGGATTCATAAACTATTGGTACAGAACTAGAATTTATACTAAAAGTAACAAGTTCATTTGTACACTCTAAAGCATGTCCCATAAGTCCAAATCCTGTAATATCTGTACAAGAACTTACATTATATTTTCTCATTATTTTTGATGGTAAGTAGTTTAAACTTGCCATTATTTTTGCACAATCTTTAATGGTATTTAAAGGCAATAAATCTCTTTTTATTGCTGTTGATAAAATTCCCATTCCAAGAGGTTTTGTTAAAACTAAAACATGTCCAATTTTTGGTGTATTATTTCTTAGTATTTTATCTGGATGAATCATTCCAGTTACTGATAATCCATAATACATTTCAGGAGATTCAATAGTATGCCCTCCTAATAAAACTCCGCCACACTCTTTAATTTTTTCATTTCCACCACTTAAAATTAGTCCTAAAGCTTCTTTTGATATATTTTTTTTATCAAAACCTACTATATTCATGGCTGTTTTAACATCGGCTCCCATAGCAAAAACGTCACTTAATGCATTTGCAGCAGCTATTTGTCCATAAATATATGGATCATCAACAACAGGAGTTATAAAATCAAGCGTTTGAACTATGGCTTGGTCTTCATTTATTTGATAAACACTAGCATCTTCACTTGTATCAAAACCTACTAAAATTCTTTCATCACTTGGAGTCAAACTGCAAATAGTTTGTTTAAGATCACCCGGACCCATTTTTGCAGCTCAACCAGCAGCTTGAACGAATTTTGTTAGTTTATATTCATTATTCATAAAACTAATCCTTGCAATATTGCAATTTTTTTGGTCTAGATTATATCGATAATTTTATTAAAATAGAGTTTGGAATAAGTAAATTATTTTTTACTTTTTAAGCTTTTGTTTATAAATGATATATTAAGATTTGACAAATTTAGTTCAAGACCATAGGTTATGGTTTGACATAAAGATAGCTAATACTTTCTTTATCTCTTAATAGAACAAAAAACTATTAGAGGTTTTATCCCCATGCAAAGAAGAACATTTTTAAAAACAACAGCTATATTTTCAAGTGCTGTTTTATTAACTCCTAATTTTGCTTTTGCAAAAGAAGAAAATCCATTTGGAATTACAAGTAAACCAAGAAAATTTTCAATTAAAAATAATTATGTAATTAATCCTAGTCAAGATTTAGCACAAGCATGGATTCCTCTTCCAAAAGATGAAAGTTATCATAAGGTTATAGATTTTAGCTACAAAGGTAACTTTGATGAAGCAAAAGTTGTAAAAAATGAGTATGACACAAGAGTTTTATATGTAAAATGGAACAAAGGTGAAAAAAATAGAGAATTAGAGGTTTCTTTTGATGTTATTATGCAAGAAAGAACAACAGATTTTTCTAAAGCAACTTCAAATACAAACTATCCAAGTGATATAAAAGTTTATTTAGAAGGAACAACTCACATTCCTGTAATATCTAGTTTACAAGAATATGCGAAAAATATTACAAAAGATGCTAAAACTCCATTACAAAAAGCTCAAGCAATTTATGATTGGACAGTTACAACTATGTATAGAGATGAAAGTGTAATTGGTTGTGGAATTGGTGATGCTAAAAAAACTATTGAAGAAAAAATATATGGTGGAAAATGTACAGATATTAGTTCAGTTTTTGTGGCACTTTTAAGAAATTCAGGAATTCCTGCTAGAGAAATTTTTGGAATTCGTGCAGGACAATCTAAAATTTCAAGTGCTTGTGGAAAAGCTGATGAAAAAGGTTTTGCAAATATAACTGGTGCGCAACATTGTAGAGCAGAGTTTTATATAGATGGTTTAGGTTGGGTTCCAGCTGATCCTGCTGATGTAACAAAAGTAAGACTTGCAGAAAAATTAACAAATGAAGATCAAAAGATCAAAGATGTTAAAAAATATTTCTTTGGTTCATGGGAAATGAATTGGGTTGCATTTAATAGTGCGAGAGATTTTATTTTAACTCCAAAACCAACACAATATCCATTAAATATGTTAGGTTATCCTTATGCTGAGATTGGTGAAGATGCCCTTGATTATTATAATGCAAAAGCATTTTCATATACTTATTCTTCACAAGAGAGAGTATGAGAAAAGAAGGATTTATGATAGTTGGTGCAGTTTTTACTGCACTATTATCAACGCTTTGTTGTTTACCTGCTTTTTTATTTCTGTTTTTTGGAATATCAAGTGGAGTTTTAAGTTACTTTACAAACTTAGAGTATTCAAGAATTCCCCTTGTTATTTTGACAATTATTTTTCTTATTTTTGCTTTTAGAAATTTAAAACAAAGAATCTCTTGCGAATGTCCCAAAAAAGAAATTTATAAACAATGTTTCTATTTTTTAATTTTCTTTTTCGTAATAGTTACTTTGCTTTTATATCCTGAATTTTTACCTTTATTTATGGAGTAGTTTTGTGAAAACTTTATTTTTTATTTTTATATTTTGTTTATCTTTAAATGCAAGTAATATAAGTGTGATAAAAGTAGAAGGAATGCATTGTCCTCTTTGTACAACAGCCGTTAAAAAGGCTGTAAATGACCTTGAGGGTATAGAAAAAGTAAGTGCTAGATTAAATACAAAAGAAGTAACTGTTACTTATTCTGAAAAAGTTACTTTAAATCAAATATTAGAAGCTATAAAAACCACTTCTTACACAGGTATTGAAATATCTACGATTAAAGAGTAATTTTTATAAATTATCTAAAGCTGATTCATTAAATCTATAAGTTTTATGTTGAACTTTTAGTAAAATATTTTTTTCTGCTAAATCTTTAAAAAGTTTTATAAGTGTTGGTTTTGAAATAGAAAAATTTTCCATAATATCTGTATATG
>ERZ650302.1189-NODE-1189-length-14793-cov-9.094246_pt1 | contig 14793 bp, 12 predicted proteins | sample MGYA00376238_ERZ650302 | MGnify/ENA primary metagenome ERZ650302 (study PRJEB26733, sample SAMN07839298) | wastewater metagenome | biome: urban; feature: wastewater treatment plant; material: waste water | place: USA: North Carolina | collected 2016-04-28 ... | reverse complement strand
TAATGAATAATTTTAAACCAGAAAATGAACTGAATTTAAATGAATATCCTTTTGATGATACAATAGTAGAAGAAAAAAATGAGCAAATTTCAAATGAGTATTTTTTAGGTAATATAATTATTGCAAAAAGTGAAGAAATCTCTTAATATTTCATCTCGAATTTTTCTAAATTCATTGAGAACTTCTTCCTCTGTTCCTACTGCATCTCCAGGGTCTTTAAAGCCTATGTGAATTCTGTTTTTTACTTTGCCTAAAAACATAGGGCAAGTTTCTTTTACTCCACCACAAACAGTAATTACAAAGTCCCACTCATCATTTAAGTATTCATCTACTTTTTTAGGATAATAATTTGAAATGTCCAAACCCAATTCATTAAGCATTAAAATTGCTTTTGGGTGTACCTTTTCGGCAGGGTTAGTCCCTGCTGAAAACACTTGAATATTTTTGTCAAATGATTGTAAAATACCGTGTGCCATTTGGCTACGACAACTGTTTCCTGTGCAAAGAATTAATATTTTCATTCTATTATAGTTTAACAACATCCAGAAGTTGAACAACAAGAACCATCACCTGTAACAATTGTGGTATCTCCTTTTGTTGGGAAACCTTTCTGAACCCATCGAGCAATGCCGTGTTGCATATTTACCACATTGGTATAGCCGTGATTTACTAAAAAGCCTGTTGCTCTTAAACTTCTGCCACCGCCTTTACAAACCATTACTACTTCTTTGTCTTTTGGTATTTCGTTGAAACGATTTTCAAAATCACTTAAAGGAATATTGATAATGTTTGGTACATCATACGACAAAGCTTCCACTTCGTCTTTTTCACGAACATCTACTAATAATACTCCGTTTTTTACCCATTCTTGCGTAGTTGTTGGGCAAATTTCTTTTACTAATGTTTGATTTTCCATTTTTATAAAATTTAGGCTGTTAATAGTTGTTTGATTTCATTTACATCGGCAATTCTGCCTTTCACTTTCATTTCTTCGTTTATCATCAATACAGGTGTGGTAAGCACATTATATTTCATCATTTCTTCAATGTCTTCTACCTTTATTACTTCGGCTTCCATATTTAATTGTTTTAGAGCTTCTAAAACATTGTTGTAAGTGGTTTTGCATTTGCTACAACCAGTTCCTAATACTTTTATTTGTGTCATTATTTTATGAATTTTAATTAATCAGTTCGTAAATATACGAACAATATTTTTAATTCGTACTATTGCGAACAATATTTTCAAAAATTTATTTTAAAACTTTGTTAATCAACTTTTTAGCCAATGTCCAATTTTCTTTGTTGATACAATATTTTACAGTTGGTGGGGTAATGTCACCTTGTATCAGTCCTGCATCTTTAAGCTCGTTAAGGTGTTGCGATAAGGTAGATTTGGCAATAGGCAGTTCTTCTGCCATATCACCGTGATAACAACAAGATTGCGAATTGAGTAATTGCAAAATGGCTATTCTTACAGGGTGTGCCATTGCTTTGGCAAATCTTGCAGTTTGTTCTTGCTCTTTGGTAAAATAGTCTGACTTTGTCATTATTTGAATTTTATATTGTTCGCAAATATACGAACAATATTTTAAACTCATACTGTCTGACTATATTATTTTCAAGTGTGGTGGGTGGGCTTGGGTGCGTTGGGGTAAAATTAAATGTGGTGCAAAAGCGTTGCCTTTGTGTGTTGGCTTGCACCTCTTTTAATTTTACGAAGCGTTGGCTTTTCTGTCTGTTTTTGTTGGACTGTCAATGTTGGCAGGGTGTCTCTTGGGATTACAGCCAACTAGTATATAACCGCTAAAAGATTCAAAATACATAACCAGATTTGGTTAAAATAGTTTGGTTTGTAGCTACCCAAATATAAACATTTTAACAAAAAAACATCCAATTTTTCTGAATATTATCTGAGAAATAAATTCCAAAAAAAGCGCTACTACACTCAAACTTATGAGTGTGTAGCGCATTGTTCTAATTAAGAATTTGTTTTTAAGGACTATATTGTGTGGGAATTAAAATCAACCATTGAGTTCTATTAATAACTTGATATTATTTTGTAAATTAGAGCTAAATTTAAATAACAAAAAATAGAAAACATGAAAAACAATTTTTGGATTTACATGATTATTTCATGTTTGGGATTAACAAGCTGCAAAAAAGAGGGAGACAATTCAAAAGCAATTGAGCAAAAACCTTTACAAGTAACCTGTTACCAAGCAGTGTATGAAAAAGACACAGTTTCGTTAAAACTTAACACCTTAAAAGATGGAACCATCACTGGCAATTTGGTGATGAAAGAATTTGATGCTCCCGTTAAAAATGGAGAAATCATTGGGAAATTTAGTGGAGACACCTTACTGGTTGATTACAGTTATGTTGAAGGTGTAACTGATAAAACAATCTTTAAAAACCCATTGGCTCTACTCAAAAAAGGAAAGGAACTCATCCTCGGTAATGGCAAAATAGAAACGTATTTAGGAAAAACCTATTTCATCAAAGGTCAACCTATCGATTATGAAAAGGTAAAATACAAATTCTCTGAAACGGATTGTAAAGAATAATTAGCACAAAAAGGAGATAATTTCTCCTTTTTTTATTTGTAAAAAACGTCGTAGGCAAATCGGACTAACGTGCCAATGACTACCACCAGAAAAAAGATTCGGATAAAACCATTGCCTTTGTTGATGGCCAATTTGGCGCCCAACCATCCACCAAGCGCATTGCTAGCCGCCATAGGAAGCGCGATGGCCCAAATGATTTTACCTTTGAGCATAAACAAGCAAATCGAACCAAAATTGGTCGCTAAGTTGACCATTTTCGCATTCGCAGAAGCGTGTAAAAAATCGAACCCCATAATGGCAATAAACGCCACAACCAAAAAACTTCCGGTGCCCGGACCAATGAATCCGTCGTACAAACCCACCACAAAACTAATGGCAACAGCATTGAGCAATTGGCGTTGAGGGGAAATATTTTTTTCTATTTGCTGTCCGAAATTTTTCTTAGCATAAGTATAAATTACCAAAAAAGACAGCACGACCAACAAAAGCGGTTTCATAAAATCATTGCTCACATACGTCAGCAAAGTCGAACCCAAAAACGCGGACGGAAATGCCAAAAGCATCATAATTCCGAGTAATTTCCAATTTAAATCCACTTTCTTCAAGTACTGAAAAGCTGCAAAAGAGGTACCACTAAAGGCGGGTACTTTTAAGGTTCCAATTACAGTTGCTACCGGAAGACTGGGCAACAAAATGAGTCCAACGGGGGTCTGTATGAGTCCACCTCCTCCTACTATAGCATCTATAAATCCCGCAGCAAAAGCGGCTAAACAAAGCAAAAGTAAAATGGTAACGTCCATTGAGCGGTGGTTTTGTATTGGTTGCGGCAAAAATAGGAGTATCGAATGATTTTAAGTATCAATTGTGGAAGAAAATTTAAATTTTAACCGTTAGATATAAACATATAAGTCATAACAGTTTTTTAAATTGACTATTTATTTTGAACCATAAAAGACAAATAAGGACATAGAAGTAGCTATCTGTGGAATTTGTTTCTACTACTTAAACGCAAAGTTCGCAAGGGTTTACGTCAAGTTCGCAAAAGAAAGCTATAAAACTTTGTGTGGCTTCGTGGTGTAACTTAACCACTAAGAGCACTAAGATTTACACCAAGTTCACGATGATACTTATAAAACTTTGTGTTGCTTGGTGTCTTCTTTGTGGTTCTTTGTGGTAAAAAAACTTAACCAAAGAGAAAGCATAAAAAAATATAAGTCATAACAGTTTATTAAATTAATATTTATTTTGAACCATATAAGACAAATAAGGACATAAAAGTAACTATCTGTGAAAATCTGTGGAATTTGTGTCTAATACTTAACCGCAAAGAGCGCAAAGGTTTACGCTAAGTTCGCAAAAAAAAGCTATAAAACTTTGTGTTGCTTGGTGTCTTCTTTGTGTTCTTAGTGGTGAAAAAATTTAACCGCAAGTGGCGCAAAGTTTAACCAAATTTATAACTGTAAAAATCCGTAGCATCCGTAAAATCCGTGGCTGAATTTAGTACAAAGTTTAACCGATTACCCAGTCAACCAATTAACCAATAATTCAGCTAAGCAACTAAACAATTCTAATCCAAAAAAGTTTATTTTTGTGCCCCAAACCCAATTATACTTATGGACGCAACAAGAATTATTGAACTAGCTAGTTACACTTTACCCTCGCTAATTACTGGAGTGGTGGCCTATCAATTTTTTAATTTACATACCAAAGACGAGGCGGGACGTCGTCGTTTTTTATTGCATAGAGAAGCTCAAAAAACAGCTTTGCCTATTCGTTTACAAGCTTATGAGCGTATGACTTTATTTTTGGAGCGCATTAGTTTGAATCAGTTATTGATTCGCATTGCTCCGATTTCGACCATAAAAACGGATTATGAGCAATTGATTATCGCGCATATCGAGCAAGAATTTGAACACAATTTAACCCAACAAGTGTATATGTCAGATGAATGTTGGAGCATCATTTTAACAGCTAAAAACGCTACTATCCAAATGATTCGAATGGCAGCTCAAAAAGAAACCGTAGAAAATGCCAATCAAATGCGTGAGTTGATTTTGAATGACTTGTTAGAAAAACAATCGCCTAGTAACGCGGCTTTGGCATTTATCAAACAAGAAGTAAGTGATTTATGGTAATTGCTTTCGGTTAACAACTGTGAGTAGTTGATTGTTATTCAATTACTCACAACTGTTACCTACAACTATTTCTCCACTAATAATCGATTGAGTTGGGATTTTTCGTTCTCGTTCAATACCGGTAAAAGTTCTTCAAAAGTTGTTCTATATTTTGGGTCTTTCAATAATTTACGAATGTTGTCTCTTCCAAATTTAGAAAACTGCCATAAATGATGCGTGGTGGCATTGACCAGATTATGCAATACTTCGGGTTTTATAATCTGAAAACCTATCAAACTCTCTAATGCATTCTGACGCGTGCTCGCTTCAAAATCAAGACTAGAATACTGAATTAGTTCTTTAGACAAAGCGGCAGCATCTGCATTATAATTGGGCGTATTCAAAGCCAAAGCCAACCATAAAACTCTCAAATTATAATCGTTAAAACCTATCCAATTTTTGGTTTGGTCCAAATAACGAATTCGGTCATTCTCGAAACTATTCCACAATTGAAACAAGGCAATTTCTTGCGTTTGATAAGAAGCATCGGTTAGCATGGTTTCATAATCGGCTTTGAAGGCTTCTGGAACTTTAGGAAATAGGTTTGCGATTTTCTGTCGGATAGACCAATTCTTTGTCGCCATAGCCAAAGCTAACAACTCTTTTATATCGTCATAGGACTCTTTCCGAAGCTGAAAAATCACACTCTCTTTGACCGTATAATAGACATCCGATTGCAAAACTTTCATCAAAAAATCTTTCTTTTCTGCCAAAGGAGTGTTGCGCAATTGGTCTAGTTCTAGCTGGACTTTTATTGCTGTATTTTTTTTAAGTAAATCATTAGCTTCTAATGTATTGAACTTATAATCCTCAAGCCATACTTTAGAAAATAATTTGGTATCAAAAGCGGCAACTTTTTCAATTTCTACAAAAAAATCATTGGTGTTTACCGTTTGAAAAGCGTGCTTCTTGAGGTAGTTTTTTATTGCTTTTTTAAAAGCCTTATCTCCTATTTTCTGATGCAAAACAAATAAAGCCCAAGCCCCTTTTTCGTAAAAAGTTAAAGAACTCGCTTTTGCATTCAACACAGGAATGGTATCCGTTCGAGAGGCGAATTTGAGCTGTTGTGCTTTCTCGTATAAATAACTATAGAAATAATCTTCTCCATACAACTCCTTCTCAGCCAACAGCGCATAATAGGTCGCGAAACCTTCTTGCAACCAATGATGCTTGCTGCTCTCGGCAGTTACCAAATCACCAAACCACTGATGCGCCAATTCGTGCGCATTGACATTGGTATATTTTCGGTCGTTAAACCCAACTGCATCCACCACATACCGACTCGAAAAAGTCGTTGCCGAAGTGTTCTCCATTCCTGCATATAAAAAATCTCTAACAGGCACCTGCTTGTAATTCCCCCAAGGGTATTTAACACCTATTTCTTTCTCCAAAAAATTAAAAATAGCCTCCGAATGACGATAGGTTGGTTCAAAAAACGCTGCATCTTTAGGTTCATAATACCATTCTAAAGACACGCCAGAATTGGATTGTTGCGTTTTTTTATCAAATTTACCAATAGCCATCATCAACAAGTACGAACTCATAGGCTTTTGCATTCTATAGCGCCAGTAAGTGTTATTGCCATTCGTTATTTTCTCTTTCAAGGTTCCATTGGCAATGACTTGATAGTTTTTATCAAAGACAATTTCCAAGTTAAAAACCACTTTTTCATTCACATCATCAAAACTCGGAAACCAATGACTCGTGTATTTCCCTTGCCCTTGCGTCCAAATTTGCAAATTGGCATTCGCTTCAGAACCTATAAAATACAAGGTTTGCTTGGGTTTGGCTTCATAAGAAAACTGCACCCATTTTTTCCCTTTTTTAAACGGATGAATCAACAAAAGTTGTTTTCCATTGGTGGTAAAAGAAACTGGTTTGTCGTTCAATTTCACATCGCTGAACTGCATATTTTGCGCATCAATCTTAATCGTATCGATAGGACGCAACACATCAAACAAGTAAGTAACAGTCCCCGCAATCGTTTTGTCTTTTGGATTTACAAACAATTGTCCGTTAGCTATTTCAAAGTCAACCGATTGCGTTTGTTGTGCAAAAACAAATGAGGTTAAAAAAAGAAAAATATATTTCATCTAAGCAGATTTTCGATAGGATTTGAATTTCAAAGTTACAACAGGACTTCGGCTTTTAAAAATATCCGCCACGAATTCACTAATGAATCACGAATTATTAATGTTAATGTTGATTGATTAAGGACAAATAAAAAAATAACCACATAGAATCATAGATTAAAGAAAATCAACATAGTAAAAATAGAAATAGCACTATTTCTCACATAGATAAACTATGTGAATAGTAAAACGTCTATTTGTTTCTTTTAAAAAACTATAAATTCTATGATTCTATGTGGTAAAAAATAATTTCACCCAACGGGTTGTAATAGAATTCGAGTAATTTTGATTATAACCTTAAAAAACTAGTGGCAATTGGTGTAATTAGTGGCTACTTTCTTAATTTTACAACTTACAAAAACAAACCCCAAATTGAAAACAAAAGCTTTATTTAACTGGAGCAGCGGCAAAGACTCTGCACTTGCTTTATACAAAACACTACAAAATCCCGCGTTCGAAATCGACTGTCTTTTGACGAGTGTCAACCAAAAATTCCAACGCGTTTCTATGCACGGTCTTCGTGTTGAATTGCTACAATTGCAAGCAGAAAGCATCGGCTTACCGCTAGAAATCGTCGAAATTCCAGAAATGCCTACGATGGAAGTTTACGAAAATGCCTTAGCCACAACTTTAACGCAACTCAAAACCAGAGGCATCACCCACTCGATTTTTGGCGATATTTTCCTTGAAGATTTACGCCAATACCGCGAGGACAAACTCGCCACGATGGACTTGAAAGGCGTGTTTCCGTTATGGAAAATACCAACAAAAGACCTGATTCAAGAATTTATCGATTTAGGCTTCAAAACCATAGTCGTTTGTGTCAACGAGCGCTATTTGGATAAAAGTTTTGTGGGACGCATCATTGACCAAGATTTCATCAACGATTTACCAGAAAACGTAGATGTTTGCGGCGAAAACGGCGAATTCCACACCTTTACTTTCGATGGCCCTTTGTTCAAACAGCCCATTGATTTTGAAATCGGAGAAGTTGTCTACCGAAAATACGAGAAACCAGCCACCACCGATACGTCCGATACCGCTTGTGACACCAGCGCCTCAGATGCTTTTGACTACGGCTTTTGGTATTGCGATTTAATCCCTAAGTAAGCATTGTATTAGGAGCGGAAAGATTGGAGCTTTTTGGCCATCAAGGGTCCCGTGATTCGCTATATCTTTGCTTTTCTAAAGAAAAAAAGCAAAGGATGCCGCTACTCCCGGGGCTAAAAGGCTATATCCGTACTTTTTGGGCGAATAACCAAAGTTCGCTTCCTTCTTTCAAAAATTCAATTGGAATGGGCTTTAGCCAAAAATCTATATTGGTTTCAGATAGAGTTTCTAAATCTTTGTAACAATTACGTGATGAGCAAAAACTCCATCAATTCTTTGCGTCTCTGCGGCTTTGCGAGCCAAATTTCACGCAAAGCCGCAAAGTTATTCTCAATATTCAGCCTCTTAGTATGAGATACTTTTATGTGTTAAAACAATTTTACCCAACGAGTTAATTGGTTAAAAAAAAAGAGAACAATAAAACAAAAGCTCTAGAGTTCTCTTTAAGGTGCCGTCATAATTGAAATTAACCAAAAAATCAAATTATAAACAATTTAAGCTGTAGCCCAAAGTAGTCATTGTGGTAACAATTGTATCCTACTACAAACTGCATCTCTTAGCTTAGATTGTCATAATCGAAAAAGGTTGCGTCAATTATTTTATTTTTTTTTAGATTTTATCTTTCTTCGAACAACTTAAGAAGCTGAGTCACTGTATTCCAGTTTCTTATCGTAGCAATCAGGTTTAATTTTTTTTCAATATATTTTTGGTCGAATCTCGTTTTCCCAGCGCCAACAGCGTATTTAATGTAAATTCTGCTGCCATCAATCTGTGCTTCATCAGGTTTCACTTGACTCATTTTTAAATCGTTGATACTGTCACTTTTCAATTCCATCGAAACAAAAGCCACATACAATTTTTTCAAATCCACTTCTTTTTCCTTCAAAAAAGAATTATTAGCAAAACAAGCCTCCAAATCCGATTTTCCTATCACCACCACAGGAACTTCAAGTCCCAGTGTTTTAAATAGTTCTTGCTTAATCGTAAAACCTACTTTTGCAGGATTTTCTTCTTCTGTATCAACAAAAACATTTCCAGACTGAATATAGGTTTGCACGTTCTTAAAACCAACGGCTTCAAGAGTGGTTTTCAAAACCTCCATTTTAATCATATTATGCCCTGAAACATTGATGCCACGGAGGAGCGCTAAGTGTGTTGTCATTATTTTTTGAATTAAATTTTAACCTTCATTACTACTCATCGATAATGTTTAGGTTAAAGTACTATTACTTTCTTAACTGTTGATATACCTTCTTCAACATATAATCTCTCACAATATTTCCGAATTCTTTGTCATTCATCATTTTGGTGAAAATATCTTGATTCTGTTCCATTCTGCTAATGGTGGTGTCCATAAATTTGTCCTCGAATCCAAATTTAAAATTTTCTATGGTATTTGATTTCGCTTGAAGTCCAAGACTATCATCTAAAATCAATTCTTCATAAATTTGGTCAAAATACAGTTTGTCAGCGGTACTGAATTCAGTTCCAAATTTTTTATTTAAAACATTGATAATTTCTGATAATGCAGTTTCTTCTTCTTTAGTCATTCTAATTCCAGCTGAACCACCACCTTCTAATTCATAAACACTTAGTGGTTCGAGTAGGATATCTTGTTCGGCAATTTTCTGAAGTCGATAATATTCAAGTGAAACTTCATCACCTAATTTGAACTTATCGTTTTCTCTGGTTCGTGGCAATTTTTTAATCAAATAACGAGTGTAGGTAAACAACTTTTCCAAATCAATATCTGAAAATGGCATAATCTGAGTTAAAAACGAATAGGTTCTGGTGAAAACCTGTAAGGTGTTTTTTAAATCTTCTTGGGTGATTTCTGTTCCAATGGTGTTGTCCTTTGACTGCTCTTGGGGTAGCTTTTTAAATCGGTCAACCGCTGGGTCAATAAACGAGTATAGTTTCTTTTGGTCAGAAACACTGAGAGATTTAACGGATTTAAAATACACATTACAAAAATTGTCAACCTCAGATTGCCAAATGATTTGTGAAGCATCTATTTGTGCTTTCAGGTCATACAAATGGTTAGGGTCTGAATTTTCAATGATAGATGTTAACTCATAATACGGTTGAAACGAATTTAAAATATCTTCGGTTTCATTAGCAAAATCCAACACAAAAGTGTCTTCCTTGCCAGCACACATTCTGTTCAATCTCGATAGGGTTTGCACCGCTTTTACACCTGATAGTTTCTTATCTACATACATAGTATGCAACAAAGGTTGGTCAAAACCTGTTTGGTATTTATCAGCCACCAATAGCAACTGGTATTCATCGGATGCAAATTTTCTTGGAAGTTCTTTTTCAGCAAAACCATTTAGTTCCACTTCAGTTACTCCTTCGGGTGAACCATCATAGATTACTTTTCCTGAAAAAGCGACAATGGTCTTCACATCGGTATATCCTTTTTCTTTGATGTATTTATCAAATTCTTCTTTGTAACGTACAGCGTGTAATCTAGAACTACTTACCACCATTGCTTTTGCTTTTCCTCCAATCTTTTTTGAAACCACTTGTCTAAAGTGTTCCACCATTACTTCTGTTTTTTGGGATAGATTATGCGGATGCAATGACATAAAACGTCCAATGGCTCTAGACGCTTTTTTCTTGTTTACTTTTGGGTCGTCTTCAATCTCTTTGGATAACTTGAAATAGGTTTTGTAAGTGGTATAATTTTTTAAAACATCCAAAATGAAACCTTCTTCAATAGCTTGTTTCATAGAATACAAATGAAAAGGTTCTGGCTTTCCATTGCTTCCTTTTGTTCCAAATACTTCAATTGTTTTTGGTTTTGGTGTTGCTGTAAAACCAAAGAAACTCAAATTGTCTTGTTTACCACGTGCCAACATTGATTTTCTTATTTCATCTTCGGCATCTTCTTCTAGTCCTGTATAGGCTTCGTCTTTTTCTGCTTGCTCTAATGATTTGGATGACAATACTTCTTTCATCTTTTTGGTAGCTTCACCACCTTGTGAAGAATGTGCTTCATCAATAATTACAGCATATTTTCGAGCTGGAATTTCTCCTATTTTTTCTAATATAAATGGGAATTTCTGCAAAGTGGTAATAATAATATTTGACCCAGCTGTTAGTGCATCTGCTAATTGTTGAGAATCTTTGTCAATCTTCTGAACAACACCCTCTTTATGTTCAAACTGATAGATGGTGTTTTGTAATTGTGAGTCCAATACTTTTCTGTCAGTGATTACAATGACCGAATCAAATATCCGTTTATTTGTGTCATCGTGAAGACTGGACAAACGATAGGATAACCAAGCAATGGAATTGGATTTTCCTGACCCAGCCGAATGTTGAATTAGGTAATTTTTACCAGCACCATTGTTTCTTGCATCTTCAGTGGCTTTACGAACCACTTGCATCTGGTGAAAACGAGGGAAAATGATGCTTTCTTTTTTCTTTTTTATACCATTGAGTTCAAAATCTTCAACACTTAGGTGAAGAAATTTACCAATGATGTCCATAAAACTATCTTTTGTCCAAACACCATCATTCCCATCAGGTAGTTTATCCCATAAATAAGAAGTTCGGTAGCCCAGCTTATTCAAAGGATTTCCAGCACCGTTATTGCTTCCTAAATTAAAAGGTAAATAACGAGTGCGTTTGCCATCTAATTTGGTAGTCATATAGCATTCATCGGCATCTACAGCAAAATGAACTAAAGCTCTTTTCTTGAATAAAAAGATGGGTTCATTAGGTTCACGGTCATATACATACTGCTTTTTAGCATTTTCAACGGATTGACCTGAAAACTGATTTTTAAGCTCTACAGTGGCTATGGGCAAACCATTTAAAGCAAATACCATGTCTAGTGAGTTTTTGCCCACACGCTCATAATACACCTGTCTTATGACTGATAAGTTATTCTTGTTGTATAATACTTCTGCATCAGGGTTTAAAGTGCTTTCAGGCTTGAAAAATGCCATTTGGAACTTTACCCCATAATCTGTAAAACCGTTACGTATAACGTCTAAAACGCCACGTAAATCAATTTCTTTGATTAATCTTTGCATTACTTTTTTATCCACTTCATCTTTGTGGATGTTGGCAAGTTTACCCCACAAAAGAGGTTGAGATTCTTTTAGGAAATTGATAATATAACTTGGGAACAATCCTGTTTGCGCATCAAAATCTTCTGAATACCCTTTGGTGTAACCTCCGTTTTGTAATAAAGCTTCTTCAATTGCTCTTTCAAAGGTCAGTTCTGTATGTATGCCTTGTGCCATGTTTACTTTGCTTTTGGGTGACTTGGTTACTCACTTAGTTACCGACTTAGTTACTTTAACAAGTTTCAAGAAAGTCTAAAGTTTGTCTAAAAAATGTCTAAAAAATGTCTAGAATTATAACTTAGACATTTTCCAAATCTTTCCTTCAACCCTTATTTTATCTTGGTTTTTGAGTTATTGAAGGATGTTTTTAATTTTCTTTTGATTTATGTCTAAAACTTCTGGAAGTTTGTCTAAAAGTATTTTCTCGAAATCATCCTTTTTCTATATCAATCCTATTTTTTGCAATTTCTATTGCTTGATGTAATTTTTGTTTCAATACTTTTTGCGAAGGCAACAAGGTTAAATAATCGGCAACATGGATATTGCTTTTGTGCAATTGCATCAATTCTACATGCTCTTCGTTTTTGCCTGTGCAAAGAATTAATCCTATAGGCGTGTTTTCTCCTTCTACTTGTTCGTGTTTTTCCAGGTAACGCAGGTACAATTCCATTTGTCCTTTGTGTGCTGCTTCAAATTCTCCTATTTTCAAATCTATTGCTATCAAACATTTCAATCGTCTGTGATAGAAAAGCAAATCGATATAATACTCACGGTTATCTATGGTGATGCGTTTTTGGCGTGCCATAAAAGCAAAATCACTCCCCAACTCAATAATAAACCGTTGCAATTCGGCAATAATGGAAGTTTCCAAATCTTTCTCGGAATAGGCATCCGATAACCCTAAAAAGTCCAAAACATAAGGATCTCTGAAAACCAAATCGGCACTCAGTTTTTGTTCGTTTTGTAATAATTCCAAATCGTTCTGAATTGTTAGTTCGGGCTTTTTGCTGATGGCGGTACGCTCATAAAGCATGGATTGGATGCGTTCCTTCAATTGTCTAGACGACCAATTTTCGAGTTTACACATTTCAATGTAAAACGCTCTTTTCAAAGCATCTTCCATATAAATTACAGTTCTGAGATGCGTCCAGCTCAATTGTCTACGCAGTGCGTATACAATTTCTTTATCAGGATAAACAAGGGCAAACTGCATGCATTGTCTCAGTTGTTTTTCGCCCCAACCTTTACCGTATTCCTGTTCTAATTGTGCAGACAATGATTGCACAATTTGTTTACCATATTCGGCTCTCTCGTTTTGAAGTATTTCGGAATTAATACGATTTCCCACATGCCAATACAAAGCAGTGATTTCGGAATTAATAGCCAAAGCCACATTGCGTTTGCTTTGCTCTATTAGGGTTTTAATTTCAGATACAAACCCAGTAGTATAAATCTTTTCGCCCATGTTCTATTAATTTAAAATCACATCTCTCACATCCACCTTACCCGTAACCACTTCACTAATTAAAGCCGTTTTGTATTCTTTTAATAGCTCGATTTCTTGTTGAGATTTGGAAATTATGGTGTCGATTTCGTTAATTTTTGAGGTAATAAAATCAATGATTTTTTGTTGTTCTGCTATTGGTGGAACTCCAATTTTTAATTGATTGTATTTATCAGCTCCAATATTTTGTATTGTTGATTGTTGAAATATTGATTGTTTCCAATTCTCATACCCACTTGAATTTGTAAACTCATAAAGAAATTCGGATTTCATAATCATTGGGTCACAAGAAGCTTTGATTAAATAACCCGCGAAGCAGGCAACACCTTTGTAATCTTTAAAGAAAAATGTTTTGCCGACCGTTGCGCCACTACGTGCAAATAAAATATCACCTTCCTCTAGTAGAAAATTTTCTGCCTTATCTAGCGAAAGTGATTTGAAAGTGTTTTTTCTTAGTTTTCCGTCATTTCCAAAATCGGTTATTCTTATGTATCTCGGGTCTTCTAAAATTTCATCTTCTGCTGATTCATTAGCTCCATATTTTAAAGGAGTTTTAATCACATATTTCATCCTTTTCACCTCCCAATGTTCAGGTATTTCCCCCAACCATTCAATACCAGAATCTTTCATTGGTACATTTGGGTCTAAACCTTTGGTAACGGCTTGATTGATTACTGCGGTGCGTTCTTCTTGTAATAAACTAATGAACTGCTCTTTTTTGGCAATTAAAGTATCTATTTGGGTGGTTTTGTGGTCTAGGTAGTTGGCTATGGTGGTTTGTTCTTCTATTGGTGGCAAAGTAAGCCTTAATTCCTTTATTTTTTCCAAATGCAAATTTGAAACTGATGTTTTTTGACTGCTCTCAAATAACTGTCTGTCAACAATATTACTTTCAAAAAAATAAAAGAAAAATTTATTTAATAGAGTTTTTTCAAATTTCAATAAACATAAACTCACAAAAATACTGAATTCCCAATCCCAATCAATAATTTTCATTAAACCAATTGTTCCGTTCTTTGATAGTAATAAATCTCCTACTTCAGGGTTACAACGTTTAATTAACTCCTGATGTTCAGATGTAGGTATATATTTTACTTCATCAAGTAAAATTTCTTTTGAGTGCAAATCGGTCACTCTTAAAAAAGGAATAGAATCGTTTGATTTCTCAATATAAGTTGGTGTAAAGTGTGCTCCGTCAATTATTTTTTTTGTGTGAAACTTTAATTTA
>ERZ650302.1183-NODE-1183-length-14838-cov-11.553947_pt1 | contig 14838 bp, 18 predicted proteins | sample MGYA00376238_ERZ650302 | MGnify/ENA primary metagenome ERZ650302 (study PRJEB26733, sample SAMN07839298) | wastewater metagenome | biome: urban; feature: wastewater treatment plant; material: waste water | place: USA: North Carolina | collected 2016-04-28 ... | reverse complement strand
GTTTAAAAGTTTGAAATTGTTTAAAAGTTTAAGGTTGTTTAAAAGTTTAAGGTTGTTTAAAAGTTTGAAATTGTTTAAAAGTTTAAAGTTGTTTAAAAGTTTAAGGTTGTTTAAAGTTTAAAGTTTAAGGTTGTTTAAAGTTTAAAATTGTTTATGGGTTTGGTGGTGGAGATTGGGAGGCAATAAACTTTGTCCCTTTAAAGTCTTTTTTGTTTAGGTATGTGATGAAATTATGGATTTTAACACTCAATTTTTCATATTCAATGACTAAATAGTTTAATTTTTCTTCATTAATATAATCATTGTCAAATACTCTATACAATTGTGAGCGAGTCTCTCCAGCAGATCCTTTTGCTATTGACAGAAATTGACGGAATTCTATATTTCCATTTCTTTCAAATCCTTCAGCAATGTTATCCATAACAGATCCCGAGGAATCTTTTATTTGAGCATTAAATTTAAAATCTTTGTTTAAATCGGTGTTTTTAGATATAAAAATGATTTCTTTTGAAAGTCTTCTAGCGTCTTGCCAAATTTCTAAATCTTCAAATCTTTTTATAGTAGCCATACCAGATAGTTTTAACTTTTAAACAATCTTAAACAACATTAAACCTTTACAGAACAATTAAACTCTTAGTTCCAATTCTCCTCGAAACCGTAGTCTTCGAAGCTATCGTCACCACTAAACATGTCTAGGTCGTCTTCGTCAAGATCGTCTTCGAATTCGCCGTAGATGTCATCATTCATATCGGCTTCAAAGTTTTTTTCACCGGCTTCTGCAGGCATAATACCGTGAGAGAATAAGGTTTCTGGATAGGTACCACCAGCAACTGGTTCTTCTATAGCGGCTAATTCAACCAAGAACGTCCACATGTTGATGAAATCGTACACATAGATGATTTTGGTATTGGCTTCATCAAGGATATCCGATAAAGCGTAATCGCTCATGGTACGTTGTTCGCCAGGAACATCTCCCGTATCAAACAAAGGAATTTCATCTTCTTGATTCCAAGTTTCGTCACAGGTATAAAAGGAAGCTACCTCCATACCATCAAAGCCAAATGCATTAAAAATAGCGTTGTGTAAATCTTCTAAAGTATCGTCAGAAAGTATTGCTATGTCTCTAAAAATGTCTTCTTCGGCATCTAGAATAACCCTAAATTTATAAACCATAATTTTTGTTTTTGTTGAAACGTCAAAGGTAAAATTTAATTTTAGAAAACTCTTTTGCAATCTTATTTTGTTGAAAAGATTTTATTTTCAAAAGCTGCGTAAACAAAAAAAGCTGTCCGTAACAGACAGCTTTTACTATGATTAATTGTGAAGTTTTAGTGTTTCTCTTCAGAACACAAACCTACGATTTCATGGAATACATCGTGCAAGGCAGTCAATGATTTTAGGGTAGCTTCGTCTGAACCTTTGGCTTTTACTAGTTTGTCCAAACCTTTAGCACCTTCTTGCAATTTTTTGATGGAAGCTAAGATGGCTGGTGTTTTGAATTCGGCTGGGATAGCTTCTTTTGACAACGCATCAGCTTTTTGAACCATTTCTTCAGAACGTGTTTTAATTGGATTCAAATCACCTTCTTCTGCAGGATGAAAAGTTTGTGACATTACCCCATGGAAGGTTTTGATAGCAGGCCATTTTTCAAAAGTAGTTTGTGCAGACACATTGGAAACCACCAAAAAGAAGAACAATACAGCTAAGAATTTTAAAGATTTCATGGTTATTGTTTAAAAGTTATTGGTTCAAAGGTATAAATTAATTTACTGTTATAAAACGCTCTTTTTTGATTTAATTCACACGAGTCACTCGCCCCGTATGAATGTCATAAAGCATAGGAATGACTTGAATTTCTTTTTGGTCAATCCAAGTGTTTTTTAAGATTTGATGGGTAGAATGTTTGATATTGGCCACAATGCATTCATTAAGATGCGTTTTGTAAGGTCTTGGAACTTGTTTTTCTTCGTCCTCTTTTTTGAGTGTATTGATGATGTCTTCGATGTGGTCGTGTTTAGGCTCTAATTTTTTTGTGTCTGCATTTTCAACAAAAGCTTTGATAGCGCCACATTCGCTATGTCCTAGCACGATAATCAGTTTTGTTTTTAAGTGTTCAACGGCATATTCCACACTTCCCATATCGATATCAGTGATAAGATTTCCTGCATTTCTAATCACGAATAAATCACCAATTCCTTGGTCAAAAACAATTTCAGGACTTACGCGACTGTCGGAGCAAGTAATAACAACAGCAAACGGATGCTGTGCTTTTTCGTTGGCCAAGACTGCCGCTTTGTTCTGATGAGGATGTATGGATTGGTTGTTTAAAAAACGTTGGTTTCCCAGAGTGAGTTGTTCTATGGTAGAAAGAGCTGGGGTTTCTTTTAGTGCGTCATTACAGCTTGAAGCTACAAGAACAAGTAGCAAAAAGCCAAGAGAATAAAGTTTCATTTTTTCAAGTATTAAATATCCAATAAATGTAAGAAATTCAACGGGTAAAAGCCATTTTTGACAAGGCTTTTTGACTGTTTTTAGCATATTTAAAATCGGTCTCGATTGAATAAAATGCAGTGTTATTTTGTCGAAATCGATTAAGAAAATCGCTATTTTAAATGATTTTACAATTCAACCTCGTTTTTCTACAATTCAGTCATAACTTTTTAGAGAATCCATAATCCCGAAAGATATTTGCTTCATCAAAAAACAAACAGTATAATGAAAACAAGTATCAAAAAAATCGCACACAAATTCTTTTTAGCAACCCTATTGGTTTTGATGAGTAGTATAGCTCTTGCTCAAAATACCATTTCAGGAAAAGTTATCGATCCAAAAGGTAAGCCCGTCGTTAGCGCCAATATTTATATCGAAGGCACTTATGATGGCGCCACAAGCGATGAGAAAGGACTTTTCTCATTCGAAACCACAGTCAAAGGAAATGCGACCCTAATCATAAGCTCTTTGATACACGAAACGGCAACTCTCGTTATAGATGTAGCCAATTACAAAGACAAAACGATAACGCTCAAAGAGAATGTCAACACCTTAGACGCGGTGGTGATTACGGCTGGAACTTTAGAGTCGGGAGACAAAGCTCGTGTTTCGGTGTTGAAGCCTTTAGATATTGTAACCACAGCAGGTTCTGCGGGAAATATTATTGCTGCGCTACAAACTTTGCCGGGTACTCAAAACGTGGGTGAAGACGGTCGTTTGTTCGTTCGTGGAGGCGAGGCCAATGAAACACAAACTTTTGTCGACGGTATCCGAGTGGCACAGCCTTATGGCGCTAGCACGAATAATTTGCCTACTCGCGGACGCTTTTCTCCGTTTTTGTTTAGCGGAATTTCTTTTTCTACTGGAGGTTATTCTGCCGAGTATGGCGAGGCTTTGTCAAGTGTGTTATTATTGAATACCCAAGACGAACCCGACCAAAACAAAACCGAAATTGCCTTAATGACCGTAGGTTTAGGGGTTGGAAATACACAAAAATGGAAAAAAAGCTCGTTGAGTGTCAATGCCGCTTATATCAATTTGGCGCCGTATCAAAAAGTGGTGCCTCAAAATATCGAATGGAACAATCCTTTTCAATCCCTTTCTGGAGAAACGGTTTATCGCTACAACTTCAATAACGGAATCCTAAAACTATATGCTGCTTTCGATTCTTCCAAATTCGATTTGAATCAAGAAAGCGTCAATTCGCCTAACAAAGTCAGAGTCGATTTGAATAATAACAACTTTTACTTAAATACTTCTTACAAAGGTGGTTTTGGAAACAATTGGCAAGTGACAACGGGATTGAGTTATGGCTATTCCAAAAACAAATTGGGATTGGATTTGGATAAACTAAACAATGACGAAAACGCCTCACATCTTAAATTCAAACTCCGTAAAAGCATTTCACAACACGTTAAATTAGCTTTCGGTACGGATTATTTCATTACTCGTTTCAACGAAGATTTTACGCCAAATTCTGGATTTGGTGGTACTAGCGGATACAATTCCTCAATAGCAGCAGCTTTTGCCGAAGGCGATATTTTATTCACCAAAAACTTTGCTGCCAAAGTAGGGGTTCGTGCTTCATACAATGATTTGTTGGACGAAACCGCCGTTGCTCCTCGTGTTTCCTTGGCGTACAAACTGAATAAAACCAGCCAGTTTTCTTTCGCTTATGGCCATTTCACTCAGGCGCCAAGTGTTGATTTTATCAAATATTCCAAAATGCACCAATTCGAAAGCGAAAAAGCTTCGCATTACATTTTAAATTTTCAATACAACAACGACCGTCAAACGTTTAGAGCTGAGGCTTATTACAAAGACTACAGCAATTTGGTGAAATTCAATACAACAACGCCAATGTTTAATTCAGTGTACAATAACAATGGTTCTGGCTACGCCAAAGGACTCGATTTGTTCTGGAGAGATGGCAGCTCGATTAAGAATTTAGAATATTGGATTTCCTATTCTTACATCGATACCGAGCGCGATTATCGCAATTTCCCTAAACAAGTTACGCCAAGTTTCGTAGCGGACCATACAGCGTCTTTGGTGACCAAATATTTCATCACCGACTGGAAATCACAAATCGGTTTCACCCATTCTTTCGCCACAGGTCGTCCGTACAACAATCCAAACGAGACCCAATTTATGAACGGAAAAACCAAAGCTTTCAATAATTTGAGTTTCAATTGGGCGTATTTAGTGTCGCAACAAAAAATCCTGTATTTCTCCGTGTCCAATATTTTACAAACTCAAAATGTCTTTGGTTACGAGTACGCCAATACTCCAGATGCAGCGGGCGTGTACAACCGCAGAGCCATCACACCAACTGCCGATAGTTTCTTTTTTGTAGGTTTCTTCTGGACCATCAGCGACAACAAAAACGACAATCAGTTAAAGAATTTGTAACCTGTTGGATGAAATTATTTTTGACCACACTTCGATACCTCAGTGCAGGCTAGAATCATAGTATTTATAGTTTAACGATTGTCCGTAACTCGTACTAAAAATCAAAGCGTTAAATATAAACTTTGCGGCTCTGCGCCTTTGCGTGAAATTGAACTCGCAAAGACGCAAAGACGCAGAGAAAAGAAAAGATAAAGTTTTTGAATTTGCCTCTAAGGTTTGTTTATAAGTCAGGCTGGGAGCAGTAAGCATAGGGCTTTTCCAGCAGGCATCGTCCCGTGATCCGCTATATCTTTGCTGCCGAACCCCGTCAGCAAAGGATGCCGCTCCTCCCGGGGCTAAGAGGCAAGATAAGGTGTTTTTGGAAAGAAAAGTGTTTTTACAATTCATCCAAGGTATTTGCTTTTAAAAATATCCACCACGACCCGAGCGATAGCGAATAGGCGAAGCAATTCACTAATGAATCACGAATAAAAATGTGTTTTAATGACACGAATTATTACTATTGATGGAATTCGTGACATTCAATTTCAGTTTCGATGAAAATTAGTGACAAGTCGTGTAATTAGTGGCTAACTTTTTTTAAAAGCGAATGCACTACAATTCATCCTCCAAAAACAACAGTTCAGTTACAATCAATTTTAGTTTCGATTGGTCCAAACTACTTTTACATCAGCATAATAAAAGCAACAACCTTTAAAAAAATAAACTATGAAAACATCAGTTCTTATCCTGTTCTTAGCCATAAGTGCAATGGCAACCGCTCAAGTCGCTATCAAAGTAGACATCGTTGGTCTAAAAAACAACAAAGGTCAAGTCCTAATCGGATTGTACAATTCCGAAAATCATTTTCTAAAAAAAGTCTACAAAGGCAATGTCGCTTTAATCAAAAACGCAAAAGCAACGGTCACTTTTGAAAACCTTCCTGCTGGTGAGTATGCGATTAGTGTTTTTCACGATGAAAACAGCAACGGAAAATTAGACACCAACTTTATGGGAATTCCAAAAGAAGCTTATACCGCTTCAAACGATGCCAAAGGGTTTATGGGGCCTCCAAAATACAAAGACGCTAAGTTCCAAGCCACCCAAAACAAGCACATCGTATTGAAAGTATAATCAGTTTACAATTCATCCTCAAAAAACGACAGTTCAGTCACAATCAATTTTACAGCAATTACATCAGTAGTACTTTTACATCATCAAAATAACAACAACCATTTAAAAGAAATTAACAACTAAAAAAATAGAAATTATGATTAAAGTTTTAACCGCCACCGCTTTATTTATTTGCAGTTTATTAGCTGCCCAAGGACAATACGAACAAGGAATGGGAAAAGCGTTCCAATTGTGGGGAGAAGGCAAAAACACCGAAGCTGCCGCTTTATTCGAAAGAATTGCAGCAGTCGAAAAAAACAACTGGTTGCCTAACTATTATGTGGCTTTAGTAAACACCACAACCGCTTTTAGAACCAAAGGCAAAGACGAAGTAACCGCTTTGTTGACTAAAGCACAAAACGCTTTGGATGTAGAATTAATCAAAAACGAAAACAATCCCGAATTATTAGTAATGCAAGCTATGATTCACACCGCTTGGATTGCTTATGACCCAATGACCAACGGACAAAAGTTGTCTGGAAAAGTAATGGAACTCTATGGTAAAGCACAGGCCATTGCTCCAGAAAACCCAAGAGTGGTATTCTGTAAAGCCGAATTCGAAATTGGTGGAGCTAAGTTCTGGGGAACAGATACAACACCTATGTGTGCACAAATTGATAAAGCTATCGGACTTTTTGCTACTTTTAAACCAGAAACAGCTTTCTCACCAAAATGGGGATTAGATCGCGCTCAAGAAGCTCAAAAGAATTGTAAAAAATAGCAGTAACCCTTTCAGAGTTTTAACTCTGAAGGGTTGAAAACCCAAAACCCAAAACCCAAAACCCAAAACCTAAAAAAAATGGAAAAACAGAAATACAGTACACTAGAAGGAATCAAAAAAGGCTTTATAGATTGTTTGAAGATTACACTAGTATTTACGCTTGTTTTTTCGTTGTTGCAAGGGGATTTCAGTCCTCAAAGTCTACTCACTACTTTTTTAGTTAGTGCTCTATATTCTTACGGAATTGGTTTTGGAAACGGACTCATCAATGATATTTTGGACCGCAGATGGAATTGGTTAGAGCAAACCAATTTGAGAGTGTATTTTGGAATTTTTTGCACCATTTTGTACACCGTTCCTGTAGTTTTAGGGATTGACTATTTGACTTTCGTAGTGTTTCAAAAACTAGAAGTTTCGGAGTTTTTCAACAACAGAATGGTTTGGGTGCATATGTTTTATATCATTCTTTCTTTGGGAGTTTCGACCTTTATGCACGCACGTAGTTTTATGCTTAATTGGAAACAAGCTTCTAAAAAAGAAGTATTCGAACAAAAGATTATTGCAGGAACAGCTTCGGCTAAATTTGAAACCTTAAAAAATCAAATCGACCCACATTTTCTTTTCAATAGTTTGAATGTGTTGAGTTCGCTGATTGAGGAAAATCCAGATAATGCCCAACGATTCACTACTTCTTTGTCTAAAATTTACCGCTATGTGTTGGAACAAAAAGATAAAGAATTGGTATCGGTAGCAGAGGAATTGAGTTTTGCAACTACGTATATGAAATTGCTAAAGATGCGCTTTGAGAACAGTTTGTTTTATGAGGTGACTGCTGAAGTTCAAAATCCAGATGCCAAAGTAGTGCCGCTTTCACTGCAATTGTTATTAGAAAATACCGTAAAACACAATGTGGTAAGCGAGCAAAGACCTCTACACATCCGAATTTATATTGAAAATGATTATTTAGTGATTCAGAATGATTTTCAAAAGAAAGAAGTATTGCAAGACCGCCAAGGCGTTGGATTACAAAACATCATCAATCGATACGCAATCATTACCAAACGAAAAGTACTGATTGAACAAAACGAACAAACTTTTACCGTTAAAATACCCATTTTAACCCAACAAATAACTGTTATGGAAACGACATTAAATTACAGAGAAAACAATGCGTACTACCGCGCAAAAAAGAGAGTAGAGGAATTAAAAGGATTTTATGGCAACCTGATTTCGTATTGTGTAGTGATTCCAATTTTAATTTATGTGAATCTTACTTTTGTCCCACAATTTCATTGGTTTTGGTTCTCTGTAGGAGGCTGGGGATTTGGTTTGATTATGCACGGTTTCAAAGTTTTTGGTTACAGCTCTAGCTGGGAAGAACGAAAAATTCAAGAGATTTTAAGAAAAGAAGACGAACAACAAAAATGGAAATAAAGATGGAACGAATAGATACTAATCAAGAACAAGAAGCTTTGGTTCAAATGGCCAAAGAGAGAGTAAAAAAGCTGAAAGACTTTTATTTTCATATGGTGTTTTTTATGCTAGGCGTAGTAATCTATGTTTTGAAAACGTATTATGGCGCACCTTTGAACTTTTTTCCCATACGTTACATCAACGGTTTTGTAATGGCGATTTGGACTACCTTTTTTGCTATTCAAGCGGTTCAATTGTTTTTTACTGAAGTTATTTTGGGTAAATCTTGGGAAGAAAAGCAAATTAAAAGAATAATCGGAAAGAATAACGAAAAACAAATCTGGAAATAATTATGGAAACGAATTTTCAAGAAGAAGATAGATACTATCAAGCCAAGAAAAGAGTGGAGAATTTAAAAGGATTTTACGGAAATTTGACCTCATACATTGTAGTGAATATATTTTTAGTAGTAATCAATTTACTAACCTCTCCTGGATATTTATGGTTCTTTTGGCCTTTACTAGGTTGGGGTGTAGGCGTGTTCTTTCACGCGATGAAAGTGTTCAATTGGATGCCCTTTTTCGGCAAAGAATGGGAAGAGCAAAAAATTAAAGAGTTTATGGAAAAAGAAAAACAATCCAGAAACGATTGGAAATAAAAAATTATATGGCTGTCCGCTTATATGTACCAACAATTCAACTATGGAACACGGATGACACGGATGGTGCGGATTTTCGCTGATTTATATATGAAAACCCGTTTAAATCTGCGTCATCAGCGTGCCATTTTTATTATTGAAACAGGTAACGGATTGTCAAAAAAAATTAAACAGAAATAAGATGGAAAATAAGCAAAACCAATACGATTCATTTTTAGACAGAACTCAAGAAGAGCGTTATGATATCGCTTTTAAAAGAGTGCAAAAAATAAAAGGATTTTATGTGCATCTAATAGTGTATGTTTTAGTCAATATCGGATTAATCGCTATGAGAGCAAGACATTTTGATTCATTAGATACCAATTTTTGGAGTTGGCAAACACTCAATACTGCTTTCTTTTGGGGCATTGGATTGGTAGCACACGGAGCTTCTGTTTTTGGTAAAGATTTGTTTTTAGGCAAAGATTGGGAGAAAAGAAAAATGGAAGAATTTTTAAAAGAAGAAGATGAAAAACAACAACAGTGGAAGTGATTTCTGTTTTCGGTTCTGAGTTTTCAGTTCTGAGTTCTGAGTTTTCAGTTCTTGGTTCTCAGTTTTCTGACTTCTAACCTCTAACCTCTAACCTCTAACCTCTAATTTCTAACCTCTAATTTCTAACCTCTAATTTCTAACCTCTAATTTCTAATTTCTAACCTCAAATAATGACAACTATAATCATCGAAGACGAAAAACCAGCAGCGCGTTTGTTGCAACGTAAACTCGAAAAACTACAAATCAATGTAACCGTGCTGCTGCACTCGGTAGAAGAGGCTATCGAATGGTTTTCGAATCATCCCCATCCCGACCTAATTTTTTTGGATATTCAATTATCCGATGGCTTGTCTTTTGCCATTTTTGAAGCAGTCGAAATTAAGAGTGCTATCATTTTTACCACTGCTTATGACGAATATGCTTTGCGTGCTTTTAAACTCAATAGTATTGATTATTTACTCAAACCCATCGATGAAGATGACTTGGAAATTGCAGTGAATAAATACAAATCTCGAGTGCCAGAAAAGGCACCTGAAAATCCTTCGCTTGCGTTAGATTTTGAAGCTATCAAAAGGATGCTGACGAACCCGTTTGAGAAAAATTACAAAAAGCGATTTACGCTAAAAATAGGGCAACATTTGAAAGTGATTTCGGTAGATGAAATCGAATGTTTTTACAGCGAAAACAAAGGCACTTATTTGCATACTTTTGATAACAGAGATTATCTTTTGGAAACCACTTTAGAGGTTTTGGAACAAGAATTAGACCCTGCTGCTTTTTACAGAATCAGCCGAAAATTTATCATTCCATTAAAGGCCATAAAGGAGATAGTGGTGTACAGTAACTCCCGTTTAAAGATTATTTTGCCTACTTATAAAGCAGAAGAAGTGATTGTAAGCCGAGAAAAAGTAGCCGATTTCAAAAACTGGATTGGTTAAAAAATGACTTCATTTTTTAGTTTAGATAAAATTTGTTAAAAATACTGGTTATTAGTTATTTACGTGTTTGTTATAGGATTTATCTATGAGGCTTTTATTCACTAATAAACCGTTTTCTGATAGCGATAAGCACAAAAATCATCAGTGTGTAGGCGATAAAAAATGGTGCTATGTATTCAATAAGATGCAACGGTAACATCACGGCAATAATTAGCAATTGAAAGCCTAAACCATAAATGGATAACAAGCTCATAAACCAATTCGGAAACGTTTTTACTTTGTATGCCTCTTGGTCTAATGCGTGAATTATTTTGTCAAAAAGCCCATAAACGATTGTATAAATTCGGAACAAAAGAGTCACCGATTTTTGTGTTTCTCCGGGTAAAGCCTTGGGTGTTTTGTACTCAAATATTTTACTAGTACTGTCTCCTCCAACCGATTTATGTCTCAAAATTACGTAGTAATAATTGTACAAAGTTCCTTGTAATTGGATGCCGAAAAAAGCTGCAAACGCATACCAAAATGTCGTTTTTGAGACCCAACAAATGGCCATAAAAATCATAAAATTTAAGACGATATCAAAGACACTATCGAGGTATCTACCAACGTATGAAGGTTTGTTTTTTAGTCTGGCTAATTCACCATCTGCAGCGTCAATTCCTGATTTTAGTACAATGAAAAAGGCGGCTAAAAAATAATGATTGGTGAGTATGCAAAAAATGGCAATTAAGCCAGAAAGGCCAAAAAGTAGCGTTACGTGAATTGGGGTAAACCGAGTTTCTTTTAATTGTTGCGCCAGAAATTTACCAAATGGGCGACCATAATCGGAGAGGTCGAAGAACTTATCTTGTGTTGCAAGTTTTGACATTATAAGCTGTAAAAGTAGAATGACAATATAGTCGAGGCGCAAAAGTAGCTCTATTTAAGCGGAATAGTTGCCTAAACAATAGTTTACTTTGTGTTAAAGTAAAAAAAGCGCGTTTCGAGTTTTAGTACTTTTATGGTATTAAAAAACCAAATTTATTGTATTATGGCGGTACCAAATTTAAAAGTAATTCAAGCCCTAAGAGAAACGGCGACACAAATAGCAACTAGCGGTCGTTATGAATGGGGGCATATGGGAAGTTGTAATTGTGGGCATTTGGCACAAAATATAACTTCGTTTACCAGAGCAGAAATTCAGCAGTTTGCCTTACAAAAACGAGGCGATTGGTCGGAACAAGTTATAGATTATTGTCCAACGAGTGGTTATCCTATGGATTTAATTATTGGTAGGATGATTGAATTTGGTTTTACACAATCAGATTTGAGACAACTCGAAAACTTGTCCAATCCTGAGATTTTAGCCAAAGCTGGTGTGGCTTCTTTCAATAGAAATGTGATGTCAGATACGGTAAAATATATGAATGCGTGGGCAGATTTGTTAGAGAACCAATGGATGGAACAAAACATAAATCACATCGTTTTACCAACGTTTGAAAGAGAAGAGATGGTGTATTAGACCATCTCTTTATCTTATTTAGTGAAACGGTGTAGCGTGTAAGTCATAGCTGTCAATAAAAAGAAAGCTGTGATTTGGTGTGCCAATCCTAACCAAAGGGGTACGCTATATAACAAAGTCAAAACGCCTAGTGCAAATTGTACAAACACAAGTACTACTAGAGCATTGAGTCCGTTTTGTTGCGCTATTGACAAAGTGTACTTTTTGCTTTTGAAATACAACAAAACCATTAACGCCACAACAAGATAAGCGGTTGTACGATGCACGAATTGTACGCCGCTTTTTCCTTCAATCAAATTGAGGATAAAACTGTTTTTTTCGATAAATACACTATCGTGAATGAATTGACCATCGCTCATTAATGGCCAATGGTTGTGAATTAATCCAGCGTTGAGTCCTGCAACAAAACCTCCGTAAATGATTTGAATAATCAAAAACACAAAGGCAAATCGAGCAATAGTTCTCAATTGAGGATAAAAGTTGTCTTTGTTAGGGTAAATCAAATCCAAAGCCACCCAAAGGGTATAAGCAAAGGTGATGAATGCAAAAGTAAGGTGCAACGCCAATCTAAAATGGCTCACATCTGGATTGTCGATTAATCCGCTTTTTACCATAAACCAACCCAAAAAGCCTTGAAATCCTCCCATACACAAAAGAACAATACATTTTTTGATGGTTGATTTGTCTAATCTTTTTTTAGCTAAAAAATAAAAGAAAGGGATTAAAAATACCATACCGATGATTCGACCAATAAAACGGTGAAACCACTCCCAGAAGTAAATGAACTTATAATCAGATAAGGTAAAATCATTATGAATATTGATTTTTTGATACTCAGGAAACTTTTTGTATTCTTCAAAAGCTTGACTCCATTTCGCCTCTGTCATAGGAGGGAAGGTATCGGTAATCAAATGCCAATCGGTCATTGAGAGTCCAGAATTAGTCAATCGGGTAATTCCGCCAACCACAACCATTAAAAATAAAAGTAGGCAACCAGAAAGCAGCCAAATGATAACAGGTTTATTAGATTTAGTCATTTTTTTAGTGATAAAAAATCAATTATTTAATTGCAAATTTATGGGTTTGGCAATGAAAAAAAGGGCTAACAATCGTTAATCTTTAGGCCTAATTTGGCTCCTTTTTTTAAGATAAATTCATAAGCAGCTTGGTACTCATTTTGTATTTCTCCTTCTAAAATAGCTTCTTTAACCGCTTCTTTTAGGATGCCAATTTCTCTGGATGGTTTTAAATTGAAGAGCTCCATTATTTCCTCACCACTGATTGGAGGTTGAAAATTGCGAACGTGGTCGCGCGCTTCAACTTCAACAATTTTTTTACGTACAATTTCAAAATTACTGTGGTATTTTTTGAACTTGTTTGGGTTTTTAGTGGTGATATCGGCCTCGCAAAGTGTCATTAAGTTTTCTACATCTTCTCCTGCATCAAAAACCAAACGACGTACTGCTGAGTCGGTAACAGTGTCCTGCGCCAAGACAATTGGTCTCGAACTCATTACGACCATTTTTTGTACAAATTTCATTTTGTGATTCAAAGGCATATGCAATCTTTCGAAGATTTTTTTAACCATTTTACCGCCCAAAAACTCGTGACCGTGAAAAGTCCATCCTTGTTTTTTGTTGAAGCGTTTCGTTGGTGCTTTTCCAATATCGTGCAATAAAGCCGCCCATCGCAACCAAACATCTTCCGTATTTGGACAGATATTATCGACTACTTCAAGGGTATGGTAAAAGTTGTTTTTGTGTGTGTGTCCTTCTATCTCTTCTACTTGATTCAAGGCGGTTAATTCAGGTAGAATTAGCTCTAATAATCCCGTTTTGTAAAGCAACAAAAAGCCTAAAGAAGGTTTTTCGGTTAGTAGAATTTTGTTTAACTCTTCAACAATACGTTCTCCCGAAATGATTTTTATTCTTTCTGCATTTTTGGTAATGGAAGCTAAAGAATCAGGATGTATTTCAAAGCCTAATTGCGTAGCAAAACGAATGCCTCTCAACATTCTTAGCGGGTCATCCGAAAAGGTGATGTCTGGGTCAAGCGGCGTTTTTATCGTTTTAGATTCTAAATCAGAAATACCAGCAAAGGGATCTAAGAGTTCTCCGAAGTTAGATGGATTCAAAGACAAAGCCAAGGCGTTTATCGTGAAGTCACGGCGGTTTTGATCATCTTGTAGCGTTCCGTTTTCAACGATTGGATTGCGGCTGTCGTGGTTGTAGGATTCTTTTCTGGCACCTACAAATTCAATATCGGTATCTTCAAAACGGAGCATAGCAGTTCCGTAAGTCTTGAACACTTGCACCTTTGGTTTTTTAGGTAAAAGTTCTGAAACTTTGAGCGCCAATTCGATGCCACTGCCTACAGCCACCACATCGATATCTTTTTTGGAGCCTCTTTGTAAAAGTAAATCCCTAACAAACCCGCCAATTACATAGCTTTCTATGTTTAGTTCTTGGGAAGCTCTCGATATTACTTCGAATATTGTGTTATTAAGTGCTGATTTATAATTCATAATTTTTACCGCAAATTCGCAAATTAATTTTTTGAATTTATTATGCGTTTGTATTCTAAAGAAACTAAATTGAAATTTGCCAATATGGCTAATTTATTTTTGGAAACTTTTAAATAATTTAAACATTGGTTATAATGACTGTTATTGAAACAATCAACTGTTTTTATTTCAAGAATGATTTTGTCATAAACCACAAAATCAGCATAAAATTTATGCTTTAGAGTCGTGTTTTTATAGTTTACTGCAAATTCTTTTTCACGTTGATATGGAATGTTGTTTTGTTGAAGTTCAAATTCTATTGCATCTTTGTAAACAATTTCAGAAAATCCTTTTCCAAGATTTTTATGAACTTCAAAAAGTATTCCTACGATTGCATAATTTTCTTCTCTATAAATGTATTCTTCCATATAAATAATACAATTTGCGAATTTGCGGTTAACTACTACTTTCTGATGATTTTAACCTGAGAATCATTCGTCAATTTAATAATCGTAGAA
>ERZ650302.1179-NODE-1179-length-14851-cov-20.621655_pt1 | contig 14851 bp, 12 predicted proteins | sample MGYA00376238_ERZ650302 | MGnify/ENA primary metagenome ERZ650302 (study PRJEB26733, sample SAMN07839298) | wastewater metagenome | biome: urban; feature: wastewater treatment plant; material: waste water | place: USA: North Carolina | collected 2016-04-28 ... | reverse complement strand
CTTCGGCGGTGGCGGCCAGTTGCTCCGAGGCCGAGGCGTTTTGCTGGGTGGCCTGATTGAGCTGGCCCATGGCGCCATTGATCTGCGACACGCCAGACGATTGCTCGCTGGAGGCGGCGGCGATTTCCTGCACCAGATCAGATGTCTTGCGGATGGTCGGCACCATTTCGGTCAGCAGCTCACCGGCACGGCCGGCCATCTTCACGCTGGAGCCTGCCAGTTGGCTGATTTCCTGGGCGGCCACCTGGCTGCGTTCGGCCAGTTTGCGCACTTCGGCGGCCACCACGGCAAAGCCCTTGCCGTGCTCGCCGGCGCGGGCGGCTTCGATGGCGGCGTTCAGCGCCAGCAGATTGGTCTGGTAGGCGATGTCGTCGATGATGCCGATGCGCGAGGCGATTTCCTGCATGGCGTCGCTGGTGCGACGTACGGCCTCGCCGCCTTCAGCGGCTTCTTCTGCGGCCTTGGCGGCCATGCCGTCGGTGACGCGGGCGTTTTCGGTGTTTTGGGCGATCGAGGCGGTGATTTGCTCAATGCTGGCGGTGGTTTCTTCCACGCTGGCCGCCTGCTCGCTGGAGGCTTGCGACAGCGATTGCGCCGTGGCCGACACTTGTGACGAGGCATTGGTCAGCGCATTGGCTGCCGAGCGCACTTCGCCGATGATCTGGGTGAGCTTGGCTACCATATTACGCATGGCGTCCAGCAACTGGCCGGTTTCATCGTGCGATTTGACCTCGATATGCATGTCCAGCTTGCCCTGGGCCAACTGGGTGGCGACATCCACGGCTTCTTTCAGTGGTCGGGTGATCGAGCGGGTCATGGTGATGCCTACCAGCAGGGCAAACAGCACGGCAGCGCCAGAAACCGCCATCACCACCAGCATGGTGCGCTCCACATTCTGCTGGGTGGCCTTGCCGATATGAGAAACCTGTCCGCTTTCGTACTTGACCAACTCGTTCACCGCACCGATATAGCTGCGGAACAAAGGCCGGTAGTCGGTGTACATCAGGTGCAGCGCCTGCTTGTGGTCGCCTGCGTTCATCAGACGGATCAAATTGGCGATGCCATTAAAGTAAATCGCCCGATTTTCTTCGATGGCCTTGGTGATTTCCCGCTCGCGGTCGGTATTGGCCAGCTCGATCAGTTTGTGCGAACTCGCCTCGATGCGCGCTCGCGCCTCTTGCACCTTTTGCAGCTCGCTTTGCATGCCCTGGGTGTCGCCAATCAGCATGGCGTTGCGGATGGCGATGCCGGCGGCGTTGACGTCGGCGATCATTTCATTGGCCATCGCCACCTTGGGCGTGTGGTCGTTGATTACTTCATCCACGTCTGCGTTAATTTGGCGTAGTTGCAGCGAGGCCAGTACACCGACCACGAGCAACAAGGCAATCAGCACGGCAAAGCCGACAGCTAGCCTGACCCCGATTTTCAGATTGGAAAACACGTTACGTCCCCTTCAAAAAAAACAATGCCGGCACGCGATTTTGATGGCGCGCCGGCGATCACGTCGGTGAATCAATGCTTGTGCGCGCGCGGTGCCGGCTCGAAACTGCGCGCTTCACGCCGGCTGGCGCGACGCGCCAACAACGGCACATCCAGAATCAGGCCCACTTCGCCGCTGCCCAGAATGGTCGAGCCGCCAATGCCGCGCAGATGGCGGAACAAAGGCCCCAGTGGCTTGATGACTGTCTGGAATTCCCCGTGTAAACGATCCACTACCAGGCCTACCTTATGGCCGGCGTATTGCACCACCACCACGCTTTGCCGCGCTGATGGCTCGCCGTCCAACTCGAACTCATCGCGTAGACGCAGGAAAGGCAGCACCTCGCCGCGCAGATTGAGGTATTCCCGGTCACAACGGTTGGGTAGCTCGATGCACTCCACCACGGTATCCAGCGGCACGATGAAATAGTTTTTGCCCACTGCTGTCAGGAAGCCATCAATGATAGCCAGCGTCAGCGGCAAGCGAATGACAAAGCGTGAACCCTGACCAGGTTTGCTCTTGATTTCTACTGTGCCGCGCAGTGCCTGAATATTGCGCGCCACCACGTCCAGGCCGACGCCGCGTCCGGACAGATTGCTCACCCGGTCGGCAGTGGAAAACCCAGGGCGGAAAATCAACGCGGCGATTTCTTCATCGGTCAGGCTCTGGTTGGCCGGCACCAGGCCCTGGGCCACCGCCTTGGCCAGAATCTTGTCGTAGGGCAGGCCGCCGCCATCGTCGCTGACCTCAATCACCACGCTGCTGGAATCATGATAGGCATTCAGCTCGATGCGCCCGCGCGCCGGCTTGCCGGCCGCCTGGCGTTTTTCCAGCGATTCAATGCCATGGTCCATGGCGTTGCGCACCAGATGCATCAGCGGGTCGCCGACTTTTTCGATCAGCGATTTGTCCAGCTCGGTTTCGCCGCCACGAATCACCAGGCCAATATCCTTGCCCAGCTCATGGCTGACGTCGCGCACCACGCGGTTGAAGCGGTTGAAGGTTTCACCGATCTGCACCATGCGCAGCTGCAAGGCGCTGTCGCGGATGTCCTCTACCAGCCGCGACAGCAGCGAGGTGGCTTCCACCAGTTGGGTGGCGCCACTCTGGCGCGCCAGTTCGGTGGCGCTGGCGCCGGCAATCACCAGCTCGCCCACCAGATCAATCAGCCGGTCGAGTTTTTCCGCCTGCACGCGCAGCATGCGCGCTTCGCTGCTGGCGGCGCGCGCCTTGGCTGGGGCCGGATGGTGCTCGCCGTCAGCGACTACGGCCGGCGGGCTGGCCACCGGTTCGATCTGGGCGCTGACTTCTTCGTGTTCGATCACCCTGGGGGCCGGCGCAGTTTGCTGCTGGGCTTGCTGAATGGCGCTCTGCCGCTGGATGGCGGGTTCAACCACCTCCGGGCGCACGCTTTTGTGCTCGACCAGAATGGCGCCAATCGGCGGGCTATTGTCGGTGTAGGCCTTGGCCAACTCTTGGCTATTCAGGCCAATCAGCAGTTCGGATTCAGTCAGTGCGCCAGCGCGCAGCAGCATTTCACCCAGCAGCGGACGCTCATCGTCCGGCAGGGCGTTGATCAGGGCAATGTAGTCTTCCGAGCGGCTGTGCGGCGGCAGGATGTGCAGCTCGCACTCGTCACGGACAAAATCAAACACTGCCTCGATTTCCGGCTTGCCGGCGCTGGTTTCCAGGCGAATTTCAAAACCCAGGTAGCAGGCTTCCGGATCCATCTGTGCCGCAGGCGGCATGGTGTCGGCCAGGGTTTGCAGCTCGCGAATCTCACCCAGGGTGGTCAAAAAGCGCAAAAAGGCGATGGGGTCCATACCATGGCGCAGGACGTCTTCACCAAAGCGCACCGAGATATGCCAGATATCGGCGGTGGCTTCGTTGCCTGGTGCGGGCGCGGGCGCTTCGGCGGGGGGGGCGGTGACGCGGGCGCCTGGGGGCGTGCTTTCCAGTTCCAGTCGTTCACGCAGGCGGCTATCCGCGTCGATCACACTGGTGGACAAGGCGGTTTCGCCTTGTTCCAGCGCATCCAGCAACAGGCCGATGTGATCGGCGCAGTCCAGCAATAGGCTGATGCGCATTTCCGACGGCGACAAGCGGCCATCGCGCAGTTGGTCGAGCAGGTTTTCCACCTTGTGGGTGAAGCTTTCCAGGTAGCTGCATTCCACCACGCCAGCGCCGCCCTTGATGGTGTGGGCAGCGCGGAAGATGGCGTTGATGTCGCCGGTTTCTTCCGGGTTGGCTTCCAGTGCCAGCAGGCCGGCTTCCATTTCCGCCAGCTGTTCGCGGCTTTCCTGTACAAAAACGCCAGTCAATTCATCCATGAGATTCAGGCCGCCTCCACCTCGGGCTCGGTTGCGCGCGGCGTGGCAAAGTTTTCAGTCAGTCGGCAAAACGCCAGCAGATCAGCCACCGCCGGGCTGACCGCGACAATATTCAGTTGCCGGCCGCTGGCGTGCGCTTCCCGGCGCAGCAGCCACAGTAATTGCAGGCCAGCGGTGTCGATTTCGCCGACCCGTGACAAATCCAGTGTGACGTCGCCTTCGCTCTGGTGCAGGCCTTCCAGCCAGCGTTGCTTGATCGCTTGGGCGTGGTAAATGGTCAGATCGTTGTCGGCATACAGCGTCGGGGTGAGCATGGTCATGTCCGGCATCCTGTGTTCGTCAGAGTGTGGGCAAACGGCGCGCACCTTGCGGATGTGCGCAATGAAACGTCGGTTTGGCGGGTTTTCCGGCCATGCGCCAGTATGCCCGAAAATCTTGTCATATTGTGTGGCTGCCGACGCCAGACCCGCAGTCCGACTGGCAATTGGTTTGACCATACAATCAGTGGGCCTGACGATCCCATGCTTTAGGCCGGGCGGGCAACGGCAAGTTCAGCGATTTCTGGCCTGGATCAAACTTGCTGCGGTATAGGCGTCGGCAATGTTCTTCTGCATGCGCCTGAGCGGTCAGCAGGATTTTGACTGAAGGGGGATGGTGTTGCGTGACAGGTCTATCCAGGCAATGGGTGGCATGATTTGCTGGAAGGATTGTTTTGGGCTATATGTTTTTCGGATGATTATTCCGGTTATTGTCATAAATATGGTTTTTTATCATTGGTATACCAGTATAATGAATGTACATGGCGCTCTTGGTGGGTGCTATGTGGTGCGGAATTAAATATATCAATCAACTATATTTCAATCGCATTGAATGTTAATGATGTTTGGCTATTGTTTTTCATATAGCTGAAAGCTATTCCTATAAATCAAGCGACATTTGTACACTGTCGCTCATGATTGGACATCGCATTCGAGAAGCCAGAAAACAGCGCGGTTACAACCAACAATGGCTGGCCGAGCAAATTGGCGTTTCTCAACCCTCCGTCAGCGACTGGGAGTCCGGCCGCAATGATCCCACCATGGATAATCTTGCCATGGCGGCGCGTGTGCTTGACGTTCATATTGAATGGCTGGCTACAGGTCGCGGCCCGCGAGATTATGCTGACATGCTTGGTGAGCTGGCCTGCCAGGAAAAGACAGGCGAATATAATTATTCGCGAAAATTGCAGCCGCCGGTGCCGCCTTCCCGCCAGGAAACACAAGAGTTTTCCCGCTTGCTGCGCCGTTTGCAGCCAGAACAGCGGGTGTTATTGCTGGGCGTATTGCGCAGCCTGGTGGACAGCGAAAAAACCGACGGGGAAAAACCCGCTAAATGATCTCTCCCTCCTGTGGCCGGAGCCAGTGGCCATAAAACATCAGGGCTCGCCGATGGTATTCGGCGAGCCCTGATGTTTTGGGGAGAACAGAATCAGAACAGTTCCACTTTCGGGCCGTCGCTGTCCTGGCTGGTCGAGCCATCCTTCAGCGAGCGTCGGTGGCTGTCCCGCTGTTGGGACATCACGTACTGGTCGAACATGGCGCTCAGGTGCTCGGCCAGCGGGGTAAAGTCGGCATGCGGGTTGTCAAAGGCGCGCAGGCGCTCGGCCAGCAGCTCGGCATGGCTGTCCAGCCGACGCAAGGCGGCGCCGACATGTTCCAGCTGTTGGCGGGTGACATCCTGAAACTGCACGCTGGCCAGGGTATCCATGAACATCGACGACAGCTCCGTGCTGCATTCGCGCACGGTGGCCAGCACGGTCTTGACGTTGTCGGTGGCTTCTTCGTAGCTGCGCGACAGTTCGGCCATCTGTTCGGAAAACACCTTGAGGATGGCGCGTTCTTTTTCCACCTGCTGGGTGGACAGGGCTTCGCTGAATTGCTCTTCGATGGTGGACGCCACTTCCTGAATACCCTGATTGATACGGGTGACGGCGTTGTCACTTTCTTGCGAAAGTTTGCGCACCTCATCGGCCACCACGGCAAAACCACGCCCGGCCTCGCCCGCGCGGGCGGCCTCAATGGCAGCATTCAGGGCCAGCAGATTGGTTTGGGCGGCGATGTCGCGGATCAGCTGCACCAGGGCTTCCAGCGCCCGGGCTTCCAACACCACTTGCGCCACACGTTGTTGCTCGGTTTCTGCTGCGGCAATGCGGCGCTGGATGTATTCGGTCATCTTGCCGATCATCGCCCGGTTTTGGGCAATGCTGGCTTCCGAATCTTCGATGCGTTGCAGCGATTCGCTGGTGGTGCGGGTAACAAAGCCATCCAGCCGGCTGACCACCTGATCAATGGTTTGCAGGCGCTGGGTCATGTCAAAGGCAGCGGCTTCGGTTTGTGCCACCACATTGTCCAACTGGCCGCGCACCACATCATCGAAGGTTTTTACCGAAGATAATTCATCCGCCACTTCGGTGGCCACCAGGCGGATTTTCTCGCGTTCTTCACGCATCCGGGTCTGCATATGGGCCACGCCGAACATCTCGTCGTTGAACAGCGTGCGTGACACCACCAGTTGGCCGACCAGTGCCGCCAGCATGGCCAGCATGGTGCCAATGGCGTCTCCCAGCGCCACGCTGATGCCCAGTATCGGCAGCAGGGTGGCGTGGAACCAGCCATGGGCAAGAAACACGAACCAGCAGGTCACCACGGAGACGCCCAGCGTCACCATGATGGAGCGCAGCATGATCTGCCGGGGTTTGCGTGGAGAAGATGGCGACATGGTCAAAAGCCTCAGCGCAGCACGAGTTTGATGGTGTTCAGCAGCGATTCGGCTGTGGCGGGTTTCACCAGCCAGCCGGAGGCGCCGGCGGCCTTGGCCTCGGCGCGCTTGGTCTGTTGCGATTCGGTGGTCAGAAACAGAATCGGCATGAAGCGGTAATTGGGCAGTTTGCGCACTTCTTTGATCAGCTCGATGCCATTCATGCCCGGCATGTTCAGGTCGGTGATCAGCAGATCCACCTTCACGCCGGATTGAAACTTGCGCAACGCTTCTTCGGCGTTGGCGGCTTTTTCGATTTCAAACCCGGCCTTGGTCAGGATATTGGAAATACTCAGCAGGATCGTGGCGGAATCATCCACCAGAAAAATGCGTTTACTCATGGTCGGGTAACTCTTTCTTCAGGTCGTCGCAAGCCATCCGGCGGCTTGCGCCGCGATTCAACAGGTCGTCTCCAAGACATGCACGATGTCTTGTGTGCTGGCGGCATCTGACCGGTACGACATCCGCCCTGCGTTGGCACGCCAAAAGGGCGCGCAGGGGCGAAGCGTTGCACGGGGAGCGCTGCCAGACCCAGGCCGTTACCCTGACGGCTGCCTGGATTGACACGACAATGTGGCGGAAACATCAAACAGTCAGAAAACAAGCCGTGCATTCTACGAGCCCACATGGGGGTGCTGTTGATGCCGGTCAAGGTTTTTCCAGCCAGTGCAAGACTTCATCACTGATTGGCCAGCTTGGCAACCGTAGAATTACTGAATCTGTGGCCAGTGTCCAGTCGCAATTTATGTCGGCCGCGCCCGGCCATTCCGCCATGGTGTGGCCATGTCTGGAATATCTGCGGCAGAGACTGCTGTTTTCTGGGCTGTCATTGCAGTGTAAACAAACACTTGTCGTTTTGTGAAGAAATCAGAGATACCTGCCTGCCAGGTTGGCACAGCGGCGTTGAGCGGACGTCAGCGTGCCTATGCCATGCGAGCATTTTTGCACTAAAAACCACATGGGGGGCTTACCGCGCCCGCGCCGGGCTGCATGCAGCGTCTGGCCCGGCCATCCTGGGCGCGACCAGATGGCGCTGACGGCACGCACGGCAGCTACAAGTGGTTTGGTCTGCCGTGCTCAGGCGGCCAGCGGCAAGGCGCCAGGCTGTGCCGAACGGGCGCCGGCCAACAAGCCGGACATCAAGGCAAACACGGCGTCGATGGCTTCGGTGCATACGCCAAAGCAATCCGCGCCATTGGCCCCGGCGCAGCCGGTCAATTGGCTGGCCAGGCATTGCAGGGTGCGCTGCACGCCGGCGTCAATGCGCGCCAGGCTATCGCGCATGCCGGGCAGGCGGCTGTGCTGGCTGGCGGCCAGCGCCTGACGGCAGGCGCCGTTCAGGGTTTCAATGCGGCTGGCCAGATAGGCCAGCCGCACCCGCGCCACGGCAGTGCACTGGCCGCGCGCGGCCACGCCGGCGCTGATGGCGCGCGCCTGGCCCAGCGCTTCGGACAAAGCCGGCAGCTGGTCCACCAGGGCGCTGACCCAGCCATGATCCTGCGGGCCGGCGCTCAGGCTGGCCTCGCCGATGGCGCGCAGCCAGTTCAGCGCCTGGCTGATCAGCTCGGTGTGGCGGGCGATGCTGTCGGCGGCGTCCAGTTGCTCCAGCTCGGCGCACAAGGCGCGCCAGTCGGCGCAAAAGCGCTCCCACTGCGCGCGCGGCAACACATCCGCCGCGCTGAGGTGGCCATCCGGCAGTTGCGCCAGGGTGTGCATGTGCTGGTTGGCCTGCTCGCGCTCGGCGTGCAGACGCGGCCCCACCGAGCGGTCGCCGTTCAGCCACATGCTGGACAAACCGCGATGGCGTTGCAGATGCATCACCAGGTTCTGCAAGGCGCCGCACCATTGCACGCCATCCTGTTGACGGCGCTGGCGCCAGCGCTGGCCAAACAAACGGCAACGCACGGCGGTGGCGGCGCCCAGCAGGGTCATGCTGGCAATCGGCAAGAGTTCGAGGGCTTCCATGGGGAATCTCCTTAGCAATGGGGCAAGCGTCACAGCGTGTGCGCGCCGACCAGCTTTTCCAGTTTGATGGCCAGTTGTTCGAGGTAGCGCGACACATCGGCGGTTTCGTGCACGTGGCGGGCGTTGTCCTGGGCGAGCACGTCGCGCGCTTCGACATTGCGGGTGAGCGCATGGCTGGCGTCGCGTTGCTCGTCAATCGCCAGCGCCATTTGTCCGGCCAGCGCGCGGGTGTCGGCGGTGACCGCGCAGATGCCGGTCAGGCGCTGGGCGGCGGCGCTGGCCTGGGCGCTGCTGTGCTCGGCTTTGTCCTGGCAGATTTCAATGCGCGCCACGGCGTGGCCCACGTCGGCGCCAATGGCGGCCACCACCTGGGTGATGTCCTCGGTGGCCACTTGCGTGCGCTGGGCCAGGTTGCGCACTTCGTCGGCCACCACGGCAAAGCCCCGGCCGGATTCGCCGGCGCGGGCGGCCTCAATCGAGGCGTTCAGCGCCAGCAGATTGGTTTGCGCGGCCACCTCGCGAATCAGCTCCACCACCTGGGTGATTTCGCCCGAGCGCTGATGCAGGCCGTCCAGGGTCAGCCGCAAGGCGCGGGTTTCCGCCGCCAGATCGGCCATGGCCGCCGCCACCTCGCTGACCTCGCGCTCGCCTTCGCTGGCGGCCTGATGGCTGGCGCTGGCGCTGGCGGCGGTGTCCTGCATTTGCACCGACATATTGTCCAGGCTGGCGCTGAGCTGTTCGAGGGTGGCGGTGGACGACAAGGTCAGGTCGCGCTGCTGATCCATGCTGTGGCTGAGCCGGCCGGCGGCGTGGCTGACTTCGCCGGCGGCGTGGCGCAACTCGGCGCCAGCGCGCTGCAAATCCACAAAGATATCGGCCAGACGGCGGGTGCTGAGGTTGAGCCAGTCGCCCACCGCGCCCACCGTGTCGGTGCGGTACAGATGCACACGCTGGCTGAGATTGCGCTCGGCCAGCGCGGTCAGCGCATTGCGCAGCGATTGCCAGTCTTGGTGAGCGATGCGCACCATGACCATGCCGGCAATCAGCGCGGCCAGCCAGCCCAGCGCCGCCAGCGACCAGGCAGACAATTGTTTGGCCGGCTCGACCGCCAGCACCAGGGGGACGGTGGCCAGCAACAGCAGGGCAAAAGCCAGCCAGGCGCGGCCGGCCAGCGACATGGGCAGCCAGCCCTTGGCTGGCGTGGGGGGTGAATGTGTAGCCATGATGATTCCCTCTTGAGAGCCGCTAACAAAACCCTCCTGACGTTGTTGCCCGACCTTGCGGAGTGCCCGCACTGTCTGCGTGCGCCTGGCCAGGACTGCTTCACTGAGTTTTGTTAGCGGCTCTTATGGTCCGGCTCAGGGCCGGTTTCGCCACTTGAAGTGGCTTGTTGTGCAGGGAATCATGCAAGGATCGTGCCGACCGCACTGCACAAAAAAACCTGCTGAGTCAGGCAGTTTTGTTGCAATGTGATGACTGTTCACCGCTGCGGCGCACCATGATGAAGCACACCTGCGCCGCCAGTGTGCCCTATGCTGGCGCAGTTGGACCGGCGGACAAAAAATGCCTTTGGCAAGCCGGCGCCGCGGTTCTGGCCAGCAGGGTTTTGCACACGGCGCGAGAGCCGCTCACCACACCAGCGCAGCACGGCCACAGGCCGCGCAACGACGCCAGGCGGGTTGGGTGAGCGGTGCTTAGCCGGCGTCTGGCCACGGCGGCATGCGCCCACTAAACGGGCTGGACAAAATAATCGAGGTTTTGGTGCTGCCCAGGCTGCTTAATCGCTCGATCAGCGCTTGCAGATGCGACATCGAGCGCACCGCCGCCTTGAGCACCATGCAGGCGTCGCCCGTCACCCGATGGCATTCCAGCAGCTCGGGCAAGCCGGCCAGCGTGTTTTGCGCGTGCAGATAATCCGCCCGCGCCAGGGTGAGCTCGATCAGGCACTGAATCGGGCTGCCCAGCGCTTCGGGGTCGAGCACGGCCTGATAGCCGCGAATCACCCCGGCGCGCTCCAGCTTGTGCAGGCGCTCGGCCACCGCCGGGGCCGAGAGGTTCACCCGCCGCGCCAGTTCGGCGCCGGACAGGCGGGCGTTGTGATGCAGGGACTCCACAATCAGGCGGTCGAATTTATCCAGTTCCATCAGCTTTCGATTCTTTAGCAGCAGGGACAAAAAACCCCATTTTATAAATCAGAACCCGGCCACAAGCAGGGTTTTGTGGTGTTGGCGGCGCAGGGCGGGCTTTTACAATAGTTGTCCGTCCTGTTCTGTTGTGGCGATGGCTGCTGGCGCGCCACACATCCTGAAAGACCTGCCATGTTTGTTGCTGTTCCCGCTGCGCGCTGGCGCTTGCTGGCGGCGTTTGCCGCGCTGTATGTGATTTGGGGCTCCACCTATCTGGCCATCCGCATTGGCGTGGCCAGCTGGCCGCCGCTGATGATGGCGGCAGTCCGCTTTTTGCTGGCCGGCGGGCTGTTGTACGCCTGGCAGCGTGGGCGCGGCGCGCCCGCGCCCAGCCGGCGGCAATGGCTGCACGCGGGCGCGATTGGCGCCTTGTTGCTGGCTGGCGGCAATGGCGGGGTGACGGTGGCCGAGCAATGGGTGGCCTCTGGCGTGGCGGCGCTGGCGGTGGCCACCGTGCCGCTGTTCACCCTGGCTTGTGCGCAGATGTTTGGCCAGCGCGCCTCGGCGCGTGAGTGGTTTGGCATTGCCCTGGGCCTGGCCGGCATGCTGCTGCTGAATCTGGGCGCCAATCTGCAAGCCAGCCCGCTGGGCGCGGCGCTGTTGCTGTTTGCCTCGGCCAGCTGGGCGTTTGGCTCGGTGTGGGGCAAGCGGCTGGATTTGCCGGCCGGGCCGATGGCGGCCGCCACTGAAATGCTGGTGGGCGGCGTGGTGCTGGCGCTGGCCAGCGCGCTGGCGGGCGAACGGCCGCAGGCCTGGCCCACGCTGGAAGGCTGGCTGGCGCTGGCCTATCTGGTGGTGTTTGGTTCGCTGGTGGCGTTTTCGGCCTATCTTTATCTCTTGAAAACCGTGCGCCCGGCGCTGGCCACCAGCTATGCCTATGTGAACCCGGTGGTGGCGGTGGGGCTGGGCGTGGCGTTTGCCGGCGAGCGCATCGGCTCGGCCGAATGGCTGGCGATGGCGGTGATTGTGCTGGCGGTGGTGTGGATCAGCCTGCCCCGACGGGCGGCCTGAGAGTCGCTCACAAAACCCCCTGGCGGCGGATCAGCTGCAAATTGCGCACATACACCGCCAGCCCGCAGCCCTGGCCCAGGGCAAACACCACATCCTGCCGGTACACCGCATACACGGTGAGAATGGCGCCGCCAACCAGCGATAAATGCCAGAACGCCACCGGCACCACGCTGCGCCCCAGCCGTTCGCTGACCCACCATTGCCAGATGAAACGCCCGGCAAACAAGGCCTGACCGAGCAGGCCGATGGCCAGCCACAGGGTTTCCAGCGGGGTGTCGGGCAACATCGCAGCTCCGGCAAAAAGGCAGGGATGGCCAGTGTGCGCGGCGCGCTTGACGCGGCAATGACAAGGATAAAATCAGCGAAGGCCGGACTTGTCATGTTTCCGTAACAGCAAGTTTCTATCCTTGCCATAATTTCTTCAAACGCGACAACGGAAACCCGCCATGCCCGCCAATATTCTGCTGGTCGAAGACGAGCCGGCCATCCAGGAACTGATTGCCTTCAATCTGACCCAGGCCGGCCACCACGTGCTGCGCGCCGCCTCGGCGGAAAACGCCATGACGCTGGTGAAAAACGCCCTGCCCGACCTGATCCTGCTGGACTGGATGCTGCCGGGCGCCTCGGGCGTGGAATTTGCCAAAAAGCTGCGCGCCGACGAGCGCACGCGCGGCGTGCCCATCATCATGCTCACCGCCCGCTCGGACGAGCAGGACAAAATCACCGGGCTGGAAACCGGCGCCGATGACTACATCACCAAGCCGTTTTCGCCGCGCGAGCTGCAAGCGCGCATCAAGGCCGTGCTGCGCCGCCGCGCGCCGCAGATGACCGACGACGCGGTGGACATCAACGGCCTGCGCCTGGACCCGGTAACCCACCGCGTGCACGGCCACGGCCAGCCGATTGACCTGGGGCCGACCGAATTCCGTCTGCTGCATTTCTTCATGACCCACCCCGAGCGCGTGCATTCGCGCGCGCAGCTGCTGGATCAAGTGTGGGGCGACCATGTGTTTGTGGAAGAACGCACGGTGGACGTGCACATCCGCCGCCTGCGCAGCGCGCTGGAGCCGTCCCAGCACGACAGCCTGATCCAGACCGTGCGCGGCACGGGCTATCGTTTTTCTGCCCAGCCGTAAACGGCGCGCCGTGGCCTACCGCGCGGCTCACCCCACCTTCCTGGCGTGCTGCGCTGGGTTTTGTGGGCCGCGCGACATGCGGCGGCGCCGCTCGCCCACCCCGCCTGCCAGACAAAATTCAGGCATGATTCGTTTTTGCTTTGCGTAAGGATGTGCATGCGTCCCCTTTTGCTTCGTAGTCTGTACTGGCTGGCCGGCGTTGGCGCGGCTGCGGCGCTGGCGGCGCTGCTGTTTGGCTGGGCTGTCGGCCTGGCGCTGGCGCTGCTGGCGGCGCTGATTGGCCTGGGCTTTCATCTGTATTACCTGGACAAGCTGCTGGCCTGGCTGGACAACCCCGCGCCCGAGCGCACCCCGGAAGGCATGGGCGGTTGGCAGGATGTGTTTTCTGCGCTGTACCGGCAAAGCCGCCAGCAAACCATGGCGCAGAAAAAACTCAGCAGCGCGCTGGAGCGCTTTATCAACGCCGGCGAAGCCATGCCTGATGGCGTGGTGGTGCTGGACGAGCACCACCGCATCGAATGGCTCAACCCGATGGCGGTTGACCACTTTCAGCTGGACCGCAAGCGCGACGTGGGCAATATGGTGGCCAATCTGGTGCGCCAGCCCGGCTTTCATGACTATCTGCTGGCGCAAAACTACAGCCAGCCGCTGATCCTGCGGCTCAGCCAGCCGGTGGAGCAAGTGCTGGCGGTGCAGCTGGTGCCGTTTGACTCCACCCGCAAGCTGTTGATCTCGCGCGACATCACCCAGCTGGACCGCGTGCAGACCGTGCACCGCGACTTTGTCGCCAATGTCTCGCACGAACTGCGCACCCCGCTGACGGTGATTGGCGGCTTTCTGGAAACCCTGGCCGATATGGACGCCCCCGAACCGGACGTCACCCGCCAGTTTCTGCCGATGATGATGGAACAGGCCAAGCGCATGCAAAGCCTGGTGGAAGACCTGCTCACCCTGTCGCGCCTGGAAAACGGCAGCAAAACCGCCAGCCAGGAAAAAGTGGACATGGCCGCCCTGCTCAACACCCTGCGCGTGGAAGCCGAAGGCCTGTCGCAAGGCCGCCATCAGATCATCCTGGGCGATTGCGACGCCGCCAATCTGTGGGGCAACGCCAACGAACTGCACAGCGCCTTTGGCAATCTGGTGTCCAACGCCGTGCGCTACACCCCGGAAGGCGGGCGCATCCGCCTGGACTGGCGGCTGGACAAGGGGCGCGGCGTGTTCAGCGTCAGCGACACCGGCATCGGCATCGCCCCGCAACACATCCCGCGCCTGACCGAGCGTTTTTACCGCGTCGATCGCGGCCGCTCGCGCGGCACCGGCGGCACCGGCCTGGGCCTGGCCATCGTCAAACACGTGCTCGCCCGCCACCACGCCCGGCTGGACGTGCACAGCGAACTGGAGCGCGGCAGCACCTTCTCGGTGTGGTTCAACGCCGACCACCTGGCGCCGACGGCGTAAGCATTGCACACCAATCCCCCTGGGCGGCCTCACGCCGCCCAGCCGCCCAATTGCGTATCTTCGCGTATTGTTTACGCCTTTATCCGGTTTTAAGCTGAGCGCTTCGCCACTGCCGAAAGCCCAGCATGGATAGCCCCGACGACTACGACAGCCCGTGGAAAGAGGCTGTAGAGAGTTACTTCCCTGAGTTCATCGAGTTTTACTTTCCCGAAGCCAGCCGGCAAATAGACTGGGCGCGCGGTTACCAATTTCTCGACCAGGAACTGCGCGCCGTGGTGCAGGATGCTGAGTTGGGCAAGCGCTTTGTCGATAAATTAGCCAAAGTAGCCTTACTCGACGGCAGCGAGCGCTGGGTGTATGTGCATCTGGAAGTGCAAGGCAGCGCCCAGGCGGAATTTGCCGAGCGGATGTTTGTCTATCATTACCGGCTGTTTGACCGCTACCGGCAGCCGGTGGCGAGTCTGGCCTTGTTAGCCGACACCACCGCCA
>ERZ650302.1177-NODE-1177-length-14860-cov-23.738197_pt1 | contig 14860 bp, 15 predicted proteins | sample MGYA00376238_ERZ650302 | MGnify/ENA primary metagenome ERZ650302 (study PRJEB26733, sample SAMN07839298) | wastewater metagenome | biome: urban; feature: wastewater treatment plant; material: waste water | place: USA: North Carolina | collected 2016-04-28 ... | reverse complement strand
TTAAAATTTTGTTTGGGTGATGGATGTTTGATGATGGATGAAAATATAACATCCATCATCAAACATCAGACATCCTGCGCATTATTTTTTCTTTTTACTAAACATTTCTAGCATACGGTCTGTTACCACGAAACCGCCAACTACATTTAATGTTCCTAAAATCACCCCGAGAAATCCTAAAATTAAGGCCAAGTAATTGTCTGGTTCGGCTTTTCCCATTACAATAATAGCTCCGATAATTACCACTCCGTGTATGGCGTTTGCACCGCTCATTAATGGAGTATGTAAAACACTAGGTACATGACCTATTACTTCAATTCCTACAAAAATCATCAGAATTACAATGTAGATGATTTGCTGGTTTTGAGTAAACCACTCTATAATATTCATAAAATAATTTTTAATTGTTCATAGCAGGTGATAGCGCAGATTTTACTCTATCATTTATTATTTCACCATTGTGTGTAATGCAAGCACCTTTTACCAAATCGTCTTCCCAATTGAGGTTAAGGTTTGCTTCTTTATCAATGATGAGTTGAAGGAAATTTGAAACATTTTTTCCGTATAATTTACTTGCATCAGAAGGCATAGTAGATTGTAATGAAGAATTTCCTATAATGCTGATTCCGTTATAGATTACGGTTTCATTGTTTTTTGTGTGAGGTGTGTTTCCGCCAGTAGAAGCTGCTAAATCTATGATTACTGAACCATCTCTCATAGAATTGAGCATTTCTTCGGTAATTAAAATCGGAGCTTTTTTCCCCGGAATTTGTGCGGTGGTGATAATGATATCAGATTTTGCAACACTTTCGGCAATTCTCTGTTGTTGTTTTTGCTTATATTCTTCGGTTTGTTCTACGGCATAACCGCCAGCAGAACTGGCATCGGCAGCGCCTTCTACTTCTACAAATTTAGCACCAAGGCTCATTACTTCTTCTTTTACAGCAGGTCTGGTATCAAAAACTTCTACCACAGCACCTAATCTTTTTGCGGTAGCAATTGCTTGTAAACCTGCCACTCCAGCTCCTAAAATAAGAACTTTAGCAGGAGCAATGCTTCCAGCAGCGGTCATAAACATTGGGAAATATCTACCATAAGAATTGGCTGCTAATAAGACTGCTTTGTAACCTGCAATATTAGCTTGAGAGCTCAATACATCCATTGCTTGTGCTCTGGTGGTTCTTGGGAGCATGTCTAATGAGAAAGTAGTCAGTTTTCTTTCGATAGATTTTATTACGTTTTCACCATTAGAAAGAGGCTGGTGTACTCCTAATAAAATTTTAGAATTTATTTTTGAGAAATCATCATCTAAAAGAGGATGGATAGAAAGTAAAATCTCGGCTTGTTCTAGAACTTCGGTTCTGGATTTAATCTCAGCGCCTATTTTTTCGTATTCTAGATTACTGTTAAAGGATTTTTCTCCTGCGCCAGATTCTACAATTATTTTGTTGCCTTTTTTAATAAGTGCTGCTGAAGATTCTGCCAGCAAAGAAACTCTGGTTTCGAAACTAGGTTCTTTTAAAATACCTATGATCATTTGATTAGATTTTTGAGGTATTCAAATTTATGGCGACATTTCGAGATAAAAAATATGATTTTGATTATGTTTTTTGATGAATTGGTTTAAAATTATGAAAAATATCAGTTTTAAAATGAAAATAATGTAATTTTGTTACATTAGATTTAATGAACATTTTTATGATAAGTCATTCTAGAGATTAGGGCTAGAATCTAATCTGATATTGTAGAAGCAAAAGCTTAGAACTATACTGATTGGTGTTGATTATATCTTTGCTGTAGTCAGAAATTACACCAACTAAAGAGATTTTAGAAGTATAATCATCTCCAATTACATAACTAAGCATAGGGGTATAAAATCTACCAATATTTCCGTTTTTGTTGAGATCTTCTAAATATTCGTATCTGCAAGTGAATTCTACGAAACTCTTATTATTTTCATTAATAGTTCTGGAAATGAAAGGAATGATGTAAAAACCAGTCATTTTATAGTCGGAAATATTTTTTCCTGCGAGAGTAGCTGCGGTAAATGCAGAAACATTGGTTCCGTATTTGAATTCAGAATTAAAGCCAGCATTCCAAAGTTTAGATAATTTGGTATGATAAGAAATATCTGCCCCAAACATATTGGCATTTTGACCTTCTACTTTAGTTGCGGCATCATTTACACCCAATTGTAATTTAGGCAAAACATCATATTCCAGACGCAGAGAATGATTTTTAGAATTGTCATTATCTTGCAATTGATTTTTACCATTTCCGTTGTAGAAAGTGTAGTAATACCTCAAAGGAATTTTTTTCTTAATTAAAGAACCAGAAACAGCAGCACCTATTTGGAAACTTTCCCAATTGCTTTTTCCTAAAAGAGAGTATTGATTAGACCAAGCATAAGATTTCATTATTTCTGCAGGATACATATCTTCTAAACCAAAATAAGGTCTAAATTGCCCAACTTGTACATTAAAATAAGTACTTGGAGTCCATTTTAAAGCAGCAATTTCTAAAACTTTATTTTTCGGGTCACTTTTAAAATCTGCAAAATTCACTAAAATCTGCGCCGAAAGTTGATCATTGATGGCGAATTTTCCATTTACCCTGAAATAAACCAAATAAAAACCATTATTTGCACCAGAAGGATTGTGTTTACCATTCATATCTACCTCTTTGGTAAAAGAATTGGCATAATCACCTACCAATAATGCTCCGATGGTTGCTTTTTTGTTAAAAATTTTAAATTCTTTGGTTTTGGGAGCTTCAGATTTTAAGGAATCTTTTTTTTCTTGAGCATCTAATAATGCAACTAAACTTAGCGTAAGAAAGCTCGTTAGCATGGGTTTCCACATATATTTCATACCTACATTTTTTACAGTTGCAAAGGTACTTAGGTATTTTTTTCTGAAATTTATTTGAAGTATGAATAAAATCATTTTTTGGTAATTTTAATTTATTTTCTGTAATTTTCTTTAGATATTTTTAAGAAACAAAAGCAGGATTTTTGTCTTAATAATGATGATTTCGTCTAGAAATTGGTCAATAATCGTTATCTTTACGCAAAATTTTATTCTATGAATATTGATTGGAAAACCGTAAAAGAATACGAAGATATTACCTATAAAAAATGCAATGGTGTAGCCAGAATTGCTATTAATAGACCAGAAGTGAGAAATGCATTTCGCCCGAAAACAACTTCAGAATTATATGACGCTTTTTATCACGTTTCAGAAGATTCTTCTGTAGGAGTGGTTTTATTAACCGGTGAAGGACCTAGCCCGAAAGATGGAGGTCACGCTTTTTGTAGTGGTGGCGATCAAAAAGCACGCGGACACAAAGGTTACGTAGGTGATGACGGAAGACATCGTCTCAATATTTTAGAAGTTCAACGTCTCATCAGATTTATGCCAAAAGTGGTAATTGCTGTGGTAAATGGTTGGGCAGTTGGCGGTGGTCATTCTCTTCACGTAGTTTGTGATCTGACTTTGGCAAGCGAAGAACACGCTATTTTTAAACAAACAGATGCCGATGTTACCAGTTTTGATGGAGGTTATGGTTCTGCTTATCTTGCCAAAATGGTGGGGCAGAAAAAAGCCAGAGAAATTTTCTTTTTAGGTAGAAATTATTCTGCCAAAGAAGCCGAAGCAATGGGAATGGTAAATGCCGTAATTCCTCATGCTGAATTAGAAGAAACTTCTTACCAATGGGCGCAAGAAATTTTAGGAAAATCGCCAATGTCTATCAGAATGTTGAAATTTGCCATGAATTTAACAGACGATGGAATGGTTGGGCAACAAGTTTTTGCAGGTGAAGCAACCAGATTAGCTTATATGACAGACGAAGCTAAAGAAGGCAGAAACGCATTTTTAGAAAAACGTAAACCAGATTTCGGAGAAAATCAGTGGATATCATAATTTGGTTGATGGTTTTTGGTTGATAGTTGTCAGTTTCTGAAATTATTTACCAACAACCAACAACCAATAACCAACAACTAAAATGACAGATTGGATAAAAGCAGCACGACTGCGCACTTTACCGCTTTCTATTAGCGGAATTATAATGGGTTCGTTCATCGCAAGATGGAAACTTTTACAAAATGGAGAAACTTGGGATATCACTATTTTTGCATTGGCACTTTTGGTGACTTTGCTGTACCAAGTTTTGTCTAACTATGCCAATGATTATGGCGATGGTGTAAAAGGAACCGACAAAAATAGAATAGGAGAGGCTGAGCAAAGAGCAGTAGCTTCGGGCAAGATTTCTGCTTCGCAAATGCGTAATGCGGTAATTTTGTTTGCTCTTTTGTCTTTGGTAACAACTTTTTATTTGCTTTATAAAGCATTTTTCCCGAATTTTATTAATGAATTTTATACGTTTATAGGATTGGGTGTTGCTTGTATTTTAGCAGCAATTGGTTATACTGTTGGCAAAAAACCTTATGGTTACTTAGGTTTAGGAGATATTATGGTTTTTATATTTTTCGGGTTGGTTTCTGTTTGTGGCAGCTATTTTCTTTTCACAAAATCTTTTGATTGGGATATACTTTTGCCAGCTTCGGCTATAGGTTTATTGAGTGCAGCAGTTCTTAATCTCAACAATATGAGAGATATAGAAAACGACGAAAAATCTGGTAAAAAGACATTGGCGTTGAGGTTGGGTTTCAAAAATGCGATGATTTATGAAATGATTATTTTGGTGCTTCCTCCCATATTAGTTTTAATGTATATGATGATTAATCATCTGCAAGAACAAGGTAAATATTATGCATTTATCTTTTTTGTAACCGTATTTCCATTAATGTCTTTGCGTAGAAAAATAATGGCAGTAAAAGAACCAAAAGAGCTTGATCCTTTTCTGAAACAAGTGGCGATGATTACTTTTGTGATGAGTATTTTGGTGGCGATTGGATTGAATTATTTTTCTTAAAAAGGAGGTCAGAAGTCAGAAGTTTGATGCTGGAAATTAAAAATTTTGATTTTTTGTTCTCTAGGAACGAAATGTGTGTAGAAATTAATTAGCCTAAAATTTTAGCGTTCCGTAGGAACGCAATGTTAAAAAATGATAATTAAAAAATCAACTTCTGAATTACATGTAGAACTTACCGAAATTTCTTTTGTTTCAAAAAAATATTGGAATTATTCTGATGAATGGATGGAAATTTGGAAAAATCATTTAACGATTACAGAAAATTTTATTACCAATAATTATGTTTATCATTTAGAAAATGACGCGAATGAAATTGTTGGTTTTTATGCTTTTGTGAAATTTGATAATTATATTGAATTAGATTCACTTTTTGTTTCACCAGAATATATTGGCAAAGGATTTGGTAATTTATTAATGACTGATTTCCTAAGTAAAGTTAGGGAGATAGATTTCAATTATAAAAAATTAAAGGCAGAACCTTTTGCTGAAATATTTTACAAAAAATATGGATTTGAAACGGTCGAATTACAGCTGTCTTCTAAAATTGAAAATCGCTATCTGCCAATAATGATTAAAAATTAAGAAAATGAAAATAAAATTCCTTGGGCAAAACTGTTTTTTGTTCACCTACAACGGCAAAAATATTCTTTCTGATCCTTTTTATAATTTTCAGAAAGAGCAAACAGGATTTGATATTTCCGCACAAAAAATTGATTATGTGCTAATTACGCATGCGCATGGCGATCATATTGCAGATGTAAAAGAAGTGTTAGAGCATCATCCCGATTGTACAATAATCGGTCAGCCAGAAATTTGTGGCTATTTTAATCATCCTAATTCTATGGATATCAATTTTGGGGGTTCTGCCAAATTTGATGACATGAAAATTTCTATGGTTCCTGCACATCATACCTCTAGTTTTCCTGATGGAACCTATGGCGGACAACCTTGTGGATATATTTTTAGATTTCAAGAAAAAAATGTGTATTTTGCAGGCGATACTGGTGTAATGGCAGATATGGCGTATTTTTCTCAGCTTTTTGGGGAAATTACTTTATCTATTTTACCCATTGGTGGTCATTATACCATGTGTGCCAGAAAAGCAGCTTTTGCTGCTTCAGAATTATTAAAATGTAAAAAAGTGATAGGCTGTCATTTTGATACTTTTCCACCGATAAAAATTAATCAAGATTCTGCTAAACAATTATTTGCGGAAAAAAATATTGATTTTTCGATACCAAAATTGGGAGAAGAATTTGAAATATAATTGTAGAAAAATTTCAAAAAAGGCATAAAAAAATGGCAAGCTACCTAAATCACACCGCTACAACCGATTACCTTTGCTGCGTTCCCACCCTGGAGGATTCTCAGGAGCTGGTTGTTTAGGACTTGCCGCTGCAAAAATACAGAATTAATTCAAAATTCAAAATTCAAAATAGAAAAAAATTAAAAAAATAAATTTAGAAATATGATTAAAAACGTTTATGCTGTTGGTTTTGTGTTGTTTATCGCAAATATGTTGGTCTTTTTTGGAGCTTATTTTTTTGCATATAATACCAATTATTTTAATACAAGTATGTTGCTCAATGCATTTGCGCTACCAGCATTATATACTTTTGCAGCGTATTTATCAGTTAATTCTCTGAAAAAGGAAAAAGGAATTCTTGGTTTCAAAGATGCTTTTGGTAGAGCTTTTAAGCCCATGTTTATAGGAGGTATTTTGTCTATGGCTAGTATTTTTGGGTTTCTAAATTTTATTGACACAGATGCGAAAGATACCTTGAATTTTCAGTTTGTTGAAAGAAATAAGAAAGAATTGACGGAAATTTATCAGAAGCAAAGGTCTATCATGAAAACTGAAAAAGAAAAACAAGATTTAGATAAAGATTACCAAAAAAGTATGCAAAGTTTCTCGCCAGAAATGGTAAAAGATAAGGATATGTTCAATTTCAGACAATTTACCTATTATTTTGCGGCAGTTTTGGTATTTTATACCATTCTCTCTACATTTTTCGGAAGTTTCTTCAGAAGCAGAGTAGAGGCATAATATATCTCATATTCTCACTAATCTAACGTTTTTATTTCTTAATTTTGTACCTTAAAATTATTGAATGGATTTATCAGTTGTAATTCCCCTTTTAAATGAAGAAGAATCTCTGCACGAGCTTTATGCTAGAATAGATAAAGTGTGTAAAGAGCATCATTATACCTATGAAATTTGGTTTGTAGATGATGGTAGTACAGATACCTCTTGGCAAATTATAGATGATTTATCTAAAGAAAATAATCATGTACATGGTATTAAATTTTCTAGAAATTATGGTAAATCACAAGCTTTGCACGCAGCTTTTGAGAAAGTTCAAGGAAATGTAGTGATTACGATGGATGCAGATTTACAGGATTTTCCAGAAGAAATTCCGGGATTGTATAATAAAATTATTGAAGAAAAGTACGATCTAGTTTCTGGTTGGAAGAAAAAACGTTTTGATAATGTAATGACTAAAAATTTACCTTCAAAACTCTTTAATTCTGCTGCAAGAAATCTATCTGGCGTTGAATTGCACGATTTTAATTGTGGTTTGAAAGCTTACAGAAAACAAGTGGTAAAATCGGTAGATGTTTATGGAGATTTGCACCGTTGGATTCCTGTTTTGGCAGCCAATGCAGGTTTCAAAAAAATCACCGAAAAGCCAGTTCAGCATCAAGCCAGACCTTACGGAACTTCTAAATTTGGGACGGAAAGATTTATTCGTGGATTTTTAGATTTAATCACGCTTTGGTTTGTAAGTAAATTTGGGGGAAGGCCAATGCATTTCTTCGGTGCAGTAGGTACATTGATGTTTATTTTCGGGTTTTTATCTGCGTTTTGGTTGGGCGCAACTAAACTGATAGACGTTTATTATTATCACATTTACGGAAATCTTATCGCAGAAAATCCTTGGTTTTACATTGCATTAACGATGATGGTTATGGGAACTTTACTTTTTGTAGCTGGCTTTTTAGGCGAATTGGTAATTAGACAAAGTAGAGGACACAAGAATTATCATATTGAAGAAATAATTTAATTTGAAAGTGTGCTAATTTGAAAATTTGAAAATGAAAAGTTCCGTAGGAACGAAACGTTTGTAGAAATAATAAAACAAACAGCAAAGTTCCGTAGGAACGACAGATATTATAAAGTTGGAATTTATTCCAACAAATAAAAGCATTACGATAAAAAATGAAAAACATCACAAAACTTTTCCTTTTCCTTTATCTCTGCCTTAATCTTATTTCTTGTTCCAAAATTTCGCCAAAAGGTGAGATTGAAGTCAAGGATAAATCTGTAGAAAATTTCGCTAAATTAAATCTAAAGGGCAATTTCAAAGTATTTTTTGCCAAAGGAAATCAAAATATAGTAAGCGTAGAAACATATCCTAATATCTACAAAAATCTAGTTATAGAAGTAGAAAACGGAATTTTAACCATTGAAGAAAACCGTAAACCAGAAAACGTAGATTTTTACAGCATTACTATTTTTGGAAAAAATGATTTAAACGAAATTTCGCTTGCTGATCAAGTAGAAATGAATGTTTCTGGACAAGTAAAATCTCCCAATTTTTCACTAAATTTGAAAGACCATTCTAAATTTATGGGAGCAGTAATCTCCGAGAAAAGTAGCGTAGAAATGACTCAAAAAGCTAATGCCAATATTTTAGGAGAAACCAAAAATTTGAATTTAAAATTAACAGATTCTGCAAGTATCATGGCGCCTTATTTTTATGTGGAAAATTTAGAATTAAATGCTAAAAATGACGCTTCGGCAGGATTAAATATTGACAATGAAATGAAAGGAACTCTAGAAAATACCTCAAAACTAATTTTCTACGGAGAACCGCTCAATAAATTAACAAAAAAAGACAAAGCTTCTGTAGAAAACAGAAAGTTGAGATAAGTTGGAAGACGGATACGGAAGTTATAAGTTAATAAATTTTTGATAAAAAAAATCAAACTACATCAAACTATTTCAAACAATATCAAACAAAAAAAACAATACATATGACAACAGTAGAAAAAGCAAAACTTTGGTTATCAGATACTTTTGATGCTGAAACCAAATCTACAGTTCAGAATTGGATAGATACCAATTCTCCAGAATTAGAAGACAGTTTTTACAGAGAATTAGAATTCGGAACTGGCGGAATGCGAGGAATAATGGGAGTTGGAACCAATAGATTAAACAAATATACACTCGGGCAAGCAACCCAAGGTTTGGCGAATTATCTTCATCAACAATTTCCAAATCAGGAAATAAAAGTGGCGATTGCTTATGACGTGAGAAATAATTCTAGAGAATTTGGGAAAATGTGTGCAGATGTTCTTACAGCAAACGGAATTAAAGTATTGCTTTTCAAAGAACACAGACCAACTCCAGAGCTTTCTTTCACTGTTCGTGATAAAAAATGTAACGCAGGAATCGTTTTGACGGCTTCTCACAATCCACCAGAATACAACGGTTACAAAGTATATTGGAATGACGGTGCACAAATTGTTCCGCCAAATGATGATGCCATCATCAAAGAAGTATATGCTACAAAATTTGAAGATATAAAATTTAACGGAAATGATGATTTAATCGAATGGATTGGAGAAGAACAAGACGATGTGTATATCGATAGATGTATTGCAGAATCTCTTTACCAAAAAGATAAAATTGGTTATGAAAATTTGAATATCGTTTTCACGTCTATTCACGGAACTACCTACACAACCATTCCAAAAGCTTTAGAAAAAGCAGGCTTCAAAAAAATAGATTTGGTTACGGAACAGATGATTCCTTCTGGTAATTTCCCAACGGTAGAATCTCCGAATCCTGAAGAACCAAAAGCGCTACAAATGGCTGTAGATTTAGCAAATATTACCAATGGTGATATTGTAATTGGTTGTGATCCGGATGGGGATAGATTAGGAATTGCAGTGAGAAATTTGGATGGAGAAATTCAGTTGCTAAATGGTAACCAAACCAATATGATTCTTACAGACTATATCTTGAACCAATGGAAAAATGCAGGAAGAATTACAGGTAAAGAATTTATTGGCTCTACCATTGTAACATCTGATGTTTTCTTTGATTTAGCAGAACAATATGGTGTAGATTGCAAAGCTGGACTTACTGGTTTTAAATGGATTGGTAAGATGATTCGTGATGCAGAAGGTGTAGAAAAATTTGTTTGTGGTGGTGAAGAATCCTTCGGATTTATGACGGGCGATTTCGTAAGAGATAAAGACAGTTGCGGTTCTATTTTGGTAGCGTGTGAAATTGCTGCTTGGTGCAAAGCCAATGGTAGAACAATGTATCAATATATGATAGACATTTATAAAAAAGTAGGTGTTTATCAAGAAGCATTAGTAAATGTAGTGAGAAAAGGTAGAACTGGTGCCGAAGAAATTTCTCAAATGATGATAGACTTTAGAAATAATCCGCCTAAATCATTGGCTGGTTCATTGGTAAAAGAGGTTAAAGATTTCCAAGAGCAAACATGCCTTGACGCCATTTCTGGTGAGAAAAAAGTAATGAACGATATTCCAAAATCTAATGTTTTAATTTATTACACAGAAGACGGAACTAAAATCTGCATCAGACCTTCTGGTACAGAACCAAAAATCAAGTTTTATTTCTCTGTAAAAGGTTCTATTTCTTCGGAAGCAGACTATAAAACCGAAGTAGCAAGATTAGAAAAAAAAATTGACATTGTAAAAAAAGATTTGAAACTTTAAAATTTTCATAAATTTAAATTCTCGCTGATTTTGTAGATTTTGCTGAATTATAAAAGGCTCATGTTTGCTTAATCAGCGAGTTTTTTATACTGCTTTGTCAAAGTTTTAAATCTTTGACAAAGTTTTTATTTTTATATTTTATAAATTTGAAGAATAATTAACAAACCCTTTCTGCGTAAAATTGTTGATATAAAAAACGCAAAAAGGGTAGTTAAAACTAACACATAATTCATTAAAAGTGGTATCAAAACTCGCTAAAAACCTCATTGGTTCAGAAATTATCAAAATTGGTAACCAAGTAAACGAACTCAAAGCTCAAGGTGCAGAAATTGCTAATCTTACGATTGGTGATTTAGATTCTAAAATTTATCCTATTCCTGCGGAGTTGAAGCAAAATATACAGAAAGCGTATCAAAATGATTTAACGAATTATCCTCCAGCAAATGGTTTGTTGTCTTTGAGGAAATCTGTTTCCAAAGATTTAAAATCTCGTTGGAATTTAGAATATTCGCCAGATGATATTTTGGTTGCAGGTGGTTCTAGACCGTTGATTTATGCAACCTTCAAAACTATAGTTGATGAAGGAGATAAGGTAATTTACGCTGTTCCTTCGTGGAATAATAATCATTATTCTTACCTCACTTCTGCAAAAGCTGTAGAAATAGAAGTTTCGCCAGAGAATAACTTTTTACCAACAGCGGCAGATCTTACTCCACATTTAGACGGTGCTGTTTTGGTAGCGCTTTGTTCGCCGCTCAATCCAACAGGAACGATGTTTACCAAAGAGCAACTTTCTGAAATTTGCGAAGCCATTATTGCCGAAAATAAAAAAAGAAAAGAAAGCGAAAAACCTTTGTACTTAATGTACGACCAGATTTATGCAATGCTTACTTTCGGTGATTCTGAACATTTTAATCCTGTAACTTTATTTCCAGAAATGAAGGATTACACGATTTATATTGACGGAACGTCTAAATGTTTTGCAGCAACTGGTGTAAGAGTTGGTTGGGGTTTTGGTCCGACTAAAGTGATGGATAAGATGAAAGCTCTTCTTACGCATGTTGGAGCTTGGGCGCCAAAACCAGAACAACAAGCCGTAGCAGAATTTCTAGAAAATACAGAGGCTGTAGATACTTTTGTGAATGATTATAAAGGTAAAATTGCACACAGTTTAGAAGTTTTACACGCTGGTATTCAAGAAATGAAAGCTAAAAATTTCGCTGTTGATAGCATCAAACCAATGGGTGCTTTGTATTTGACGATTAAATTAGATTATGTAGGAAAAACCACAGAAGACGGAAAAGTTCTGAAAGATTCTACCGATTTGGTTTTCTATTTAATCGAAAAAGCGGGAGTAGCATTAGTGCCATTTTCAGCATTTGGAAATTCTAGAGAAATGCCTTGGTTTAGAGCGTCAGTTGGCGCTTGTTCGGTAGAAGATTTACAAAAAATGTTCCCGAAATTGGAAGATGCTTTAAGCAATCTAAAATAAATTTATCTCTTGCAGATTGAGCAAATTTTGTGTATTTTAACTTGCTAAATCAGCGAGATTTTTTAAATAAAATTATCAAAGTTAATAATGAATAATCTCGGAACTCGGAACTCGGAACTTGGAACTCTTAAAATAATCGCTGTAATACCAGCTCGTTACGCTGCAAGTAGATTTCCGGGGAAATTAATGCAAATTTTGGGAGATAAAACTGTTATTTCTACAACGTACCAAAATGTAGTAGAAACTGGGCTTTTTGATGAAGTTTTTGTGGCGACTGATTCTGAAATTATTTTTGATGAAATTACCAAAATCGGCGGAAAAGCTGTAATGACTGGTCAGCACGAAACAGGTAGCGATAGAATTGCAGAAGCGGTGCAAAATATTGATTGTGAAATTGTTATCAATGTTCAAGGTGATGAGCCTTTCCTGAAAACGGAACCTTTGAAACAACTGATTGAAGTTTTTAAAAATGATATTGATAAAGAAATTTCTTTAGCTTCACTTAAAATTAGGTTGAAAAATCAAGAAGAAGTAGAAAATCCAAACAATGTAAAAGTGATTACCGATTTACAAAATTTTGCGATGTATTTCAGTCGTTCTGTGATTCCTTTTCCGAGAGAAACTTCCGTAGAACATTTGTATTACAAACATATTGGCGTTTATGCTTTCAGAAAAGAAGCTTTGGTGAAATTTGCTAATTTAGAAATGACTCCGCTAGAAATTTCAGAAAAAATAGAAGCTATTCGTTACCTAGAACACGGGATGAAAATCAAAATGATAGATACAGATTTTATTGGTGTAGGAATAGATGTTCCCGAAGATTTAGAGAAAGCGAGAGAAATTTTAAGTAGGGACAAGTCGTGACTTGTCCAAAAAGAAGAAATTTAATTTAAAAAAAACAGAAACTTGGAACTTGGAACTTGAAACAAAAACTTTATATTTGGAATCCCATAAAAGAGATTGAATGAAAAAGATAATATTAATAGCAACTATTCTAATAACCACCTTATTTTCGGCACAGACAGCCAAGCAAATTATCGATAAGAACATCGAAATTACGGGCGGACTTACCCAATGGAAATTGCTGAATTCTATTTTACTTCAAGGTAAAGTGATTTTGGGAGTAAGTGAAGAATATCCTGTTAAAATTTTTCAGCAAAGACCTAATCTTACCAAAACGGTGGTTACTGTAGGTAAAAAAGAAAACGTAGTAGAAGGTTATGATGGCAAAAATGGATATGCAATGAACTATGTGGTTAATAAACTTCAAATTCAGAAAGATTATGTAGCAGAAAGCTTTGATACAGATTTTATAGATTTTGAAAGCAAAGGATTTTCTGCGCAAGTTTTAGGAAAAGAAAAAGTGGGAGATAAAGATTGTTTTAAGGTAGAATTAACCAAAAATGTAAATAAAACAGTCTATTATTTTGATGTACAAAATTATTTTCTTCTAAAAGAAGTAAAAAAAGATGAAACCCTTATCTATTCGGATTTTAAAAAAGTAAATGGTCTTGTAATGCCTTTTAGAATAGAGGCTAACACCCCGAAAAAGGAAGGAGATTATGTAATGATTCTCAATAGAATAGATACTAATAAAGCATTTCCGGAGAATACATTTAAGTTTTAATTTACAAATGCACAACGGGTTTTAAAATAATTAATAATGAAAGTTGTGAACATCAAACATCTAACTTACATCACCCAAAAAAAACAAAATAGAAAATATCTAAAAGCGTTATAAGACGCTTTTTTTGTTGAATTAAGTAGTATTTTTGAGAAAAATAAGTTTTATGAAATCTTACAAATATTTATTCATTCTTATGTTCTCATTATTCGGTTTATTCAGCTCAAAAGCACAAACGCCTAAATCTATTCATTCTTTTAAAGTAGAATCTTTAGACGGTAAAACCATTGATTTTTCTAAATTCAAAGGCAAGAAAATCCTGATTGTAAATACCGCTTCAGAATGTGGATTTACGCCGCAGTACGAAGATTTAGAAAAATTATATGATACCTATAAAAATAAATTGGTAATTGTAGGTTTCCCTGCTAATAATTTTGGTGGACAAGAACCTGGCAGCAACCAAGAAATTGCCACTTTTTGCAAAAAAAATTATGGTGTATCTTTTCCAATGGCGGCAAAAGTTTCGGTAAAAGGAAGTGATACAGCCCCGATTTTTAAGTTTTTGACGGATAAAAAACTAAACGGTGTAAAAAATACTACCATTCTTTGGAATTTCACTAAATTTCTATTGAATGAAAAAGGTGAATTAGTAGATACCTTCATCAGTACTACCAAACCAACTTCTGATTCTATCACAAAATATTTGAAATAAATTTTTTAGCCACGGATACACGATTAAAAACTTAAGATGTAAATTTTTAGCCAAAAAATTTGTGCATTCTTGGCAAAACTATTCTTTTCCTTTTTCGGCAAAGCTAAAAATACTTCCTAATTTTATTTCGGAATAGCCGTTTGATTTTATTTTGGTTGCATTAATCATCGCTTGTGCCAAAATTTCTGTTGGTAATGGTTTTTGACTTTCTAAACAGCCCAGTTTATTCACAAATTTTATAATTCTGGCTCCTAAAACTTCACCCGTTCTTTCAGTATTTTTTCTTTCTAGCATTCCTGGATTGAAGATGGTTAACTTGTTGAAATGTAGGTTTTTAATC
>ERZ650302.1175-NODE-1175-length-14874-cov-28.007828_pt1 | contig 14874 bp, 13 predicted proteins | sample MGYA00376238_ERZ650302 | MGnify/ENA primary metagenome ERZ650302 (study PRJEB26733, sample SAMN07839298) | wastewater metagenome | biome: urban; feature: wastewater treatment plant; material: waste water | place: USA: North Carolina | collected 2016-04-28 ... | reverse complement strand
AAATCTGCAATTAAAAAGCAAAAAATCCTTCTTAAAATAGTTATAAAAATAATTGTAATAAAATTTAAACAGGCTCTTAGTTGATAATTATTGGTTGATAAATGCTGATTAAAAATTGTGCGTAAGATTTTTCTAGTCTGATGAAGTCTCCTGTTTTGAAATTGATACCAGGATTGGAAGGTGAACTTGCGGAGATTTTTTTTCCTGAAATTTGGAAATACTGTTCTGCTTGTCCGTCTTTGGATTGCAACTTGATTCTAGAACCTAAAAATTTACCCACAGAAATATCTGTAATATTATCTCTAGACAAATCATATTTAATATATGATCTGGCTGGAAGTTTTATTTTTTTATTATTGATTCTTATTTCGGTTTCTTTTTCTGGATTGATTAAGTAAATTTGGTTTTCTTCTTTTTTGATTTTGGAGGATTCTACATCATATATATATATAGTGTAGTAATTGGGATTGAATTTATTTTGTCCTTCTATATTTTCTGGTGTGTTTATGTAGAAATAATTGGCTGAAATGGTTTTGGCTTTTTTATATATTTCATTAAAGATTGCAACATCATCATTCGAAAATCCAGAAACTTCTATCTTGCCTAAATATTTGGCGATGGTAGAGTCTGGTTTTTTGTAGAAGGCATAGAGAAACTTGTCTTTGTTTTCGCCTATGTTTTTTGCTTCGGTGAGAAATATTGTTTGTGAAAAACAGAAACCAGCATATAATAATATATATAGGTATAGAACTTTTTTAATCATCTTTATTCATTTTTTAAAATTTCTACACATTCGGCAAGGCTTACTTGCCATTCTATTGGTTGCACTTGATAAATATTCTGAATTTTTTCTAAATTTAGGGTGCTGTTTTGTGGTCTTTTGGCAGGTGTAGGATATTGCCAAGTTTCTAGAGGATTTAGTTTCACAATAGACTGAGACAATTCTTTGATTTTAGAAGCAAAATCAAACCAAGAAATTTTACCCGCATTCGAAAAATTAAAAATTCCTGGAATTATTTTCTCGGAATTTACGATTTTCATAATGGCCTGTGCTAAATCATTGGCATTGGTTGGTTGCCCGAATTGATCTGCAACAATCCCAAGTTCTTCTTTGATGGCAAAAAGATTGAGCATTGTTTTCACAAAGTTTTTTCCAAATTCTGAATATACCCAAGATGTTCTAAGAATGACGGTACAAGGATTAACTTCTAGCGCAAGTTCTTCGCCTGAGAGTTTAGATGCTCCGTAAACTCCGATTGGATTGGTGAAATCATCTTCGGTGTAAGGTAATTGGTTTTCTCCGTCGAAAACATAATCTGTAGAAATGTGTATAAACTGAGCATTGTATTCTTTACAAGCTTCGGCAAGGTTTTCTGTACCGTTTGCATTGACTAAAAATGCTTTTTCAACATCTGTTTCAGCTAAATCTACTGCGGTGTAAGCTGCTGCGTTGATACAAAACGAGGGCTCGTTTTGCCAAAAAAAGTCGAAAACATTTTCTTTATTGGTAATATCCAAAGTTTCTGAATCTGTAAAAATGAATTCAAACTCTGGAAAATCTTTTGAAAGTTTCTGAATGCTTTGTCCGAGTTGACCGTTACCGCCTGTTACGAGTATTTTTTTAGTTTCCATTGATTGTTTTGTTATGTTTTCTGAAATGTAGAACTCTATCTTTGAATTCTTTTTCATCGATTTCTACCAAATACTTTTCAAAAAATTCTTTTTCGTTTTCTGGTAATGCTTCTGATTGTCTGGTTTTCATATTAAAATAGATTACGGTAATCCAAAGAACAGCGTTGATGGTTTTCTGGTCTTCGCTTTTCATTAGAATTTCTACTTTAGAAACTCTGTCTGTGATTTCAATAGTCTTACTACTGATGATTACCTTGGTATTGGCTTTTACTTCTTTTAGGTAAGCAATTTCATTTTGTATGGCAATCCAAGTACAACCTGTCTTTTTGAGATACTGCTCATACGTAAATCCATAAAATTCTTCTACGTGATCTTCTCTGGCATTGAGCATATATTCTAAATATTTCACATTATTAAGATGACCAATAGGATCACAATCACTAAATCTAATTTTAACGGTAGTTGCTATTTCTTTTATCATTTATAGAATTTAAAATAATTTAAAATTTGAATAATTAATTTATCATTTTTATAGTACAAAAATAAACAAAAAAACCACCTTCTGTGAAGGTGGCTTATAGTATTTTTAGAATTTATTAAAGTCCTAATTCTTTTTTAACTGCTGCTGTAGCATCTGGACCAGCTTTGTAGATTAATCCGTTAGTAGCTGAATCAAAAACAAAATCATAACCTCCAGCTTTTGCTGCTCTAGTAATAGCATCATTTATTCTCTTATCAATAGGAGTATAAGCTGCATTTGATTTTTCAGCTAAATCTTTTTGAGCTGCTTGTTGCATTTGCTGTAATTGTTGTTGAGTTTTAGTCAATTCAGCCTCCTTAGCTTCTCTTTGCTGAGGAGTTAATTTAGCCGCTCCTTCTTGGTATTTTTGAACTTCTGCTTGCCAAGCAGTAGCTGCTTTTTCTATTTCTGCTTGTTTAGCGGTAGAGAACGCCTTTAATTGTTCGTCTGCCTTTATTTTTTCTGGCATAATATTTAAAATAGCGTCAACATCTACTGTTGCTATTTTCTGAGCTTTTGCAACTCCGAACGACATGAACATCACTACTGCTGCAAATAAAATGCTTATTTTTTTCATTTTCCTAAAAATTTTAATTGTTTATTATTTTACTTATTTTTTGTTTTTTGTCTTGGTCTCGCTTTTATTGTCCTTACTTTTATCATCTTTAGAAGGTGTTTTAAGCAATAAATCCAAAACTTTATCTGTATAATCGTATTTTTTATCTAAAAAAATGACGCTTATATTATTACTTTTATCAAGAACTATGCCTAAAGTATTTTTATCAACTATAGTTTTGATGGCGTTCCAAATTTGGTCTTGAAATGGTTTAGCCAGATTTGCTCTAAATTTATTAATTTCACCTTCTCCGCTGAATTTTTCAGCAATAAATTTTTGAATATTTTTTTCGAGATTCTTTACTTCAGTTTCCTTAAGCTTCAATTGGTCTCCTACTAAAAGTACTTTCTCATTTTCAAAAGCAGTCTTCTTAGTTTCATATTCACTTTGCATTTTTTGAAGTTGTTGTTCCCAAGTTTTAATCTGAGCATCTAATCTAGATTGCGCCTCTGTGTATTGTGGCAATTTGCTAAGAATATAATTGGTATCTACTACTCCTATCTTTTGTGCTGAAGAATAAGAATTCGCAAATATAACAATTAAAAAAGAAATTAAAACTTTAAATGCTTTCATAGATTTTTTCTTATAAAGATTGGTTCATTAAGAAGTGAGTTTGCCATCCTGAAGGCTCTGTTCCTCCTAAATATTTATCAAATCCGTAAGCAAAGTCAAATCCTATTAATCCAAATGCTCCCATATATACTCTTACACCTACACCTACAGATCTTTTTAATTGAAACGGATTAAATGATGAAAAATTGTTCCAAGTATTACCTGCCTCGGCAAATGTGAGGGCAAATATTTTTGCAGTTTGGTTCATTGAAATAGGATATCTCAATTCCGCTGCATATCTGCTGTATATTGTACCGCCACCATAAGGTGTAATGTCTGCAGAAGTACCACCTTCTGTAGAAGCGTTTTCATAACCTCTAAGTGGAATAAGTTCTCTACCATCAAATCTACCACCGAATAAACCTGTACCTCCTACATAAAATCTTTCGAATGGCGGAGCGCCTAATTCTTTTTTATATCCTTGTAAGAATCCCATTTCTGCACTGCTTCTTAGTACTAGTTTACCTAAAATTTCTGTATAAGAGTCTGCTTTTAATTTGATTTTGAAAAATTCCATCCATTTATATTTTTCTTGAGCAGACATATTGCTATAATCTTTCTTTTGGAACAAAGAATATGGTGGTGTAAATTTAATAGAAGCCTCTACATTAGACCCTGTTGTAGGGAATATTGGATCATAACCAGCTGAATTTCTACTTAAACCAACATTGAAACTAAAGTTATTAACATTACCATTATTAACTGTAGTAGAACCAAACTGGAAAGGATAATTACTAAAATTATAACTCTGGAAAGAAATCCCAGTATATAATGAGAAATAGTTATCTGGCCAATTCAATAGTTTATTGAGTCCTGCACTTGCAGAGAATATATTTAATTTTTGGGATGCTCCGTACATATCTGTATAATGCACCGAAGAATGATTAAGCCCTACGCTAAGAGCTGTAGGTCTAGTACCAAACAACCAAGGTTCTGTAAAAGACAAACTATAGTTTTTAAAATACTGTCCTGCTTGCGCTTGGATAGACAATGTTTGCCCGTCACCTTGAGGAACAGGTTTAAAGTCTTTCAATTTCAAGAAATTTCTAAGAGAAAAGTTATTAAAAGTTAATCCCAATGTCCCGATAAACGAGTTACCACCATAACCAGCTTGCAATTGCACTTGTGACGAACCTTTTTCTACCAAAGTCCAGTGAATATCTACTGTATTATCCTGCGGATTAGGGACTACATCTTGCCCAACTTGCTGAGGATCAAAAAATTGCATCCCTGCAAGGTCAAAATAGGTTCTTTTAATATCTAATTTTGAAAATAAATTTCCTGGTTTTGTTCTAAGTGAACGTAGGATAACGTGGTCATGAGTAGTAGTGTTACCAGACCAAGTAACTCTATTCCAAGTAGCTTTTTCTCCTTCTTTAATTCTAATTTCTATATCTATAGAATCACCTCTTACAGCTTTTTCTATAGGTTCTACTTTAGAAAAAAGGTATCCATTGTTAAGATAAAGAGATTTGATATCAGAATCATCTTCTTTACCTCCGTCTTCTCCTACTTTTTTATTGAAACCAACTGCATCGTAGATTTCTCCTTTTCTATATCCTAATAATTTTTGAAGAGCATCTGTAGTATAAGATGTATTTCCGATGAAAGAAACATTACCAATATAGTATTTTTTACCTTCGTTAAGTTTTACATTAATATTAAAACCTTTGTCATTTCTCCAAACAGAATCAGAAAGCACTCTGGCATCTCTGAAGCCTAAAGAATTGTAGTATTTAATAAGATTAACTTTATCTTCATCATATTTTTCTTTGATGAATTTAGAAGGTTTCAGAATTCCTGAAATGCTCAATCTTTTTTGTTTGGTATCTTTAAAACCTTTTTTTCTAAGTTTTTTATCAGAAACTTGCTCATTTCCATCAAATTCGATTTTAGCAATTTTCACTCTTTTGCCTTTATCTACTTGTACCGTCCAGTCTAGTAGATTGGCATCATTAGCATTTACTTTGTCTTTAATCGTAATTTTAGCATCTGCGAAACCTTTTTTTCTGTATTCATCAGGGATTTTATTACTAAGAGTAGAAATCAGATTATTAGTAATTTTGGTACCTGGTTTTAGGTTATTGTCTTTAGCTAATTTCTCATTTTTAGACTTTCCGATACCTTTTCCTGTGAATTTCACTTCACCTAGTTCCATTAAATCTTGAAGATGGAATTTAAGAACTACGCTTTGTCCGTCAATATCTTCTACATAAACTTCTACCTCTGAGAAAGAATCTGTTTCCCAAAGTTTTTTGATAGCATTACTGATTTTTTGACCAGGGATATCTACCATTTCTCCTTTACTAAGTCCGGTAAATCTAAGAATCTGTGCTGGAGAGTATTTTTTAACACCATCTACTACAATATCTTTTAGGATGTAGCTTGGTTGTTGTTGGTTTTGTGTAGTTGTTTCTTGGTTAGGCGTAACCTGTGCAGAAATACTAACAGTAGTAAAAAATATTAAAATTGGGATGAAAATATATCTCATTGGTATAATTATTCTTGCTTTGAAATTCTTAATTAATAACTTGTTCGCTTGTTTTCCCGAACCTTCTTTCTTTATTTTGATAATTTAAAATACATTGGAATAAATCTTCTTCTGTAAAATCTGGCCAATATATGTCTAAAAATTGTAATTCTGCATAGGCTATTTGCCAAAGTAAAAAATTACTGATTCTTACTTCTCCGCTGGTTCTGATTAATAAATCTACGGGTGGAAAATCTTTGGTATATAAATGGTTTTCAAAAACTTTCTCGTCTATATCTTCTACATTTATTTTTTCTTGTTTTACATCTTGAGCAATTTTCTTTACAGCGTTTAAAATTTCTCTTTGCGAACCATAACTAAGAGCCAATACTAAGTTTGTTTTAGAATTATTTTTTGTAATTTCTACTATATTCATAAGTTGCTCTTGCACTAATTCAGGGAGTTTATCTATCTCCCCGATTACATGCATTCTTATTTCTTTAGACATGAGCTCATCAGATTCTTTGATTATACTTTCTGATAAGAGAGTCATTAATGTAGTTACTTCATCTTCTGGTCTTTTCCAATTTTCCGTAGAAAATGTATAAAGTGTAAGATATTCTACATCTGCTTTGGTACAAGCTGCTATGGCATTTCTAACTGCAGAAATGGCATTTCTATGACCAAAGGTTCTTTCTTGTCCTTTAGATTTAGCCCATCTTCCATTGCCATCCATAATTATGGCAATGTGTTTTGGGATGTTCGTTTTATCTATGTTATCTAGTAAATCTGGCTTCATTTTTATTTATCTTGACAGTAACATGGTGGTCTTCCGAAGGAATAAGAAATCCCTAAAGAGATAGTATTAAACCAATCTTTAGAATTTATATTTCCTACATTTCTAGACTTCAGATAATCATCTACTCTTTGTTTTGCTACAGTAAGAAATGGCTCTGTTTGCAATAAAGATTTTGTACTATTAGCAGATGCTGGAATATCTTTGTTATAAGTCATACTTACACTACTGGTTTCTAACTTGCTATAGTCTATATCATCTGTAAATGTAGGGCGGAACATAAATTCGCCAAAAATAGCCCAATTGTAGTTAAATTTATATTTTAAACCAACACCGAATGGAATGGCTAATGAAAATTTACTAGCACTTTTTCCATAAACAAAATCGGTAACAAAATCTTGCTCGGTATTAGGATTAATTGCATTACCAAAAGCATCTCTTTTAAAATCATTGGCAGCAGTAATCTGACTGCTGGAATACACAATTCCTGAAAGTCCTCCAAAAATATATGGACTTAGCATACTTTTTTGTTCCTCATTTACTGGTAAGAAATTGTAGTCAAAAATCGCAGAAAGCTCATATAGAGAATTCTGACCACTGAGCCCTCTGTTTTGTCTATAATATTCCTGAGCGTATTTATCGTGAAACTGAAGGTGGTTATATGCGAATCTAAATCTTAAGGATTGGTAAGGATTAAGATTCATTCGGTACATAATAGCTCCATAGAAAGGTATTCCTTCATTAGAAATATTATCAAGGTTATTTGGGAAAGGATTAAGGTATTTGGTTTTTCCTATATCACCTACCAAATTACTTGTTCCTAGCTGTATACCGATTTCGTGTCTTTGTGCAAAAGCAAAAAGATTACCTATCAAAATGGCAAAAATTACTATTATGTTTTTCTTCATTGGTGCTGTTTGTTAACTATAACTTTCAGCTTATTACTAATGTGCAAATATAAAACATTTTTACATTAAGACTCATCTTAATGTTAAGTTAAATATTTTTGTAAAAAGCATAAAAAAATAATAAATTAATATTATGTAAAACCAAATTTAAACTTAAATATTGTTTGGTGTATAAAAATGCTCCTTTTTAATGTAAAGGAGCATCTTATTTTTATCTGTTAAAAATCTTTTTTATTCTATTTCTTATTCTAATAAGTGTAGGCTCTTTATAATTTGCATCTTCTTCAAAATATCCGTAGCCGTAACCGTAGCCATAACCGTAACCATAACCATAACCATAGCCGTAACCATAACCTTTTTCTACAGAAAAATCATTATAGATTAGTCCTAGATGCTGTACTTCTTTGTTATGGTATTTTTCTGTAATCATTTTCAGCATATACTTTTCGGTGTATTCATGTCTTACAACATAAACATTAGCATCTGTATATTTCATCAATTCAAAAGAATCTGCTACTAAGCCAATTGGAGGAGAATCTATAATCACAAAATCATAAGTTTTTTTCAACTCTTCTATGAATTTTATATTCTTCTCACTCATTAGTAATTCTGAAGGATTAGGTGGTATAGGCCCAGAAGTGGCTACATCTAAATGTGGAATGGAGGTTTTATTTATTATTTCGTGCATTGCTACTTCACCTGTTAGGTAATTAGAAATTCCGTATTTATTATTTACTTTAAAATCTCCAAAAATCTTAGGCTTTCTAAGGTCCATCCCTAATAATATTGTTTTTTTGCCACTAAGCCCTAGAACCGAAGCAATATTAATAGACACATAGGTTTTGCCTTCACCACCAATGGAAGATGTTACTAAAATTACTTTGCCTGCACCATCTTCATTATGCAAAAACCTGAGATTGGCTCTTACCCCTCTAAATGCTTCTGAAACTGATGATTTAGGTTGTTCTATAACGGTAAGATTGTTGTCGTGGTTATTTTTTCCTATCACCCCTAAAAGAGGAATTCTAGTAGCATTAACTACTTCTTTTATCACCCTTATCTTATTATCTAACAATTCTGCAAGTAAAAGAATAATAAACGGAATCAATAACATACCGCCCAATAATGCGTTTCTGATAAAAGAAGTATCAGGAGATATAGGCCCTTGCCCTAGATTTTTAGCTTCATCTATTACAGATATGTCCGAAACATTTATTTTGAGCCTCATTTCTGCTTCAGAGAGCTTACTTAGCAATGTATTATAAGTAGCTGCATCTATAGAATAACCTCTTTCTGCATCTAGGTATTTTTGTTGCTTGTATGGTAATTCTCCTAGGCTTGATTCAAAACCTAGAATTTTAGAGTTTAACTTTGCCAATTGATCACCATATACATCGTAATACCTATTTAAGTGCTTACCTGAGTTTAGTTTGGCTTCGTTAATTAATCTATTTATTTCTTGTATTGGCTCTGATCTAGGGGTGTAAATCTTAGCCATTTCTGCTCTTTGCTTATATAGTGTTTTTAATTCTGAAACAGAAGTAGTAAAACTAGGGTCTTCTACACCAGCAGTATTTATGTCTATTAGATTATCTATATTTCTGCCAACAGAATTTCTTATTGAGTTTAGTGCATTAATTTTTGTGATTAGCTCTGCCTTTTTTTCTTCCAAAGACTTAATTTGAGAAAGAACACCATCTACATCGCCTTTTTCGTCTGTCATTCTTTCGTTTACCTTAACATTGTTTAGAGCTGCAGAGCTAGAGTCTAACTTTATTTTTGCTTTCTGAAGATTATCTTTTATAAATTTTACTGTATTTATATCTACTTCAGATTTATCTTTTTGTCTCTTTTTGATTAGAGCTTTTACACTTTGATTTAAGAAGCTTACCGTATTATTAAGATTATAACCTTTTTTTGTTATATTCATAAATGTGCTTATTTCACTATCAAAATCTATTGATAGGTTGGCTTTTATCTCATTTACGGTTTGATCTATTGTTGCTAAATTCACAACAATATTATCTACTTCTACATCTCTATAAAGTGAGTTTTTGATTAATTTGAATTTCAAAAAAGGAGTCTCATACCATTGATTTACAGAAATTATTTTATTAGGTACTCTACCAAATCCTGAAACCTTCCTAAAGCTCTCTGTCTTATAATCATATAAAGAACCTACACTAAAATCTTCTGGCAAAATAACTTCATACCGATCACCAGATCTTGGAATTAGCGATATAGGTACATTCACGGTTTGCAAATGTTCTTTGTCTATCACGAAAAAAACAGGTGAGTCATTTTTATCAAGATAAGTACTTTTTAATCTTCCTTTTGTTGTATAATTTACAAATAAATCTAGTTCTTGTGATAAAAATTCGTTGTGAGTACGGGACATTAACAATTTTTTCAAAAAAAGACCTTCTGTATTCCCTCCTTGCCCCCAAATAAAATTGATGGATTGGTTTGGAGTAAAATAGCTTGCCGAGTTATTTGATATACTTATAGTAGTAGTAGAAGCATATATTCTTTGAGCATAATATTTATTATAAACATAGGCTATTGAATAACCTAATATTCCTAATATCAAAAACCAATACCAGTTTTTAATTAATCTTTTTATAAAATGCTCAATATTAAAAAAATCAAACGAGCCGATTTTTTCTTTTTCTACTTGTGCTACTTCTTTCGTTTTATTTTCTGGAATCATTGTTTAAAATCTTGAAAATAGTAAATAAATAGACAATGCAGTGGTGACTAAACTAATCCCTGTGGTTAAAGTTTGTATAGGCTCTTTACCGAAGCCATAGAAGCTTCTAGGTCTTGTATTAAACATATATGTATCTCCGTTCTGAACCCAAAAATAGGGAGAATTCTGTACATCTTCTCGGGTTAAATCTATTTGTGCTTTTTTAATCCCTTCTGGATACTTTCTATAAACTATTACATTTTTTCTATCGATTTGTTTATCTAACCCTCCATTTTCTGCTATTGCATCGGTAATACTTAAGGTAGCCCTTGGAACGGTTTTTACAAAATTTTTACCATCTACATCAGTAATAAATGTATATCTAATTCCTTCTAAAAAGAGTCTAACTTCTGATTTTTCAGGTAAAAAATTTTCATTCACTTTTTGTTGCATTTCAGCTGCTATTTCAGGAATTGTCCTTCCCTCGGCTTTTATCTTTCCCATACCCATTACGTAAATGTATCCTTCTTCATCAATATTCAATCCCGAAAAATAAAAATCTCCTCCTGCTCCACCAGTAACACCTTGCTGTGCATTTAGACTAGAATAAAACTGTGCCGCATCACCTTTTGGAGTTGTTATTATATTAAGCTTCAAAACATCGTGTCTTGTCACTCTATATTTAGGAATATTCTCATAAGGAATTAAACCTTCGGAGTTAAGTTGAAGATTTTCGTTGGGTTGTAAATATCTTACGTCTTTGATCCCCAAACAAGAAACAAAGAGCATTAAAAGTGGTAGTAAAAGGAATAATCTAATTTTTTTCATTGTATTTTTAAACTTTGGCAAAGATAATATTTAATTATTAATTTTTCTTTTTCATAAAAAAATTTGGCAAATAAGCTCCTATAAATCCTAGAATTAGAATTATGATCAACAATAAATTAACTTCTAAATGTCTTAAAAAATAAGAAATAATCACAATAAATAAATAATAAGAAATAATGTAAAGTGTAGCTCGTTTGTGTGTAATCCCGAGTTTCAATAATTTATGATGGATATGGTTTTTATCCGCATCAAAAGGAGACCTTTTTTCCGCTAACCTTATAATAATAACATTTAGAGTATCTATTATTGGCAAAATCATAATTGCTATTGCCATTACTGGTGCTGTATTTAAATGATAAAATACCGCTCCTTGTACTTTCTTTACAATAAAAATATCCATAAAACAAATAGATGTAAATGTCAATAGAAAACCTAGAAGCATAGAGCCTGTATCTCCCATAAAAATTTTTTTGCTCCTATCAGATAAATTGTAATATAAAAAGCCTATAACTGTACCTATTATTGTAGTTGATAAAATAACTAATGGATAATTATATTCCCCTAATCTGTAATAACTAATTCCAAATAAAGAAAAACAGATTACTCCATATACGCCAGCTAAACCATCTATACCATCTATAAGATTATAGGCATTTACCAATATGATAAATGTAACTATACTGAAGATAACACTTAAAAAATAATTAAGTTCATACACCCCAAAAACCCCAAATAAACTTCGAATTCTAACATCTGATCCTATTACTAGCAATGCCGCAACAACAATCTGTGCAATTAATTTTTTATACGCCCTCATCACCACAATATCATCCATAACACCCACATATAGTAAAATCACCAATGATGCAAATAGAAACTTATACAAATCAAACAATTGATAGGCAAAAATAGATGCACAAACAGAAATAGAAAAAAACATAGCAATGCCCCCTAAATTAGGAATCTTTCTTTCATGAGAACTTCTTTGCCCTGGCTCATCCATTAAATTTTTTCTCCTTGAAATTTTAATAATGGTAGGTATTGAAAAATAAGTTATCAAAAATGATATTAAAAATGAAAATATCAACTTAATGTAAAAACTTGGGAAGTTAAGGGTCTGTAATATTGCGTCAATTTTATCCATATAACTTAAATACAAAGATATAATAAATATTAAATCATTTTGCTAATTAGTTCTACTGGAACTATTAATATTCTATATAAAAACCCATGAAAAGTAAATCCGCTACCAGACATTTCTACTCTATAGACCAATGAGAAGATGATGAAAATAACTAATAAAACATTTTCTCTATTTACAATAAACTCATTTTTTTCATGGCTGTCTTTATTCAAAAACGCCGTTAAAGTAATGATAATCATAATCATATGCATATACAACCAACGTCCCCAATCTATTGCAAGAATAAATAGAGGTAACGAAAAAAGAAAAGCAACTATAAAATATAAACCTATTGTTTTCCAATTTCTAAATTCATGTTTTAAATAAAATCTAATATGAAAAAAACTTATTAAAAAACTTATTGGGTACAACATATAATCTTTTGCTTGACTTAAAATATAATCTCTTTCATTAATGTTCCAAAAAAATATACCTTTGGTTATAATCACTCCTCTTTGATTCAAAATATCCAAAGATCTGCCTTCATTAATTTCATTTCCAAATACAATTATTAATAAAGAAGGTATAAATACGGCTAAAAAATATTTTAAGTATCTCTTAGGTTCTATTTTTTTTGTTTTTATCATTAAAATAACAAAGAAATAAGGAACAAAAAACAATACAATTTCATGAAACAATACTGCAATAAATAAAAATAAGGAAATAAAGTATTCTTTTTTTAAGCTAAGCTTAGAATATGATACAAGATAGGTAAAATAGGTAAATATTGTAAATAAAATAAATTCTTTTTTTCCCACATAATCTACACAGTTAAAATATGCAATAAATCCTAATGGTGACAATAACAATGACAAATAAAGTAGAGAAATTTCTTTTCTTATAATCAATTTTATAAAAAAGAAAAAAAACAAACTAATGATTATAAACTGAAAAGAGAATACTAATGTATTTAAACTTATACCTGTTAAATCTTGCAATAAAAAGAAAAACGAACCAGAAAGACCTCTTCTTTTAAAACCTCCGTCTTGGTAATTGATTAACCAATCTCCCAAAACATAGCCATCATTTTTTCTATTATGTAAAAAGGTAAATACTACAATATACAAATACGTAAAAAAAGTAATTGTATAAAATAGCTTTTTGTATATATTGTTTTTATTGAACATTTATAAAACTCAAAAAAAATCTTAATGGAAGCCCCATCTTCACACCAATGAAAAACATTGGCATTCTATAAGTAAAACTCGCTAATAACATCAATCCTACAAATATATAATCTCTTGTTTTCAAATTCTTGAATAAAGATCTCTCTCCATTTTTAAGTGGTAAAAAAGTCACCAATAATAATGACATTAATAAAAAATTAGTATAAATCCATCTTCCCCAATCTATTGCAATGATAAACAATGGTAAAGTGTATAAAAAACAGATCAAAAACAAAAAGAAAATTTTTTTAATATCAATCTTTATTTCTTTAATTCTTATATAAAAATACATATAAAACATCTGAAGTGTGATTGGCACAAAATACAACAATAAATTTCTCCAATGTTTGGAAACCATCTTTGTTTTTATTAAACCTTCATCTTCTTTCCAAGCAAATATATTTTCTTTCTGTAGAACTATTCCGCTTTGCTTTATCCATTCCAAAGTTTTATCATGACCAATTTCTACCCCCACTCCTTTTAAAAAAATTATTGCAGCAGGAATATTGAAAACCATAAACATTACAATTACTTCTGTTAAAGAAATTCTTTTATACAGATATAATGCCATAACAAAATATGGTATAAAAAAAATAAAACTTTCATGGATAAATACTGACGTAAAAGCCAAAAAATAAAATGCAATTTTATATAATCCAGAAAATTTATCTTTCAATAAAAGATAAAGAAAAAAAACATATAAAAACCATAGAACACCATCTTTTCTAGCTCCTGTAGCCACATCTGAAAAAAAAACCCATAAAAACAATGGACTAAATAAAAATGCTATATCTACTAAATTAATCTGCTTTAAAAATAAAATCTTATATAAAAAATAAAAAAATAAAAAATGGGTAATAAACTGAAAAAAAAACACTGAATACTGCAACTTAATCCCAAAATTTTGAAAAAGAAAAACAGCAATTGTGCCTAATAGTCCTCTTCTTGTAAAGCCTCCTTCTTGGTAATTAATTAACCAATCAGCAAAAGAAAATCCATTAGTATCAAAAAAAGTAAGGGAAATTTTGAGTATACAAAATATGATTATGCTTAATAATATGATTATTTTTTTAAAATTTTGTTTTACAAAAAGATTGTACACTATATTCTAATTTTAATTTTGTAAATATAATGTTTTATTTTCCTGCAAAAAAACGAACCTCACAAAAAAAATAAACTAAATTTGCATTTTTAGCTTTTAAATCACAAAATGAGTTTATTACATCCTTATTTTCTTATCCCTGCCATTCTACTACTTTATCTAAGCTTCATGGAAGTGTATGGAAACAAAAAACCAAGCCTTAAATACTTGTATTACTTTGGCGCATGGTTCTCTATTGTTGCAGGGCTAAGATATTATGTAGGTGCAGATTATGGTGCTTACAAAGGAATATATTTATTCTATTCTAACGATTTCCCATATTCCGAAATCCTAAAGAAATCCATTTACATGG
>ERZ650302.1171-NODE-1171-length-14927-cov-5.867200_pt1 | contig 14927 bp, 14 predicted proteins | sample MGYA00376238_ERZ650302 | MGnify/ENA primary metagenome ERZ650302 (study PRJEB26733, sample SAMN07839298) | wastewater metagenome | biome: urban; feature: wastewater treatment plant; material: waste water | place: USA: North Carolina | collected 2016-04-28 ... | reverse complement strand
ATAAGAGGAATAGAGTTACAATTTTATTCATTTTACAGCTATAAAAACGTAAAAATAGTAAATCTTTAAGAACAAACGTAATTCCTTTAAATTTATTAGTAATTTCTAATTTAGAATAGTTATAAATAAGGCCAATCTCCTTCTTTATTTTTGGTAAGGTGTTATGTATTTGATTAAATTTGCACGTTTTATAGTAAATTTTTTAACAATCATATCTTCAAAAATATGTCAAAAGACATTCGAATTAAAAAAGGTTTAGACCTTAAGTTGAAGGGTGAAGCAGCTCACAAAGTAGCTCAAGTAACTCGCTCGAAAGTCTATGCTGTTAAACCTTCTGACTTCCATGGAGTAACTCCAAAGATGGTAGTAAAAGAAGGAGATAACGTTAAAGCGGGAGAAGTAATTTTCTTTTCTAAATCAGATGAGAAAGTTAAATTCGTTGCCCCTGTAAGCGGAAAAATTCAAGAAATCAAACGTGGTGAAAAAAGAGTCATTTTAGAGATTCTTATTGCTGCAGATTCTCAAGATGTTTTCGTTGAGCATAGCAAGAAAAATCCTAATGATTTATCAACAGAAGAAGTAAAAGCACATTTGTTAGCTTCAGGGTGTTGGCCATTTATCAATCAACGTCCGTATGATGTGATTGCTAATTCAGCTGATACACCTAAAGCTATTTTTATTTCAGCTTATGCAACTGCTCCATTAGCTGCAGATGTTGAGTTTGTTTTAGAAAACAAATTAGAAGCATTTCAAGTTGGTATCGATGCTTTAGCAAAATTAACATCAGGAAAAGTTCATTTATCTGTAAAAGGTAAAGGAAATTCTATTTTTAAAGATGTTAAAGGAGTTTCAATGCACCAAGTTTATGGTCCGCACCCTGCTGGAAATGTTGGGGTTCAAATTGCAAAAATTTCGCCAATTAATGCTGGTGAGAGAGTTTGGACAGTAACGCCACAAGATGTTGCTATTATTGGTGAATTGTTTTTAACTGGAAAATACAATGCTACAAGAACTGTTGCTTTAGTAGGTTCTGAAGTTAAAGAAGCTCAATATTATAATGTGATTTCTGGTGCTGCTATTGAAGATTTAGTAGGTGGTAAAATTGCTGGAGATAATGTGAGAATTATTTCTGGAGATGTTTTAACAGGTGCTAAAGTGAAAATGGATGGAAATTTAGGTTTCTACAGCAATACAGTAACTGTTATTCCTGAAGGTAATGTGTACAGAATGTTTGGATGGATGCCATTTGCATCACCAAGTGTTCATAGTGCTTCAAGAACAGGATTATCATGGTTAATGCCAGGTAAAAAATATGCGCCTAACACCAATTTAAATGGTGAAGAAAGAGCTTTAGTTGTAACAGGAGAAATGGAAGCAGTAATGCCGATGGATATTTTTCCAATGCAATTGTTAAAAGCTTGTTTGGCTAGCGATATCGATAAAATGGAAAGCTTAGGAATTTACGAAGTAGCTCCAGAAGATTTTGCTTTAATTGATTATACTAACACATCTAAATTAGAAGCGCAACAAATAATTCGTGAAGCTCTTGATTTAATGATTAAAGAAGTAGGATAATAGCTATGAAGTTTTTAAGAGATAAAATAGACCAAATTAAAAAGCCTTTTGAGAAAGGGCAAAAATTTGAAAAATTCGCACCTGCTATCAATGCATTGGATACATTTTTATATGTGCCTAATCATACTACAAAGCATGGAGCTCATATTAGAGATGCTGTAGATTTAAAGAGAACCATGATTACTGTGGTTTTAGCTTTAGTTCCAGCGTTACTATTCGGAATTTATAATGCAGGTTACCAACACTTCATTCAAATTGAAGGTTCTGACATGTCATTTGGAAATTTATTTTTTCACGGATTATGGAAAGTGTTACCAATGATTATTGTATCGTATGCAGTAGGATTAGGTATCGAATTTGCTTTTGCAATTTTTAGAGGTCACGAAGTTAACGAAGGATACTTAGTATCTGGTTTGTTAATTCCAATGGTTATGCCAGTTGATTTACCTTTATGGATGTTAGCTATTTCAGTTGCTTTTGCAGTTGTAATTGGTAAAGAAGCTTTTGGAGGAACAGGTATGAATATTTTCAATCCTGCTTTATTAGCGAGTGCTTTTGCATTCTTTGCTTATCCTACATTCATGTCGGGAGATAAAATTTGGGTTAGCGATGCTACTACTATCGATGGTGTATCAGGTGAAACTATTTTAGGTTCATTAGCACAAGGAAAAGAAGTAGCGTATTCAACTATGGATATGTTCTTAGGATTTATTCCGGGTTCTATTGGTGAAACTTCAACTTTAGCTATTTTAATTGGTGCATTTATTTTAATTGCAACAGGAGTTGGTAGTTGGAAAATTATGGTTTCTGGAGTTATTGGAGCGGCTTTAACTGCTTTGATGTTCAATGCTGTTGGTTTAACAGCTTTAATGAATTTTGATTGGATGAATCATCTAGTAGTTGGAGGTTTTGCTTTTGGTATTGTATTCATGGCAACTGATCCAGTTTCTGCGGCTCAAACCGATAAAGGAAAAATCATCTACGGTTTATTAATAGGATTCTTTAGTATTTTAATTAGAGTTTTCAACCCAGCGTATCCAGAAGGAGTAATGTTGGCTATCTTATTAATGAACACTTTAGCGCCAACTATCGATTATTTCGTAGTTAATGGAAACATTGCTAAGAGAAAGAAAAGATTGGCTAAGTCTAAACAATTAAAATCTGCATAGTCATGAATAGAGAAAGTAACGGATATACATTTTTGTTTGCGACTGTAATGGTGGTGTTAGTAGCTTCTGCTTTAGCATTTGCTGCAACTGCACTTAAGCCAGATCAAGAGGCAAACATTAAGAAAGAAAAAATGCAGTACATTCTAAAATCGTTTGGAGTAGCTGTAGATAGAGATGCTTCTGAAGAAGCATACAAAAAACACATCATTAGTGAAGTAGTTTTTGACGAGAACGGAACAGAAATCAGTAAAGAAGCTTTTACAGTTGATATCGCAAAAGAAAAAGGAAAATTTCCAATTTTCAATGCTGAAAAAGATGGTAAAAAATTCTATGTTATTCCAGTAAGAGGAATGGGATTATGGGATGCTATCTGGGGTTATGTTTCTATAGATGAGAACTTGAAAGTTGACGGTATCGTATTTGACCACAAAGGTGAAACACCTGGTTTAGGTGGTGAAATTACACAAGATTATTTCCAAAAAAGTTTTATTGGAGAGAGTGTTTTTGACGCAAACGGAAATTTACAAGGTTTAAAAGTAGTTAAAGGTTATTCAGGAAAAGACAACAAAGCTGATGGTGAAGTTGATGCAATTTCTGGTGCTACTTTAACGGGTAATGGTGTAACCGAAATGTTAGTTAGAGGTTTAAAACCATATGAAAAATATTTAAAATCTAATAAAAAATAATCGTCATGGCAGAAAACAACAAAGAAGGATTATTTTCAAAAAGTAATATTAAATTAATTACGAATCCATTTAATGACGATAACCCAGTAACGGTTCAGGTATTAGGTATTTGTTCAGCTTTAGCGGTAACAGTTCAAATGAAAAATGCCTTTGTAATGGCACTTTCAGTAACTGCGGTAGTAGCTTTTGGTAACGTAATTATATCATTATTAAGAAACTTAATTCCAAGTAGAATTCGTATCATTGTTCAGTTAGTTGTAGCAGCTGCTTTAGTAATTTTGGTTGACCAAATTTTGAAAGCGTATGCGTATGATATCAGCAAACAATTATCGGTATTCGTAGGATTAATTATTACCAACTGTATCTTAATGGGACGTTTTGAAGCTTTTGCTTTAGGTAACAAACCATGGCCGTCATTCTTAGATGGTTTAGGAAATGGTTTAGGATATGGAATCATTTTAATGATAGTAGCATTTTTTAGAGAATTATTTGGTTCAGGAAAATTATTCGGAATCGAAATTTTTGGAAATTCTGTTGAAAAAACAGGATTATATGCTACAGGATATGTTAACAACGGATTCATGTTATTAGCTCCTATGGCCTTAGTTATGGTAGGTATTGTAATTTGGGTACAAAGAAGTATTAACAAGAAATTAATCGAGAAAAAATAATAGCTATGTTTGAATATATCAATATATTTTTAAAATCAGTTTTCATTGATAACATGATTTTTGCATACTTCTTAGGAATGTGTTCATTTTTGGCCGTTTCTAAGAAAGTATCAACAGCTATAGGTCTTGGAATTGCTGTAACCTTTGTACAAGTAATTACGGTTCCATTAAACTATTTAATTTATCACTATGTTTTAGGTGCTGGTGCATTAGCTTGGTTAGATCCATCGTTAGCTGAATTAGATTTAAGCTTTTTAACTTTCATTTTATTCATTGCTTCTGTAGCAACAATGGTACAGTTAGTAGAAATGATTGTGGAGAAATTTTCACCTTCATTATATAACTCATTGGGTATTTTCTTACCACTTATTGCAGTAAACTGTGCTATCTTAGGAGGTTCATTATTCATGCAACAAAGAGTTGATGGTGGTGTATATTCTTCATTAGGTCATGTAGTAACTTTCGGATTTGCATCTGGACTTGGTTGGACAATTGCTATCGTTGCAATGGCTGCTATCCGTGAAAAAATGGAATATTCTAACGTATTAGCTCCTTTAAGAGGTTTAGGTATTACTTTTATCTTAACAGGTTTAATGGCTATTGGTTTCATGAGTTTTGGAGGAATTGACCTTAACGCATTAAATAAAAAGCCTGAAGCAAAAGTAGAAACTCCAGCTCCAGCTGTTGTTGAAACTCCTGTAGTTGATTCAGTTCAAGTAGCTGTAGATTCTGTAAAAGTAGATTCAACTCAAGTAGTTAAATAATAGTATAACATTAAAAATTGAACTCATGTTTAGTATAACAGAATTAATTACATATTCAATTTTAGCTTTCTTAGCGCTTATTTTACTGATGGTGTTTATGCTATTATATGCAAAATCTAAATTAGTGAATTCGGGTGCTGTTAAGATTAAAATTAACGGTGAAAACGAAATCGAAGTAGGTGGAGGTAGTACACTTTTAACTACTTTAGGTAATAATAAAATCTTCTTACCATCAGCTTGTGGTGGTGGAGGTTCTTGTTTACAATGTAAATGTAAAGTATTAGATGGTGGTGGAGAACCTTTACCAACAGAAATACCAAACTTTACTCGTAAAGAATTAGCAGAAGGATGGAGATTAGGATGTCAAGTTAAAGTAAAACAAGACATGGTAATCGAAGTGCCAGAAGAAATTTTTGGTATCAAAAAATTCGAAGCAAAAGTATATTCTAACTACAACGTAGCTTCTTTTATTAAAGAATTTATTGTTGAGTTACCAGAAGATATGCACTACGAAGCAGGAGGTTATATCCAAATTGAAATCCCAGCTTGTGAAGTTAAATTTACAGATATTGATATTACTGCTCACCCAGTGGAACATCCTGGTGAACCTGAAAAATTCAAAATCGAGTGGGATAAGTTTAAATTATGGCCATTAGTTATGAAAAATAACGAATTGGTTGAAAGAGCTTACTCTATGGCTTCTTACCCAGCAGAAGGAAGAAAAATCATGTTGAACGTTCGTATTGCAACGCCTCCATTTGATAGAGCTACAAACGATTGGATGAAAGTAAACCCAGGTATTGCTTCTTCATACGTTTTCTCAAGAAAAGCGGGTGATACAGTAACGGTTTCTGGACCTTACGGTGAATTCTTCATCAACGAATCTGATGCAGAAATGTTGTATGTAGGTGGTGGAGCTGGTATGGCGCCAATGCGTTCGCACTTATACCACTTATTCCGTACAGTTAAAACTGGAAGAAAAGTTACGTATTGGTACGGAGGTCGTTCTAAACGTGAGTTGTTCTATGTAGACCACTTTAGAGCTTTAGAGAAAGATTTCCCTAACTTCAAATTCCATATTGCATTATCTGAACCTTTACCAGAAGATAACTGGAAAGTAAAAGATGGACCAAATGGAGAAGGTGATGGTTTCGTAGGATTTATCCATAACGTAGTTATCGATAACCACTTGAAATTACACGATTCACCAGAAGATATCGAATTCTATTTCTGTGGACCACCAATGATGAATAACGCAGTTGTAAAAATGTGTGACGATTGGGGTGTGCCAAAAGAAAATGTTCGTTTCGACGACTTCGGAGGTTAATCCAAATTTTATATATCAAAACCGATTCAGAAATGAGTCGGTTTTTTTATGCTTTCAAATAGAATAACTACCTTTGCATCATGGAACCATTATCACTACAAGACTTACATCATTTGGCCATGAATCACGTGGGAAAAGAACTCGAAAAACAAGGATTTGAGTTTATTGCCATCAACAGCCAATTAAAAAAACATCCACAATTTGTTTGTGTTGATAAACCTACGAATACGTTGCATTTTGTAATGGTGCAAGCCGTAACTTATCCTGACAATCCTGCCGAATACGATGTGTTATTTATGGAAACCTTTATCAATCACGCCAAAGGAAAAAAAGCTAAAGTGTTGTATGCAGGAGTTGGTTTTGCCAACGCAGAAGATTTCGAAAAGCCCGTTTTTAAAAATCAAGATTATATTTTAAATTATGAAGGAATTAAAGAGATTTTGTAATTTTCTAGTTGTAGCTATTCTGTTTATTTCATGTGATAAAACTACAGATTTTTATACCATTCAAGGCGAAGCACAAGGAAGTACGTATTCTATAAAATACATTTCAACGGAAGAAAAAGTAACTAAAAATCAAATCGATTCGTTATTAACGGCTTTTGATTTATCGCTTTCAACATACAGACCAGATTCTAAAATTTCTAAAATAAATGCTGGCGATTCAACTGTTGTAGTAGATGAGTTCTTTACAGAAACATTCCAACTTTCTAATCAAATTTATAAAGAAACAAACGGTTTATTCGATCCAACAATTGGTGTTTTAGTAAACGCATACGGTTTCGGTCCCAATAAAAAGCACCAAGATTTAGCTCCAAAGCAAATCGATAGCTTATTGCAATTTGTAGGTTTTGATAAGATTAAATTGAATGAAAACAAAACTATTTCCAAAAAGCATATCCAAACTTTCATCGATTTTAATGCAATTGCACAAGGTTATTCTGTTGATGTTGTTGTGAATTATTTAAAATCAAAAGGAATTGAAAATGCCATTGTTGAAATTGGTGGCGAATTATTTGCTTTAGGTAAAAACACAATCGACAACAAGAACTGGGTAGTAGGAATCGACGATCCATTACAAAAACCAGAAGAGCGCACGTTAATTGCCAAAGTGAATTTAGAAAACTTAGGAATGGCAACTTCAGGGAATTATAGAAAAGTAATGATTGATGAAAAAACAGGTAAGAAGTTTGTTCACATCATTAACCCAAAAACGGGATTGGCTCAAAAAAATAATGTGTTAAGTGCAACCGTTTTATCAAAGTCATCTGGTTTGTCTGATGGTTATGCTACAGCTTTTATGTTGATGAGTTTAGAAGAAAGTAAGGTGTTTTTACAAAAACATCCAGAATTGCATGTAATGCTTTTATATTCAGATTCGGATAATAAAATGCAACGATTCGTAACAGAAAATTTCAAATCTATAATTAAAGAGTAATAAAGAAAAAGGCTTTCACATTGAAAGCCTTTTTCTTTATTTATAACAAACCGGAATAATTTCTCCTTTTGCTAAACAGTATTTTTCTACTAATTCAGGTGCAATTTTTTTGGTATAATCTACTTCGTCAACCTTAAAACCAATACTTCTTAGTTTATCAAAGTAATCTCTACCATAAACTCTCACGTGGTCATATTGTCCGAAGATTTTTGCTCTTTCTTTTGGATCAGTAATAGAATCATCTGTAAAAGTAGTCGCTCTTGATAAGTCTTGCGGAATTTGAAAGATTCCCATTCCGCCTGGTTTTAAAACGCGATATAATTCTTGCATGGCTTTAGTGTCATCCGGAATATGTTCCAAAACGTGATTACATAAAATGATATCATATGAATTGTCTTCAAATGGTAAGTTGCAAATATCTGCTTTAACATCAGCTAATGGTGAAAATAAATCGGTAGTAGTGTAATCTAAATTCGATTGTTTTTTAAAACGCTTGTAAAATTCTTGCTCAGGAGCAAAGTGTAATACTTTTTTTGGAGCGGTAAAAAAATCCGTTTCGTTTTGTAAATATAGCCATAACAAACGATGTCTTTCTAAAGAAAGCGTGCTTGGTGACAACACGTTGTTTCGTTGTGTTCCATATCCATAAGGTAAAAACATACGAAAGCTTTTTCCATCAATAGGATCGGTAAAACGACTTCCCTTTAATAAAAAAGCCAAAATAGGACGCACCACAATACTCAAACGAATCAATATCGGACGAGGAATGGTGTTAAGTATAAGTTTGAATAATTTTTTCATTACAGCACTAAAGGTTTTTGTCTCAATCCATCTTCTTCATTACTAACAATTCCTAATGCTTCGTAGATGTAAGCAAAAGTGGATAACAATTCAGGTTTTCCGTCAACGATTGCAACATCGTGTTCAAAATGTGCACTTGGTTTTCCGTCAGCAGTAGTAATTGTCCAACCGTCTTTATGTTGTTTGATGTTTTTGGTACCCATGTTAATCATCGGTTCGATAGCAATGACCATTCCGTTGACTAATTTTTTTCCACGACCACGTTTCCCGTAATTTGGAACTTCTGGATCTTCGTGCATTTTTCTACCTAAACCGTGTCCGCATAATTCACGAACTACTCCATAACCATGACTTTCGCAATATTGCTGAATTGCATATCCGATATCTTCCACACGATTCCCAACTTTAGTTTCACGAATTCCAACGTAAAGCGATTCCTTAGTAACGTGTAAAAGCTTTTTTGTTTCTGGAGCTACTTCACCTACTTCAAAAGTGTAAGCATGATCACCATAAAAACCATTTTTAAAAGCACCACAATCTACCGAAATAATATCGCCATCTTGTAACGGATTAGTGTTTGGAATACCATGAACTACTTGCGTATTTGGACTCATGCAAAGCGAATTTGGAAAACCATACATACCTAAAAATGCAGGCTCCGCTCCGTGCGAACGAAGAAAATCTTCTGCTAATTTGTCTAAATATAAAGTAGTTACGCCAGGTTTAATTTCCTTCGCAATCATTCCTAATGTTTTAGAAACAATCAAAGCGCTTTCACGCATTAATTCAATTTCTTCTAAAGTTTTAATTACAATCATAATGTGAAATTTCGAGGCAAAAGTACGAATTCAAGTTCAATTATAAGTACAAATTCATAATTCAATTTTAATTTGATGCTCCGATTGCTTTAACCCAAAACGGCTAACTAAATATGAGAATTGTCATATTTTATCCCTAAATTAGGGCATAATTTTGCAGTATAAATTTCATTAGGTATGGGAAAATATGTAACTGCAGCGGAAGCTGTACAAGTAGTAAAAAGTGGTGATAGGGTCTATGTTCAGGCTGCTGCTGCTACACCAACAATCTTAACAAAAGCATTAACAGATAGAGCATCAGAGCTTAGAAATGTAGAACTATGTCATTTGCACACAGAAGGAGATGCACCTTATGCAAATCCAGAATTAGCTGAAAGTTTTCATGTGAACTCCTTTTTTATTGGAGCCAATGTACGTCATACTTTAAAAGCAGGAAATGGTTCATATACACCTGTTTTTTTGAGTGAATTACCATTATTGTTCCGTAAAAATGTAGTGAAACTAGATGTGGCATTCATTCATGTTTCGCCTCCCGATAGTCATGGATATTGTTCGTTAGGAGTTTCGGTTGAAGCTTCTGTTGCGGCAATTGAAAATGCTAAAATTGTAATAGCTCAGGTTAATCCGCAAATGCCAAGAACTTTTGGTGATGGAATTTTACACGTTTCAGAAATTGATTATTTAGTAGATGTTAATTTACCAATTTTTGCACATGATGTAACGCCATTTACAGCCGAAGAAGAAAAAATAGGAACGTATGTAGCTTCGTTAATTGAAGATAAAAGCACCCTTCAAATGGGAATTGGTTCTATTCCAAATGCGGCTTTAAGTAAGTTAACCAATCACAAAGATTTAGGATTACATACCGAAATGTTTTCAGATGGTGTTATCGATTTAATAGAAAACGACGTTATCAACTGTAACTACAAAGGAACTTTACGTGGAAGAGCTCTAGCTACTTTTTTAATGGGATCAAAACGTTTGTATGATTTTGTGGATGATAATCCGTTTATCGAAATGAAAGAATCTTCAATGGTAAATGATACCGCTAGAATTCGTAGAAACCCTAAAATGGTGGCGATTAATTCCGCTATCGAAGTAGATTTAACTGGTCAAGTTTGTGCGGATTCTATCGGAAGTGCTATGTATTCTGGAGTTGGAGGTCAAATGGATTTTATTCGCGGAGCATCATTAAGTGAAGGTGGAAAAGCGATTATTGCTCTACCTTCAATTACCAAAAGAGGAGAAAGTAGAATTGTGCCCTATTTAAAACAAGGTGCTGGAGTAGTAACAACAAGAGCTCACGCACATTATATCATTACTGAAAATGGTATTGCTGATTTATACGGAAAAACATTAAAACAAAGAGTTGCAGAGTTAGTAAAAATTGCACATCCTAATCATCAAGAAGCAATAGAACGTGCTTATTACGATATGACAGGTGGCCATAAATAATTAAAAAGTTGAGTTAGTAATAGAAAGACAATCGAGAGGTTGTCTTTTTTATTAAATTTTTTTCAAAAAACTAACCTTTTGATTTTAAATTTTTTAGCTAAAATGGGTTGTTTTTGAAAATAAATCAAACTTTAACCTTTTGACAACATTAAATAGCCTACCTTTGTAAGGAATTAAATTTTTCATAGATGAATATTTTTGTAGGAAGTCTTCCTTTCAGTGTAGAGGAAGCAGATTTAAGAGGTTATTTTGAAGAGTATGGAGCTGTAGAATCAGTTAAAATTATCTCTGATAAATTTACCGGAAGAAGTAAAGGATTTGGATTTGTTGAAATGGCTAATGATGCTGAAGCTCAAAAAGCAATCGACGAATTAAACGGTGGAACTATCGAAGGTAGAAAAATCGTTGTTAACAAATCTGAACCAAAACCAGAAGGCGAAAGAAGAAGCTTCGATCGTAATGCTGGTGGAAGTAGAGGTGGTTATTCTAATAATAGAGATAACAACTCAAGAGGTCGTTATTAATATACTTTTTGGATATAAAACGCAAAAAGCCTTCGCATCGCGAAGGCTTTTTAGTTTATTTGGGGTTTGCCAAAGTTTTATACAAACCAATTATAGCATTCAAATACCGATTTTCTAAAGCTATTTCATTTATTTGTGAACTTACCAAGGTGTTTTCTCTCGAATTAATTACAAACAACGAACTTTCTCCCATTTCAAATAAGCGATCTTCTGCATTCAATAGCGTGTTGTAATCTTGAATTAGTTTTCGGATATATTCTCTTTGTTTTTCTAAAGAGGTAATTTCTTGTTGTTGCGATTTTATTTTGTTTTCTAAACTTTTTCGCTCAAATTGCAATCCAAATTCGGAGTCTTGAATTTTAATAGTAGCTAATTTTACTCCAGCTCTTTCTTTTCTTAAAAAAAGCGGAAAAGAGAAATTTACCCCAATTTTATAATCCTCAAAGCGATAATTATCAATATAACTTGGTTCGGATAAATAATTATAACTTACATCAAGTTTGGGTAAAAGAGCGTTGGCTTTTAGTTTTTTGTCTACTTTAAGCATCGCGATTTTGGCGTCTAAAGCTTTTATTTTTGGATGATTGTTTAAGTCAATTGGGTTTAATTCGTTTATTTGTAAAACTTCTTTTATCGTTTTTGATAATGTAATTTCTGGTGTTAAATCATCCTTTAATTCTAAAGGGACATTATTTTCTAACCATAAATAGTTTGATAATTCTAGCTTCGCCTTAATAAGTTTTAATTTAGCATCTTCTAAGTTTAACAATCTGGTTTTTACAACAATTCCGGCTTCGATGCTGTCAATTGCTGGTTTGTCGCCTTCTGAGATTAATTTTTCAATTCCTTTATATCGATTTGAAGCATTAACCAGGTAATTTTCATATAATTTTACTTCTTCAAAAGCTCTTTTCCAGTTTACATAACTTACAGAAGCTTCATGCAAAACTTCAATTGCTTGTAAATTGCGTTCGGCCGCATTTAAATTTTGTGCAATTTTTGCTTTTCTAATATCAGCCATTCGCTGATTAATGAACAAACCTTGCCCCACAGGAACCGAAATTCCAAACGAAGTTAATCCGCTGTTTGGTAACGTGTTTTCTGGATTTACGTATATTCCTTCAGAGTTATCAAATCCTGCTTTTAGCTCAATTCCGTACCAAGTTGGAATTTTAAAACTGCTATTTAAAATAGAATAATATTGATTGTCTTTGAATTGTTTTTCATTGAAATCAACTTCAATTTTTGGATCAAAAGCACCTCGCGCTTGCATTAAATTAGCTTGCGCTTCGTTCAGTTTTAAATCGGCTTGTTTTACTAACGGATGATATTTTTTTACATAACCTAAAAATTCATTGTACGTGAATTCTGTTGGGTTATTTTGCCCAAATAAATTCATTGAACTACAAATGAAAATGAAGATATAAAATAGTCTCGATTTCATTATTTTTTAGTGTTTTCTGTTGCAGGTTGATAAAAATTAGGAGGAAAACCATTTAGAGTTCGCCAAATTTCAAACCAAATTGGCACATCGTCTAGCAATGCTAAAGTTTGAGTTCCAGCTCCGATGCTTAGTTGCTTTGGCCATTTTTTATCATTCGGGTCGGGAGCAATTAGCACTCGGTATTTTCCGTTTGGACTAATGAAATTTTCTTTGGCAACAATGATTCCTCCAAAAGTTCCGTAAGAAACATCAGGCCAACCACTGAAAACAATTGTAGGCCATCCATCAAACCAAACTCTTACTTTTTCGCCTTTGTTAATTAATGGAAAATCCATTGGTTCGATGTAAGTTTCTACAGCAATATCATATTTTGCTGGCATAATGCTCACAACAGCAGTCCCTTCCTTAATGGTTTCGCCAATTCCCGATTGCAAAGCTCTGTTTACATAACCATCTTGAGGTGCTGTTATGTAGTACAAACCGTTTCTAATTTGATAGTTTTTATATTGGTTTTTAAGTTTGTTTACTTGTGCTTCGGTATCAAATTGTGAACTCAAAGCAGTTTGTTTGTCGCTACTAGCTTTTGCGTTTTTTTCTGCATATTCGGCGCTAATTCTATTAAGCTCCATTGTTGCGTTTAAAACCTCGTTTTTACTAGTAATATATTTGTTCTCTTGTGTAATAATTTTTGCCTCCGTTTCTTGTAATTTCATGCGTTTTTCCTCCACATCGGTCATTGGTTTTAAACCTTCTTTGTTTAAGTTTACAGAACGTGTATATTGAGTTTTAGCAATTTTAAGCTGTGTTTTTGTTGCTTCAAAATCAATACTATCACTTTGTACTTTTAAATACGCTTGTTTTAGTTTGTTTTGTGCTTGTTTTAATTTCAAGTTTTTTTCGTTTTGAATAGCTCCCATCTGACTTTCTAATGCTTTTACTTTATCTGCATAAGATGTAGCTGCATTTTCTTTAGCTTTTACCTGATTGCCTGTATTTTCTATTAAATTAGGGTCTAAATATTCTTCTTTAATCTCCGAAATAAACAAAATGGTATCTCCTTTTTTAACAAAATCACCTTCGTTTACGAACCATTTTTCGATTCGGCCGCCAATAATGGTTTGAATGGTTTGCGGACGTTGATTTGGTTTTAAAGTGGTTACATTTCCTGTTCCTTGAATATTTTGTGTCCAAGGAAGAAAAAGGAATAAAACCACCATGATAACAAAAGCCCAAATAATCTTTCGAATTACTTTGTAATGCTTCTGTTCTTTAAATATTTGTCCTGATTTGAATTGCTCTAACTTTACGAATTGATCAATTCTATTTTTTGTGATGTTTAGCATGGCTTAAATGGATTTAATTTCACCTTTTTCCAAAAGAATGGTTTGCTTACAAATTTGTTTCCAATAATTGTTTTTACTTGCAACAACTAATGTCCATGGATGTTTTTCTTCGCTTAAAAAATCAATGATTTCTTTGCAAGTTTGTTCGTCAGATTTGTCCAAAGGATTTTCTAAGAACAATAATTTCGGTTCATTAATGATGCAACGAGCTAATACAATTTTTTGTATTGTTGATGAATTGATTTGTTTTCCTTCAGATGAAATCCTAGTGTCTAATCCTTGTGGAAGAGCTTTGATGGCTTCGGTTAGTTTTAATTTTTCGATTAAATCAAAAACCATTTCCATTTTAATTTCTGGATTATTACAAGTGATATTCTCTAAAATTGTACCTTCAAATGGCATTTCATGAGCTGTAATAATTCCAATTTTTGAGCGATATTCGTCAGATGAATACTTTTTGTAATTGGTATTATTGATAAAAATACTTCCCGATGTTGGTTCAATTAAACGCGCTAACAAACGAATTAAAGTTGTTTTTCCAGAACCATTTTCGCCCAAAATTAAGGTGTGTTGCTTGGGTTGAATAGTTAGATTTATAGTTTTTAAAATTTCTTTATCTGATTTTGGATAGGTAAACGATAGATTTTCGGTTTCAATCGTAATTTTATTTTTATCTACTAAATAGTTAGAATTTTGAACGTCTTCTTCTAGTTCCATATCCACAACAGAACCTAATTTTTCTAAAGAAGTTAATACATCATAAAACAATTCTAATCCAGAAAACAGTTTTTCAACCGCTGCAATAATGCTCAAAATAATAATTTCAGCCGCAACGAATTGCCCGATGTTCATTTGTTGATTGATAGATCGGAAGAGCGTCGTGTAGGGAAAGAGTGTCTTCGCCTGTGTAGAT
>ERZ650302.1170-NODE-1170-length-14927-cov-7.494486_pt1 | contig 14927 bp, 8 predicted proteins | sample MGYA00376238_ERZ650302 | MGnify/ENA primary metagenome ERZ650302 (study PRJEB26733, sample SAMN07839298) | wastewater metagenome | biome: urban; feature: wastewater treatment plant; material: waste water | place: USA: North Carolina | collected 2016-04-28 ... | reverse complement strand
TCGACATGATCAGCTCCCCCGACAACCCCTATGTGAAGCTGCTGCTGATCCTGGGGCGGGATCAGCAGGATCTGCTGACGGCGGTGCAGGGGCTGGCGCGAGGCGATGTCATGCTGCGTGGTCAGAGCGTCATGGTGGACGAGGTGAAGCCGCTCTCCCCGCGTCAACCCTACGATGCCCCGAACTGGGTGCGACTGGATCGCAAGATGCGCTTTGATGAACTGACGGAGTACCCGGGCCAGTTGCAGGCAACGGGGCGCACGCTGTGGCCCATGAGCCTGACGCTGCGCCTGCCGCCGGATCTCTATCTGCTGGGGGAGAACGGCATCAGGACGGAGCTGAAGTATCACCACACCTCGCCCACCCTGCGCGACGGTTCCCGGCTGGATGTGGGGGTCAACGGCCAGCTCATGAAGTCGTTCACGCTCGAGCCCGGCGAGGTCAAGAGTGAGCGGTTGCTGACCCTGCCGCTCTGGTTTGCCGACGATGGCGACACCATGGCGCTGCGCATGCCCGGGCTCAAGACCACCCAGGCCAACAGCCTGAGCTTCTCGTTCGAGTATGCCCAGCAATACATGGGAGGAACGGAGGATGGCCGTTGCGACCTGGTGATGCCGCCAGCCCATCAGGTGCGCATCGACGAGGGCTCCACCATCGACTTCACCGGCTATCGCCACTTCATCGAGATGCCCGATCTCAAGGCGTTCGCCTATGCCGGCTTCCCGTTCAGCAGGATGGCGGATCTCTCCGACACCCAGATTGTCATGCCAGCCAGACCCCATCCCGGGCAGATCACCACCTTGCTCGATGCCGTCGGTGCCATCGGGGCTGAGACCGGGTATCCGGCGCTCTCCCTGCAGGTTCTGGACGACTGGGAGCGGGCGCGCACCGCGGATCGGGATACCCTGCTCATCGGCACCCTGCCGGAGGAGTTTCGAGGGGATCTGGCTCCCGACGCCCTGCTGCAATCCACGCGCAGCTGGGTCAACGAGCCAACCCGCCAGCACAAGGGGGATCTGCTGCACACCATGGCCGATCGCCAGCCCCAGGCCCGGGTGGGCATGACGGGCAACCGGGCCATCGCCGTCATCCTGGGGCTGCAATCGCCGACCCATGATCAGCGCAGCCTGGTGGCCTTGCTGGCGGATGGACCGGCGGGGGTCACATTGCTCAATGAGGCTCTGCAGACCCGTACCCTGCGCGATCAGGTGGCGGGCTCGGTGGCCATCATCCGGGAATCCGGGGTGAAGAGCCTGGTGGTGGGGGATCGCTACGAGGTGGGCTACCTGCCGTGGTGGGAGCGTCTCTGGCAACTGTTTGCCCGTTATCCGGTGCGTCTTGCCGGGCTGACCCTGCTCTGCATGCTGGTACTGGGCTGGGGCCTGCGGGTGCTGCTTGCCAGTGCCAGCCGCCGCCGTCTGAAGGAAGATTAAGAGATGACTCAGATGAAAAATGTCTGTGGTGCCCTGCTCCTCTGGGCCCTTTGTTCCCTCCCGGCGCAGGCCGTCTGCCACTGGCCGGAGTGGGATCACTTTCGCCAGCACTACATCAGCGAAGAGGGCAGGGTCATCGACCCTGCCGAGGGGCGCCGCATCACCACCTCGGAAGGCCAGAGCTATGCCCTCTTCTTCGCCCTGGTCAACGATGACAGGGAGACCTTTGCCCGCCTGCTTGACTGGACGGAGCGGCAGCTCGCCCGCGGGGATCTGACCGGCTTCCTGCCATCCTGGCTCTGGGGCAGGCAGCAGGACGGCAACTGGGGCGTGCTGGATGCGAACAGCGCGTCCGATTCGGATCTCTGGATAGCCTACAGCCTGCTGGAGGCGGGTCGCCTGTGGGACAACCACAGCTACTCTGCCCTCGGCACCCTGTTGCTGCGCCGTATCGCCCGGGAAGAGGTCGCCACGCTGCCGGGTCTCGGCCCCGTGTTGCTGCCCGGGGCGAAAGGCTATGAGGGGGAGGGACGCTGGACCCTCAACCCCAGCTATCTGCCTCCACAACTGCTGGCCAGATTCGCCTCCTTCAAGGGGCCCTGGGGCGAGATGCGGGCCCTCTTGCCCAAGCTGTTGCAGGAGAGTGCGCCCCGTGGCTTTGCCCCGGACTGGGTGGACTGGCAGGCCGACAAGGGATGGCAGGTGACGGCGGACAAGGGCGACACCGGTGGCTATGACGCCATCCGCGTCTATCTCTGGCTCGGCATGTTGAGCGAGGAGGATCCCGCCAGGGCTTCCCTGGTGGCCCACTTTGCCCCCATGCTGGCGCAGCTGACCGAATCGGGTCATCTGCCCGAGCGGGTCTCCAGCCAAAGTGGACAGGTTCAGGGCAAGGGGCCGAGCGGCTTTGCCGCCGCCCTCCTGCCCCTGTCACGGGGCTTGCCGGTGCAGGTCACCTTGCGCAAGCAGGTCTCCGATCACGGGCTGGATGCGGATGCCTACTACGGCAGCGTGCTGACCCTGTTCGGCGCAGGCTGGGATCAGGGGCGTTATCGCTTTGCCGCCGACGGTACCCTGCAGCCGGATTGGAGCGAGTCATGTCAGGCAGAGTGACCCTGGGGTGCCTGCTCGCCTGCCTGATGAGCGGAGCCCTGGCGCAAGGGACGGTACAGCCGGTGGCCTGGCTGCTGGAGCAGGTCAGGATTGGCGAGGCCCGTGGGCGGGAAGATCTCGTCAGCAACAGCCTCTATTCTCTCTCCCTGGTGGAGCCCGATCATCCGGAGCTGCTGGCAGCCCAGGCCCGTCAGGCCCTGCGCCAGGGCAAGGTCAAGGAGGCCGGGACACTGCTGGCCCGCCTTGGCAAGCAAGACCCCGGCTCTGCGCTCTATCGTCAGGGCATGGCCAACCTGGCCCTGAACGAACCGGCCAGGCGCCAGCAACTGCAACAAGCCAGGCTGCTGACCAGCGCCGGCAGGCTGGAGGAGGCCGAGCGTCTCTATCGCTCCCTGTTCTCCGGTGACTTGCCCCCCAATCTCGACGTGGCGGTGGATTATGCCCTGTTGCAGACACGGATCCCGGCCATGAAGGCAAAGGGGCTGGCGGCCCTGGAGGCACTCAACCGGCAATATCCGGGTGAGCCCAGAGTGCGGGGCGGGCTGGCTCGCCTCTATCTGGCGGAGGGTCGGCGCCAGGGGGCGCAGAACCTGTTGCGCGAGATGGCGCGAGATCCCTATCAGCGGGACGAGGCCGCCGAGATCTGGCTCGCGGACATCGAATCCCTGCCCATCGGTCCCGGGAGCATCGCTGCCTTGCAGGAGTACATGGTGCTCTTTGGCGAAGGGGATACCACCAAGGCGGAACAGCTGCTCGCTACCCAGGAGGAGAAGTGGGCCTCGCCTGCCTATCGTGCACGCCAGTCGGCGCTCGCAAGCACGGCGGGAGGTGGTGCCTCCATCTCCCGCTTGCAGCGTGCCCTGGCTGCCAACCCGGGGGATCCCGAACTCATGGGGGCCCTCGGGCAGGCCTACTCCCGCAACGATCAGCGAGCGCTGGCCATCGCCCAGTTTGAACGGGTGCTGGCACACCCCGAGGTGACCGACAAGGACAAATGGCGCAGCCTGCTGGCCACCAACCGCTACTGGCTGCTGGTGAGCCAGGGGCGCAGCGCCCTGGAACGGGAGCAGTGGGATGAGGCGGCGACCCTGTATCGCCGTGCCATCGCCCAGGATGGGCGTGAGCCCGAAGCCTGGCTGGGGCTCGGAGACAGCGAGCGTGGCCGTCATCGCGATGCCGACGCGGAGTCCGCCTATCGCAAGGCGCTCGCCATGGGGAGCGCGCGGGAGCGGGCCCTGGCCCGCCTGTTCGATCTCTACAAGGAGCAGGATCCGGCGCGTGCCCTGGCCCTGCTGGAGCAGCAGGGCACCCCCGGGATGCAGGCCGAAGGGCGGCGGCTCAAGGCCGGGCTGTTGCAGGAGGAGGCCGATCAGCTCGATCGGACCGGCAAGGTGGCGGCGGCGCTGCGCCTTCGCGAGCAGGCACTCGCGCTGACCCCGGAAGAGGTGTGGCTGGCCTATCGAGTAGCCGATACCCGGGCCCGCCTCGGGGAAGCCGGTAGCGGGGAGCGGCTCTTGCGGGAACGGCTGGCGGCGCGGCCCCAGGACGCCACTCTGCGCTACGCCACCGCCCTCTATCTCTCGGGGCAGGACAAGACGGTGGAGGCGAGAGGGGTGCTGGCCGCCATCCCTAGGTCCGTCTGGACACAGGACATGGATGCGCTGGATCTGCGCCTCGCCCGTGACGAGGTGCTCGCCAGGGCGAGGGCGCGTCACGAGGCCGGGGATGATGAGGGGGCCGAACGCCTGCTTCAGCCGTTGCAGCCGGATGAAGAGGCGAGCCTGATGCTGGCGGAGTGGGCCACGGATCGGGGGGCCTATGCACTGGCGGAGCAGCGCTATCAGGAGGTGCTTGCCCGCACGCCGCAACAGCCCGAGGCCAGGCTTGGCATGGCCGAACTGGCCCAGGCCAGGGGCGATCTGGCAAAGGCCCGTCACTGGCTGCCCGCCTGGCCGGTCAGCCCGCTGCCCCCGGAGGGGGCCAACTACTACCGCCGGGTAGCCAATCTCTATCAGGCGCTGGGAGAGGGCGAGACAGCCCGCGCCATCTTCACCGACTACGAACCCCTGGTGGCGCTGCAACCGGCCTCCCAGCAGGCGGCACTGTTCTGGCGCGATGCCGCCCGCCAGCGCTTTGCCGAGCATGATGTGGAAGAGGCCCTGGTGCGGGATCGCAAGGGGCTGGTGGCCGCAGGTCTGGCCCCCCGCGAGGATCTGGAGGGGGGCGAGCTGACCCGGCTGGCCCGCAGTCAGGATGGGGAGGGGTGGCTGACATCCGGCCTGCGCAGCGATCTCGACAGGCATTACCGGCAGAGCCAGACCACCTTCTCCCTCGACAGCGATTACTGGGGCTCCAGCGGTACCGGGGGCTACTCGGATTTGCGGGCGCTGACCCAGATGGCGCAACTGGATACGCCGCTGGCCGGTGGTACCGCCTTCGGCCGCCTTGAACTGGTCGACATGGATGCCGGAGATCTGCCGGACTCCCCTTACCGGGCGCAGTTCGGTACCTGTGCGGCCAGGGACTGTCGCGGGGACGCGCACCAGCAGAGCCGGGGGACCACCCTGGCGGCAGGCTGGCAGCGGGGGGCCTGGGCGTTCGATCTGGGGACCACGCCCCTCGGTTTCGAGGTGGTGGACTGGGTTGGTGGCGCCACCTTGACCGGTGACTGGCACACGCTGGGGTGGGGGATGACCCTCTCGCGTCGGCCCGTCAGCAGCTCGCTGCTCTCCTATGGGGGAACGGTGGATCCGGGCACGGGCATCAGCTGGGGCGGGGTGCGGGCGAACGGGATCCGCCTCGATCTCAGCCGGGATCTGGGAGGGGCCGTCGGGTTCTGGGGCAGCGCCCAGCAGCACCTGCTGACCGGCAAGAACGTGCCCGACAACTGGCGCACCCGGCTCATGGGAGGGGGCTATTACAAGTTCGTCAACGAGACCCATCGCCGTGCCAGCGTGGGGCTCAGCACCATGCTGTGGCACTACCAGCAGGATCTGGGGGGCTATACCCTGGGGCAGGGGGGGTATTACAGCCCGCAGGGGTACTTCTCGCTCTCGGTGCCGGTCAGCTACCGGCAGCGAACCCCGGACTGGTCGTGGGAGCTGGGGGGATCGGGATCCTGGTCCTACGCCCGAACCGACGACAGCCGTCGCTACCCGCTGGAAGGCCTGTTGCCAAGCGGTTTGCCAGACAGAAATGCGCCTGTGAAAGGGGGGCAGTAGCAGTGGATTCGGCTACACCCTGAATGGCGTGGTGGAACACAGGCTGACGGAGCACTGGCGCATCGGTGGCCGGGTGGACATCCAGCAGGCGGATGACTATGCCCCCAGCCATGTCACCCTGTTCCTGCGCTACACCTTCAAGCCCTGGCAAGGGGATCTCGACATGCCGCCAAGGCCTCTCACTCCCTACGCGGACTTCGACTGACAGGGGCGCCCGTCATCACCGGGCGCCCTTATTTCAGATAGGAACGCAGTACCCTCACCACCTGATCCAGATCCTCCAGCCGCTCGGCATGGGTCGCCTCCTCGGCGCCAAGATGCTCGCGCATGTGCCCCTCCAGTACCTCCAGCATCAGGCCGTTGACGGCGCCGCGGATGGCGGCGATCTGCTGCAGGATGGCGGCGCAGTCTGTTTCCTGTTCCAGAGCGCTCTCCAGGGCACCGGTCTGCCCCTTGATGCGCCTGACCCGTGCCAGCAGCTTCTTCTTGTCGTGAACCGTGTGTGACATCCAGGATCCTCTCGATCAATAAAACTATACTGGGGTATAGTATATGGCATCCTCGTTTTCAGGAGAAATCCATGCCATCCCTCGCCTCATCCCACTGCCACCACCCCGTCGTCCACGAAGGGAATCCCCTGGCCGAACAGAAGACCCGCTGGGCCGTGCTGCTCACTGTCGTCATGATGGTGGCGGAGATCGGTGGCGGCTGGTTCTACAACTCCATGGCGCTGCTGGCCGACGGCTGGCACATGAGCTCCCATGCCCTGGCCCTCGGCCTCTCGGTGCTGGCCTATCGCGCTGCCCGCCACTTCGCGCGGGATCACAGGTTCAGCTTCGGTACCTGGAAGATAGAGGTGCTGGGGGGCTTCAGCAGCGCCCTGCTGCTGGTGGGGGTGGCGGGATTGATGCTGTTCGAGTCGGTGGCCAGGTTGCTGGACCCGAGCCCCATCCATTATCAGCAGGCGATCGGCATTGCCCTGCTGGGCCTGCTGGTGAATCTGGCCTGTGCCTGGCTGCTCAGGGACGATCACGGCCATCACCATGGTCACGACCACCATCACGGTCATCACGACCACTCGCACGATCACCACCACGGCCATCAGGATCTCAACCTGCGCGCCGCCTACCTCCACGTGCTGGCGGACGCGGCCACCTCGGTGCTGGCGATTCTGGCGCTGGTGGGAGGCATGTTGTGGGGGGCGGACTGGCTGGATCCCCTGATGGGCATCGCCGGGGCCGTGCTGGTGGCGGTGTGGGCCAGGGGGCTGCTGCGTGATACCGGGCGCGTCTTGCTGGATGCGGAGATGGATGCGCCCCTGGTGGACGAGATCCGCGAGGTGATCGCCGAGCTGCCTGGCGCCGAGATCCGCGATCTGCACGTCTGGCGGGTGGGGCAGATGCAGTATGCCGCCGCGATGTCGTTGCAGATGGCGACCCCGGTCCCGGCACAGGCGATCCGCGAGCGCCTCGCCATCCACGAGGAGCTGGTGCACCTGACCATCGAAGTGTCTGCCGACTGACGCCCCTGGCGGGGGTCAGCGGGGAGGCTCGCTCCCCTGATCCTGCCAGAGGGAGCCCAGCATCAGCCTCAGCAGCAGTCCCGGCGGGTCGTCGAGCAGGCGGCCCGGCTCCAGCAGCAGGTGGCCGTCGGCACGAAAGCCCAGGCTGGCGTGGACCTTGCCTTCCTCGCCACACACCTGGAGGAGGCCGTTCAGGGAACCCCCCTCGCCGGGTTGACAGCGCAGCCGCAGCTCCCGTGGTTCCCCCAGCAGGGTGAAGGCGCGGGCGAGGGGCGGGCTCTCTTCATAATCCGGCCAGTTGAAGAAGTGATAGCGTTCGGCGAGCACGCCGGCCTGCTGGCAGAACTGATCGAACAACTGGGCAATGCCCTGATACTCCTGGTCCAGCCGCCTGGCCTGCTCCTCAATCCGTTTCATCACCCAGCCCCCTCTATCCATTTGATTGGACATTGATTTCGTCACTCGCTCCCCTCTTTCCGCTGGTATGGGCCGAAAGCGGTGCCAGGTCTGTGAGCGCGATCGAGTTTTCGTTATGAAAACGTTATCTTGTTGATGCGGATTGGTTTTTTTTGCCCATCCGCTCACATTTACGGCAATTCCCGCTGATTAATATGACACCGCTCGGCAATGACCGGGTACTCGGATATCGAGACTAACTACAGCGGGAATTATAAAAAAATGGATATGAAAAAGACCAAAGTGGCGCTGGTAACAGCCTCACTGCTCGCGCTTTTGTCAGGCTGTAACGACAACAGTTCTTCTGCTCCTGCCCCTCAGGATGAGCCCGTCGCTCGTCTTCCCAACGTCCAGCCCCCGGCCGAACTGCTGACGGCCGGCCCCGACGAAGCGGTCATCGCCCTGGTGGATACCCAGACCAGCGCGGCGCGCGGTGTCACCGGCCCGTTCGCCAGCCACAGCCTGCACCTGTGGAACAACGACGCCTGCAACTCGACCTCGGAGGGCGGCCTCAACACCGGTTGGGATGACAAGAGCAAGACGCCGTCCGCGGCGGACAGTTTTGGTCCGGCCTGGGTCGTGCCGCTCTCCAAGATGGAAGGCTGCATCAACTTCATCGCCCGCAACGGCGATCTCGCGAACCTGACCGGCAGCGACATGAAGGTGGTCTTCAGTGATCACCCGGATCGCACCGTGGCCATCGTCGCCGGCAAGAACGAGATCTTCGGCAGCCGGGCGGAAGCCTTCACCGCCGCCTTCGGCGTGGCGGGGGCCAGTGCCCATCTCATCGACGACAACACCCTGATTTGGCAAGGGGGCAAGGACAAGCCCTATGTGCGCCTCTACTACACAGAGTCAGGCACCATCACCGCAAACAGCGAGGGTGTATTCGATTTCCCCTACCTCAAGCTGACCCCGACCAGCCTGACCGAAGAGCAGCAGGCCAAATACCCGCACCTCAAGGATGCCGCCGCCTTCGCCCTGCCTGCGGGGAAAGATCTCAAGCCTCTGCTCAAGGGTGAGTTGGTCGCCATCGGGACCGATGCGGACGGCATCCTGCAGGGGGCGACCCTGGTGCAGAGTGCCGGTGCCCTCGATGCCCTTTACAGCGAAGCGGCCACCAAGCTGGCCTACGGCGCCGTGGTGGAGGGGGGCAATGTCACCTTCCGGCTCTGGGCGCCGACCGCCAAGTCGGTCAAGCTGGCGCTGTTCGACGAGCAGCACAAGTCGCTTGGCGAGCGCGCCATGACCCTGGACGAGGCCAGCGGCAGCTGGAGCGTGCAGGGGGGCAGCGATCTTGTCGGCAAATACTACCGCTACGATATCCAGGTCTATCACCCGGTCAGCCGCAAGCTGGAATCCTATCAGGTGACCGACCCCTACTCCCTGAGCCTGGCGATGAACTCCGAGTTCAGCCAGGTGGTGGATCTCGACGATCCGGCCCTCAAGCCGGAAGGCTGGGACAGCCTCAAGGCGCCCCACAGCCAGAAGAACCCCGCCGACATCACCATCTATGAGGCCCACGTCCGGGATCTGACCGGCAACGACGAGTCGACGCCGGTGGAGCACCGCGGCAAGTTCCTCGGGCTGACCGACAGCGACAGCGTGCCCGTCACCCACCTGAAATCCCTGGCCAAGAGCGGCGTCAGCCACCTGCACCTGCTGCCGGTGTTCGACATCGCCACCGTCAACGAGGATCCGGCCAAGGTGGCCAACATCGGCGATGACTTCAGCAAGCTGTGCGAGGTCAATCCCGAGGTCAAGAACTCCAGGTTTGCCAGCCACTGTGGTGGCGGCGAGACCATCGAAGCCGTGCTCGGTGATCTGCAAGCCAGCGACAGCAAGGAGAACCCCGTGGTGCAGGAGCTGTACGGCTATCTGCGCGGGGTGGACTCCTTCAACTGGGGCTATGACCCCTACCACTACACCACCCCGGAAGGCTCCTACGCCACCAATGCGGAGGGGACGACCCGGATCAAGGAGTTCCGCGAGATGGTGCAGGCCATCAAGCAGAACATCGGCATGAACGTGGTGATGGACGTGGTCTACAACCACACCAACGAAGCGGGTCTCGGTTCCAAATCCGTGCTCGACAAGATTGTGCCCTGGTACTACCAGCGCCTCAATCCGGAGACCGGTTCGGTGGAAAACTCCACCTGCTGCTCCAACACGGCGCCGGAACACGCCATGTTCGCCAAGCTGATGGATGACTCCCTGGTCACCTGGGCACGGGACTACAAGATCGATGCCTTCCGCTTCGACCTCATGGGCCATCACCCGAAAGATCAGATGGTGCAGGCCCTGGCCGAGGTGAAGAAGGTCAATCCGGACATGTACTTCTACGGCGAGGGGTGGAACTTCGGCGAGGTACAGGATGACAAGCGCTTCGTGCAGGCGACCCAGAAGCACCTGGCCGGTACCGGCATCGGCTCCTTCTCCGACCGGCTGCGTGATGCGGTGCGCGGCGGCAGCCCGTTCGACGGCGGCGAAGCCATTCGCAAGACCCAGGGCTTTGGCAACGGCGCCCTGGTGGATGCCAACGAGCTGGACGGCGTCGATCTCGCCACCGCCCTGCATCAGTCCGATCTGGTGCGCCTCGGCATGGCGGGCAACCTCAAGGAGTTCGTGCTGACCGACAAGGACGGCATTCCGAAGAAAGGCTCCGACATCGACTACAACGGTCAACCGGCGGGCTATGCCCAGGATCCGACCGAAATCCAGAACTATGTCGACAAGCACGACAACCAGACTCTGTTCGACAACCTGGTGTACAAGGCACCCGCCGGGGCCGACCTGGTGCGGATGCAGGGGGTCTCTCTGGCGACTGCCATGCTGGGTCAGGGCATTCCCTTCACCCACGCGGGTGTCGAGCTGCTGCGTTCCAAGTCCATGGAGCGGGACAGCTACGACTCCGGTGACTGGTACAACCGGGTCGACTACGGCTTAAGTGACAATAATTTTGACAAAGGGCTGCCGCGCAAGGACAAGGACGAGGCCAACTACGAGCTGATCGAGCAGGTGCTCGGCCAGCACGCCAAGCCGGGTTCGGCCGAGATGCATCAGATGGTGAACTTCTACCAGGAGCTCTCCGAACTGCGTCAATCCTCTCGTCTGCTGCGTCTTGGCAGCGGCGCCGAGGTGATCAAGCGGGTCGACTTCCGCAACACCGGCCCTGAGCAGATCCCGGGTCTCATCGTGATGAGCGTGGATGACGGGGTGGGCGCCGGTGCGGATCTGGATCCGGCCATCGACGGCCTGGTGGTGATGATCAACGCCACCAATCAGCCCCAGAGCATCGGCGATTTCCGTGACGGCAAGGATCAGCCCATCGATCTGACCGGCATGGTCCTGAGCGGTGCCCACCGTGACTCCGACAGCATCGCCAGCGGTGCGGCCAATGACAGCGGTCAGCTGACCCTTGGCGCCTGGTCGGCGGCGGTGTTCGTCAAGCCGCAGAGCGGTGCCCAGGGCGCGGGGCTGCCGGTGAGCAAGAAGACGGATCTGAGCACCTTGCCTCCCTTCGGTGACACCGAGGTGTTCGTGCGCGGTTTCCTGAATCAGTGGGATCCGGTCAACAAGATGAACTTCAGTGGCAACTTCACCTATGAGTTCACCACCGAGGTGACGGCGGATCAGCTGGGGTCGACCCAGGTGAAGATCGCTGGCAACGAGTGGAGCGGCCCCGTCAATTACGGCAAGTGCAGCGATACCGACCAGCTTGCGACCGGCCAGGTCAATACGCTCTGTGCCAATGGCGGGGATCTGCCGTTCAACGTGGAGAAGGCTGGCACCTACAAGTTTGTCTTCACCGCCATGAACAAGGACAAGCCCACCCTGAGTGTCAGCTACACCGAACCGGCGCAGAGCTGCAAGGTGCTGGATACCGTCGCGGGCAATCCGCTCGGCTTCCCGCTCTATGTGCGCGGCAGTCTGAGCGACTGGAACGCCCAGCCGGCCTACCAGCTGAGCTACAAGGGGATGGAAGGTAACCTCGCCATCTATCAGGCCGCCTTCAACTACGCGGGCAGCTTTGACTTCAAGTTTGCCAACGACGATGGCAACTGGAGCAAGCAGTTCTTCGTGAAGGATGCCGGTGGCACCCTGATCGCACTGGAGCCCGAGCAGGTTTACCCGCTCCAGCACGGCGACGGTGGCATGGGCAACAACAGCATCACACTGGAACAGGGTCTGTGGAGCTTCCTGGTGAAGGTTGACCCGACCCAGACTTCCGGCGAGGTGGGCAGCGTCATCATCCAGGAGTGCAGCGCCAAGTAAGTCTTTCCCATCGAGCCCGGGGCTGGCTCGGCAGCCCCGGGTTGAATTCCGCCTCGCCAAGGGCGGGATAACACCGAGAGAGTAAGCAAAGCGCGACTGCCGACCGGCAGCCGCGCTTTTTCTTTGCTCGTGGGCGAGGCAATAAAAAAGCCGCCCCGTTGGAGCGGCTGTTGGTTGTGCAGTTTACGGCCGGACTAGCGTTTTCGCAGCAGGCGCAGGGCGTTGGCGGTGACCAGGGCGGTGGCGCCGGTGTCGGCCAGCACCGCAATCCACAGGCCGGTGATGCCGAGCAGGCTGGTGACCAGGAAGATGGCCTTGAGCCCCAGCGCCAGCGCTATGTTCTGGTGGATGTTGGCCAGTGCCGCGCGGGAGAGCCGGATCATGGCGGCGACCCCGCCGAGCTGGTTGTGGGTCAGCGCCGCATCGGCGGTTTCCAGCGCCACGTCGGTGCCGCCTCCCATGGCGATGCCGATGCTGGCCCGCTTCATGGCCGGGGCGTCGTTGATGCCGTCGCCGATCATCGCGACCTTTTGCGTCAGACCGAGCTTGGCGATTTCATCGACCTTGCCCTCCGGCAGCAGGCCGGCGCGCCAGCCCATGCCGAGCTCGGTGGCGATCGCCTCGGCGGCGCGGGGGTTGTCCCCGGTCAGCATGATGCTCTGCAGGCCGAGCTGGTTGAGCTCTTGCAGCGCCGCAGCCGCTTCCGGCCGGATCTGGTCGCGCAGGGCCAGCAGGGCGGCCGGGGCGGCGTCGGGCTGACCGAGCACCACCACTGTCTTGCCTTGCAGCTCCAGGGCGGCGACCCGGCCCCGTGTTGCGTCATCGAGGGAGGCGACCCGACTCGGCGCCAGCAATTGCCAGAGAGCGCCGTCGATGCGACCCTCTACCCCCATGCCGGGCAGGGCGCGCAGATCCTGGGCCGCCGCCAGGGCAAGACCCCGCTTCCCTGCCGCCGTCACCACGGCGCGGGCCAGCGGGTGGTGGGAGCCCTGCTCGATGGCGGCCGCCAGCGCCAGCAGTTCGGCCTCCGGCTGGCCATCGAGGCTCACCAGTTCGGTCAGCTGCGGCTTGCCCAGGGTCAGGGTGCCGGTCTTGTCGAAGGCCAGGGTATCGATGTGGGCCAACCGCTCCAGCGCGGCGCCCCCCTTGATGAGGGCACCCTGCCGGGTGGCTGCCGCCAGTGCCGAGGTGACCGCCGCCGGGGTGGAGATGACCAGGGCGCAGGGGCAGCCGATCAGCAGCAGCGCCAGCCCGCGATAGACCCACTCGTCCCAGCTCTGGCCGAAGGCGAGCGGCGGTACCAGCACCACCAGCAGGGCGACCAGCATCATGGCCGGGGTATACCAGCGACTGAAGCGGTCGATGAAGCGCTCGATGGGGGCGCGCTGGGTCTCGGCCTCCTCAATGAGATGCAGGATGCGGTCGATGGCGTTGTTGCCGGGTTCGGACACCACCTCGAGGCGCAGCACCCGATCCGCCGCCAGACTGCCGGCGGGGACCTTGTCACCCCGGCGGCGCTCCACCGGGATGGATTCGCCGGTCAGGGCGCTCTCGTCAAAGGCGCCGAGGGGGTCGAGCAGGCGGGCATCGGCGGCCAGGCGGGCACCCGGGGCGATTTCGATGATGTCACCGGGGCGCAGCTGGTCGGCAGCGACCTCTTCCCGCACCTCGCCCTCGGCAGTGGTGCGGATGCGCAGCGCCTTGTCGGGCACCAGCGCCATCAGGGCGGTGACCCCGGCGCGGGCGCGGCCGGCGGCATAGGCTTCCAGATGTTCCCCCAGCATGAACAGCAGCAGCACCATGGCCGCTTCGGCGGTTTCGCCGAGGAACAGGGCCCCCACGGCGGCGACCGTCATCAGGGTCTCGATGGCGAAGGGAGAGCCGCTTCTGGTCAGTGCCCACGCCTTGCGGGCGACGGGCCACAGCCCCCAGAGGGTGGCCAGGGTAAAGAGCGGCTGACCGATCTGGGCCGGCAGCAGGGCCGCCACCCCCATCAGGCCGGCCAGCGACAGGGGCTGCCAGTATTTGCCGAGCAGGTTGCTGACTCTCTGCATCAGAGGGCTGCGGCCCGGTTCGCTGCGAGCCGTGTTCTGAGCTCCCCCTTTGAGCTGGAAGCCGGCGGCCAGCACGGCGGCGGTAACGGGGTCGGGGGAGAGGCCGGGGGCCAGATCCACCACCAGCTTCTCGGTGGCAAACAGCACGCGGGCCTGCTGTACGCCCTCCACCCGGCTGACGGTGGTCTCTATCTTGCGTGCACAGCTGGGACAATCCATGCCCAGCACCTGCCAGCTGTGGCGGCGGCTGTTCTGCTCGGGGCTAGCCAGCGGCAGCTCGGTCGCGGCGCCCGTGTGGGCGTGCCCCTGCTCATGATGATCGTGGTCGTGGGCTGTGTCGGTGGCGCAAGTGCCTCTGGGGGGCTCTTCATCCCCCGGGCCGTCTGCGCCACTTTGCCCCTGATGATCGTGGCGGGTCGGGTTGGCGACACCACTGGCCTGTGCCCCGTTGTCGCAGCAGTGGCTGGTGTGGCTGTGCCCGGCCTGTGGGGTGGCGGCCTTGCTGACGGCCTTGATGGGGGCAGCGGCGTGTTGATGGCTGCAGCAGGATTTGCTCATGATGCGTTCCTCTTGAGGGATCCCGCCCCTGCGGGATCCTGGATGACTGAGCCGAGTGTAAACCTTGGTGTAAAGTCCAAGGTCAAGCCCTCTTCTCCTCTTTGTCCGGGGCCATGTCAGTGGCCGCTGAGCTGCCTCTGGAGCAGGGGGGATGCAAAGGGATGCCAAATCCCTTTCATTAGCGGGTGTTTGTCATCCCGTGGCGGGCCTATACTGGGGACCCTGGATCCCACATCAATCATCAAGGACCTAACATGAGCAATACCGTCACCCTGCAAGGCAACCCCGTCTCCGT
>ERZ650302.1167-NODE-1167-length-14952-cov-6.361147_pt1 | contig 14952 bp, 8 predicted proteins | sample MGYA00376238_ERZ650302 | MGnify/ENA primary metagenome ERZ650302 (study PRJEB26733, sample SAMN07839298) | wastewater metagenome | biome: urban; feature: wastewater treatment plant; material: waste water | place: USA: North Carolina | collected 2016-04-28 ... | reverse complement strand
TTGCATATTCTTAAAAGTTTAAAAAGTACAGGTAAAGGTGCAGTTATTTTACCGCATGGCGTATTGTTCCGTGGTAATGCAGAAGCTCGTATTCGTGAAAATCTGATTAAGCAAGGTTATATTAAAGGCATTATTGGTTTGCCTGCCAACTTATTCTACGGTACGGGAATCCCTGCTTGTATTATCGTGATGGATAAAGAAAATGCCCAAGCACGAACAGGCATTTTCATGATTGATGCCAGCAAGGGCTTTATCAAGGATGGCAATAAAAACCGATTGCGTAGCCAAGATATTCACAAAGTGGTGGATGTATTCAGCAAGCAGCTTGAATTACCACGTTATAGCCGTATGGTGACTTTAGCTGAAATTGCTGATAATGAATATAACCTGAATATTCCTCGTTATATTGATTCCAGTGAAGCTGAAGACATTCAAGATTTAACGGCTCATTTACAAGGTGGGATTCCACAGCGTGATATCGAAGCCTTAAATGCGTATTGGAAAGTATTTCCAACGATTCGCACAACGCTTTTTGTTGATGATCGAGAGGGTTATGTAAAGTCATTGGTTGAAGCGGCTCAAGTCAAAAGCACAATTTTAAATCACCCTGAATTTAAATCTTTTGCTGAGCAGAGTTTGCAGCCATTTACCGCTTGGTGTGAACGTGCAGCACTTGGAAATATTCAAGTGGGCGAACAACCCAAAGCCATTATTCATCGTATCAGTGAGGATTTACTCGACAGTTATGCCGATATGCAATTGTTAAGTAAATACGATATTTATCAGATTTTGATGGATTATTGGGATAGCGTCATGCAGGATGATGTGTTTATTTTGAGTCAAGATGGTTGGAACTCTGCCAAAGTATTAAAAAAACTGCTTGTCATCAAAGGTGAAAAACTCAAAGAAAGTCCTGATCTGGTGATCAATAAAGATAAATACAAAGCTGAAATTATTGCACCGTCTTTGATCGTGGCACGTTATTTTGCAGTAGAACAAAATAAGATTGATGAACAACAAGCCGAACTTGACAGCATTAGCCAAGAGTTGGAGAGCTTTATTGAGGAGCATAGTGGTGATGAGGGCTTATTGGTCGATGCACTCAATGATAAAAATAAAGTCACGGCTGCTACGGTCAAAGTTCGGTTAAAAGTGAGTAAAGATGCCGAAGAAATTAGTGTGTTAAAGCAGGTGCAAAAACTATTTGAGCAAGAAAGTACATTGAAAAAAGCAGTCAAAGACTTACAGGATGCTTTGGATTTGGCAGTTTTCCAAAAATATCCGCAGCTTGATGAGCAAGTGATTAAAACTTTAGTGGTTGAGGATAAATGGCTTACGACATTGAGAAGTAATATTGAAGCGGAAATTGAGCGTATGACGCAACAGCTTGCCAATCGTGTGAAAGAACTTGAAGAACGTTATGCCGAACCGTTACCTGAAATAAGCAAATCCGTTAGTGATCTGAGTGAAATTGTAGCAACACACCTTAAAGCGATGGGTTTGGAGTGGAGTGTATGAGTCAACAATATATAGCTGACACTACAGAGAGTATTATTTTTAATGGATATAAGCAGACAGAGATAGGAATAATTCCTATTGATTGGAACGTTGTTAATATTGGGAGTCTCTGTTCTATATTTGGTCGTATTGGTTTTAGAGGTTATACAAAAGCTGATATTGTTTCTGAAGATCAAGGTGCAGTGAGTATAAGCCCGTCAAATATAGTTGATGGGAAAGTCAGTTGGGAAAAGGGCACATATATTTCATGGCGAAAATATCATGAATCTCCTGAGATCAAGATATATGAAGAAGATATATTATTAGTTAAAACTGGTTCTACTTATGGAAAAGTTGGTCTAGTAAAAAATTTAAAGCAAGAAGCCACGTTAAATCCACAGGTTGTTGTTTTAAAAAATAGAAAATGCCCAAGCTCGCTTCTTGCATATTTAATGCAATTTGAATTAGTTCAAAAACAAATTGGGGAAACAATTGTTGGAGGTGCAATACCTACTTTGTCACAAAAAGAAGTAGCAAATTATTTGGTACCAATCTCTCCAAATTACCAAGAACAAACACTTATCGCCACAGCATTATCTGATGTTGATAATTTAATTAGCGAACTAGAAAAACTGATTACCAAAAAACAAGCGATTAAAACCGCTACTATGCAACAACTTTTAACAGGTAAAACTCGTTTACCGCAATTTGCTCTGCGTGACGATGGCACAAGAAAAGGCTATAAACAAAGTGAGTTGGGGGCAATTCCAGAGGATTGGGATGTGAAGACTTACGGTGAAGTTTTTACTTTTCTTTCAACGTCAACAAATTCTCGTGATGATTTATCCTCAGATGGCGATTTGGGTTATATTCATTATGGTGATATACATACGAAATGGAATAATAGACTTGATTTAGATAAGCAAAATTTACCAAAAATTTCAAGAAATCTTGTTTCGTCAGCATTGATTTTAGATGGTGATTTGATCATGGCAGATGCTTCTGAAGATTATCAGGGTATTGGAAAAAGTGTGGAAATATTTAATATCCGTAATAAAAAAATTGTTGCTGGACTTCATACATTTTTGTTACGTGATAAAAACAAAATATTGGCAGATGGTTTTCGAGGTTATTTGCATGCCATTTCAACCGTTAAAGCTGCATTTGATCGATTAGCCACTGGTTTGAAAGTATATGGTATATCAAAAAATAATCTTACAAAGATTTTTTTACCAGTACCAAGCATTGAAGAACAAACCGCTATAGCCAAAATTCTAGCCGATATGGACAGCGAAATTCAGGCATTAGAAAAACGCCTTGTCAAAACTCGTCAGATTAAACAAGGTATGATGCAGGAATTGCTGACGGGGAAAACACGATTGGTGCAACCTGAAGCATGAGGAGTGTGAATATGCTTGAACAACAGAATTATAAAAAAGCACGTTTTTTTAAGTGTGCCTTGCAGGTCAATCCAGTGGGTTATATTCAGTATCGTGGACAAGAGCAAAGTTTGTCTGAAGCTGAATATAATCAACAGTTGCTTAATGCTGCTTTAGAAGCTGGGATTGAAGTGATTGGTTTAGCAGATCATGGCTCAGTAGATCAGATAGATGCACTCAGAAACCTGTTCAACCAAAATGGAATAGTGGTCTTCCCAGGTTTTGAAATTGCTTCTAGCGAAAAGATTCATTTTGTGTGTTTGTTCGATGAGTCTAAAACCTGCCAAGAGCTAGAACGTATTTTAGGGCGTTTGGATTTACTCGATCCAGAGGATGGGATTTTGCCTACCAATTTATCATCGAGTCAATTAATTGATAAAGTAAATGAAATTGGTGGTTTTATTTATGCAGCTCACTGTACCAATGACGATGGTGTATTAAAGCGAAGAATGAATCATGTTTGGCAGCATAAAGGTTTATTGGCAGCCCAGATTCCTAGCTCTATTGAAGATTTACTTGGTATTGAAAATGACTTCTATCGTAAAGTCTTCTTGAATAAAGATCCCAATTATTGTCGAGAGCGGGAGATGGCAGCCATTAATGCGGCTGATGTGGCAAAACCGAGTGATATTCAAAAAGATGTTGCATCTTGCTTAATCAAAATGACTAAACCATGTTTTACATCATTTAAGCAAGCATTTTTAGATGCAGGATCAAGAGTTCGCTTAAACTCTGACAAGCCTGAAAGCTATGCCTCTGCAATAGAACGGATTCGATTTGTTGGTGGCTATCTTGATGGGCTTGATATTGAATTGTCAGATCACTTGAATGCGGTTATTGGTGGCCGTGGTACGGGTAAGTCAACTCTGCTCGAATGCATTCGTTATGCTTTTGATTTAGAACCCAAAACTCAAAATGCCCTAAAACAGCATAAAAGTGTCATTGAAAGCAATTTAGGCAAAGAACGGGGTATGGTTGAAATTACGCTTCGTTCAGCAACTATGCATGGTCGTAGATTCTCGATCAGCCGTAAATATGGAAATCAGCCTGTTGTGGTTGATGAGCAGGGTAATATTTCACCTTATCATCCAGCAGATTTGTTGCCTGATCTTGAGTTGTACGGACAAAATGAAATTTACGAGATGACACGAGATGAGGCAAGCCGTAACCAACTGATTGAGCGTTTTTTGGAAGGTGAACATCAGCATTTTGATGCAGATATAACGAAAGTGTTCGTAAAGCTCAAAGAAAATCGAGAATCTATAAGCCGTGCATTGAGTCAAAAAGATGATATTGAAGCAGAGGTAGAGCGTCTGCCCAAATTACTTGAACAAGTTAAACAGTTTCAGACTTTAGGAATTGAGGAAAAACTTAAAATCATCCCTAAATTGGAAAAAGAAAAACAGTTAAATGAACGAGTGAGCGAGGAAGTAAGTCGTGTAAAAACAGCGATAGAAACTCTTAAAGATAGTTTACCTGATACTATTTTTATCAGTGATGCAAGTTTGGAAGGCTTGCCTCATGCGGATTTGTTAAAACAGCAGCGCGGTATTTTGGAAAAGCTAAAACTCGACTTGACTCAGCAATTGGGACAGTTGGAACAGCTTGTTCAGACTACAAGCATACAGTTATTACCAATTCAACAAACATTAATTGAAAAGCAGAAAGATGAAGAAGGACATTTAGAAAATGCTTTCAAGGAAATACCTGCTAGTCAAGGGAAGACAGGTCGACAAATTGGTGTTGAATATCAGGCTTTATTGAAGCAAATTGAACAGATCCGTCCAAAGCAAATAACATTACAAAACCGACAGGCTCAAATTGATGAGTTATATAGTCAGCGCAAAAAACTATTGTTAGAACTAGATCAGCATACTACTGCTCGAGCAAGTAGTATGCAAAAGTCAGTGAAACGATTAAATCGAAAGCTAGATCAAAAAGTTAAACTTACTTTACAACCCGAAGGGAATCGTCAGCCATTGGTTGATTTTCTAAACACATGTAGTTTAGAAGGTGTTGGACTTAAACGACTTGCTTGGGTATTAGAACAAGAATTTTCACCAGCGAACCTTGCCGCCACCATTCGAGATGGTGAAACGGAGTTAGAAAGAAAATTCAGTATACCTAATTCAGTTGTACGGGCTCTAATACATTTGCCAGAGCAAAAATTATTAGAAATAGAAGAGTTACTGTTGCCAGATACCATGACCATTGAACTTAATGTAACTCATGGTGAACGTGATGCTATTTTTCGACCGATTGATGAACTTTCTACAGGACAGCAATGTACAGCAGTCTTACATTTATTGCTTTTAGATAATCAAGACCCGTTGATTCTTGATCAGCCTGAAGATAATTTGGATAACGCATTTATTGCCGAACGCATTGTTGCAGAGCTTCGTAGAGCTAAACTTAGTCGTCAATTTCTCTTTGCTACACATAATGCGAATATTCCTGTATTTGGTGACGCAGAATGGATTGGTGTGTTAAGTGTTCAAGACAACAAAGGGATGATTCTGCCAGATCAACAAGGTGCGATTGATGTACCAAAAGTTCAAGAGTTGGCAGCCGATATATTAGAAGGCGGAAAAAGTGCATTTAATCAACGTCGTGAAAAATATGGTTTTAATTAATAGGTATAGGTTTTAGGTAGAAGATAATGTTAAAAACTGAGTTGTTGGAACTAATTGCCAACGGTGAAAATTCAGGTGTTGAGTTTAAACGCGATGATATTCGTCCTGAGCAACTAGCGAAAGAAGTGGTTGCTATGGCGAACTTTCAAGGTGGGCGCGTACTGCTAGGAGTGGAAGATGATGGCACGGTGAGTAGTATACAAAGACCAGACTTAGAAGAATGGGTGATGAATATATTTCAAAATAAAATTCATCCAATGATTTTACCTTTTTACGAAGAGGTTAAACTTGATGATGGTAAAACGGTTGCGGTAGTAAGTTTTCCAATAGGTATTTCTAAGCCTTACGTGCTGCGTCATAGTGGGAAAGAGGAAATCTATATTCGTGTTGGTACAACCTCACGCTTAGCAACTCGAGAACAGCAAATGCGTTTGTTTGAGTTGGGTGGCATGTTACATACAGAAGTGATGCCCGTACCCCGTACTGATATGAGTTGTTTAGATGATGCTCGATTGATGAATTATATTCGAGATATTTTGCGTGACCCTGATGTCCCACAATCAACAGAGGCTTGGCAAGCGAGATTACTTGGATTGGGTTTTCTGACCGAAGCTGCTGGCAATATTTGCTGTACGATTGCAGGCTTGATTTTATTTGGTAAAAATCCACGACGCTATTTAAAACAAGCTGGTTTAAGAGTGATGGCTTTTCAGGGTGATGATAAGGAATATCAAGCTGCACTTGATGAAATTATTGATGGTCCAATGGTTGGTCGTTGGGATATTGATCAGGGGGATAAACGTTTAGTTGATGGTGGTGTAATTGAACGTTTTATGGAGGCAATGACTCCATTTATTTCTCAAGAATCTGCTCATGTGAATGAGGAGTTAAGACGAGAAATGCACTGGTTTTATGCTCTTGAAGCTGTGCGTGAAGCATTGATTAATGCTTTGGCTCACCGTGATTGGACACGTTTTGTAGAAATTGAGGTTTCTGCTTATTCAAATCGGCTTGAAATTATTAGTCCAGGCACATTACCCAATTCAATGACTGTAGAAAAAATGAAAGCAGGTCAGCGTTCGCCTCGTAATACCATTGTGATGGAGGTCCTACGTGATTATGGTTATGTTGATTATCGTGGTATGGGCGTAAGAACAAAAATTGTACCTTTGACTAAAGCCTTAACAGGTAAAGAACCTGAATTTGAACTTACAGAAGATTATTTAAAAACAGTTTTGTATCGCTAGATAAGGGTAAAAAATGAGCCAAGTCGGTCAGCGTGAACGCATTACCCAAAATCGAGTGGTGCATTTTTTTCAGCAACAATTAGGCTATCGTTATTTAGGCGATTGGCAAGATAGAAATGACAATAAAAATATTGAACACGACATTTTAATTGCTTGGCTTAAAAAACGTGGTATCAGTGATGCTTTGATTAATAGAACCATGCGCCAACTCGATACTGCAACTGCATTGGGTGAAGGCAAAAAACTTTATTATGCCAATAAAGATGTATATCGCTTATTGCGTTACGGAGTTAAAGATAAAGAAGGTGCTGGTGAACTAAATCAAACCGTTTGGCTCATTGATTGGCATCATCCTGAAGCAAATGATTTTGCAATTGCTGAAGAAGTTTATATTAAAGGTGAAAATAAAAAACGCCCAGATATTGTGCTATATATCAATGGGATTGCTTTGGGTGTATTAGAGCTGAAACGTTCATTGGTTGATGTATCTGAGGGCATTCGACAAAATTTAGATAATCAAAAAAAAGATTTTATCCGTAATTTTTTTAGCACAATACAACTGGTGATGGCAGGTAATGACACACAAGGATTGCGCTATGGCATGATTGAAACACCTGAAAAATATTATCTGGAATGGAAAGAAGAGCTTAATCACGTAGAGGGACATAAACTCGATTATCATTTAGGTAGAATGTGTAATAAACAACGGTTTTTGCAAATCATTCATGATTTTATAGTCTTTGATGCGGGTGTGAAAAAAACTTGCCGACATAATCAGTTTTTCGGTATTGAAGCTGCAAAGCAACGTATTGCCAAACGAGAGGGTGGTATTATTTGGCATACCCAAGGGTCAGGTAAGAGTCTGACAATGGTGTGGTTAGCTAAATGGATACGAGAAAATGTCAGTGATAGCCGTGTACTTATTGTCACAGATCGAACTGAGTTGGATGAGCAAATTGAGAAAGTCTTTACTGGTGTAGAAGAAGAAATTTATCGTACAAAAAGTGGTGTGGATTTGGTTGCAACACTGAATCAGCCAACCCCTTGGCTTATGTGTTCATTGGTGCATAAATTTGGTCGTTCTTCAGACGCAGACGATGATGCTGCAACGAATGAATTTATTGAACAGCTTAAACAATCCATGCCTAAAGACTTTAAAGCTAAAGGTAATGTATTTGTTTTTGTTGATGAATGCCATCGTACCCAATCAGGTAAATTACACGAGGCAATGAAAGCGATTTTACCCGAAGCCATGTTCATTGGTTTTACGGGTACACCTTTGATGAAAAAGGATAAACAGAAATCAATAGAAGTATTTGGTTCCTATATTCATACCTATAAATTTGATGAAGCGGTTGCTGATGGTGTTGTTCTTGATTTGCGTTATGAAGCACGAGATATTGACCAAAATATTAGTTCACAGAAAAAAATTGATGAATGGTTTGAAGCAAAGACTCGTGGGCTGTCACGCCTAGCAAAAACCCAACTTAAACAGAAATGGGGAACAATGCAAAAGGTCTTATCAAGTAAATCTCGTTTACAGCAAATCGTAAATGATATTTTACTGGATATGGAAACAAAGCCACGCTTGATGGATGGGCATGGTAATGCCATATTGGTTTGTTCCAGTGTCTATCAGGCATGTAAGGCTTACGAAATGTTTAGCCAGACTGATTTGGCTGGTAAAGTTGCTATTGTGACTAGTTTTCAGCCGACCCCTGCCAGTATCAAAGGTGAAGAAACAGGCGAGGGACTCACCGAAAAACTATTTAAATATGATATTTACCGCAAAATGCTAGCGGATTATTTCGAGAAAACGGAAGAAGAAGCAGCAAGCCTTGTCGAAGAGTTTGAGACATCTGTTAAAAAACGTTTTATTGACGAACCTTCACAGATGAAATTATTGATTGTAGTGGATAAGCTTTTAACAGGTTTTGATGCGCCATCAGCAAGCTATTTGTATATTGATAAACACATGGCAGATCACAATTTATTCCAAGCGATTTGTCGGGTCAATCGCTTGGACGGTGATGATAAAGAATATGGTTATATTGTCGATTATAAAGACTTATTTAAATCTATAGACCAAGCTATTTCTGATTATACTCAGGAGGCTTTTGATGGTTATGATAAGGACGACGTTGAAGGATTATTAAAAGACCGTTTACAGCAGGCTAAATTAGATTTAGATACTGCTTTAGAAATGGTCAAGGCATTGTGTGAGCCTGTTAAAGCACCTCGAAACACTCAGGACTATATTCATTATTTTTGCGGGGAATCAGGGCATAATCAAGATGAACTCATTGAAAAGGAAGCTCTCCGTTTAGCGCTTTATCAAAATGTGGTGAAGCTCATCCGTGCTTTTGCAAATATTGCCAATGAAATGCAAGAGGCTGGCTATAATGAACAGCAGATTGTAACTATTCGAGCCGAAGTCATACATTTTGAAAAAGTGCGTGATGAAGTCAAAATTGCGAGCGGCGATTTGCTTGACATGAAACGTTTTGAGCCTGCTATGCGTCATCTACTCGATATGTATATTCGTGCTGAAGACAGCGAAGTATTGATGGACTTTGAAGAGTTAGGCTTGATAGAGTTGATTGTGGAAAAAGGTGCAGATGCGTTGGATGCATTGCCTAAAGATATTCGCAATGACGAACAAGCGATGGCTGAAACTATCGAAAATAATGTTCGTAAAACAATTATTGATGAAAACCCCGTGAATCCAAAATACTACGAACAAATGTCAGTTTTGTTAGATGAATTGATAGAATTACGTCGTCAAAAAGCCATTGAATATCAAGAATATTTAAAACATATCCGTGATTTATCTAGTAAAATTATTCGCCCTGAAAAAAGCACATCACATTATCCTAGCTCTATGGATAGTAGTGCTAAACGAGCGTTATATGATAATTTTGGAAAGGATGAGTTACTAGCCACAAAGATTGATAGTGTTATTCGCTATACTAAAAAGGCAGATTGGGTGGGCGATAAATTTAAAGAACGTGAAATTGCATTTGCAATACAGCAAGACACAAAAGGCTATGATATTGATATTCAAAGTGTCATGGAGCTTGCTAAAGCGCAACGAGAATATTGGTGATGCAATGGCTACATATTGGTGAGCTTGAGGTAGAGCTGCACCATAAGGCAATCAAGAACTTACATTTGAGTGTGTTGCCACCAGATGGAAAAGTCAGGGTATCTGCTCCTATTACTATGTCTGATACGGCTATACGCATGGCGGTAATTAGTCGTATTCCATGGATAAAGAAACAGCAATCGGCTTTTCTTAATCAATCTCGTCAATCAATCCGAGAAATGGTCAGTGGGGAATGCCATTATGTTTGGGGGAAAAAATATCGCTTAAATATTGTGGCAACATCTGGACAGCATCGCATTGAATTTTCCCATGCTAATCGGCTTGATATGTATGTTCATGCAACTACCTCAACCCAAAATAAACAGAAATTACTAGAAGCATTTTATCGAATGCAACTACAGGAAAAACTTAATTTACGCTGTTCATCTTTACTTACTAGAATTGGTGTAGAACCAAGTTTTATTGGTATTCGTAAAATGAAAACCCGTTGGGGGAGTGCTAATCCATTGTCGAAAAGAATATGGCTGAATTTAGAATTGGCGAAAAAACCAGTTGAATGTTTGGAGTTTATTCTTGTGCATGAACTGGTGCATTTAATTGAGCGTCATCATAATGATCGTTTTGTAATGTATATGGATCGGTTTCTTCCCCAATGGCGTGAGCGAAAGGCTTTGTTGAATAGTTTACCTTTAACCTCCTAAATATATGCGCCTTATCTGGCTCAAGGTCAGACGAAATAACCCGAAAGCCGAAACTTTCGGGGTTACAGCGGTGTGTTTAAATATAATTCGATTGATTAATATGAACTTTTTTCGACTTTAAACGTTGTGTTGGTGAACTTAAACCGAACCCAGTATTCAGGACCAATCAAACTGTATTTTAAAGTGGTAAGTCGCATCCCAATGTAGTTCTGATTTGTATCGTAAAAATTGGATTCTATACCATAAACCAAAGGCTCTACCCCTGAGTTCATGCAGGTAATATCACTCCACCCAATACTGGTTTTACCTTCTCGGAATACAAAAGGTTCAACATCTGTATAGAGCTGAGATTCAGCAAAAGGGGTAAAGTCGGTATCTTCGCGTGCTACAAAAAATATGAGCCGAATACTCTTAAAACCTCGAATAGTCGTTTCCTGCTTCGACAAAATACCTAGAGTGTGATTTTCAGCATTGTTAGCCCAGACTGCTTCGATAATTTTACTCGACGTGGCCCGCAGCATATCCTCAACAGTTACAGGACTAAATGTTTTCTGATCCATTGAAAAATCATCAACATTCATAAACTCAGCAGAAACAAGCAATGAATGAACCTGAAACATTGAATTGTTACATAAGACAGCTTCTTCAAAACGATTATAAGCCTTTCTAGAATTGCCAAATGAAGAATCCCAGTGATTTTTCAAGCTCATAAAATCTCGTGTTTTAGATCTCACTTTTAGATCCTGACAGAACCCATCAACAACTGCTTCAAACTGTTGATACAATCCAAGTGGAAAGTCAATGAGTCTGTGCTTGTACAGTAAATCAACCATCAGCTTTATTTCAGGTCTGATGATCACATCTGAAAATTTACCTGTCAGGAAAGGATTAATCGGAATATCCTGAATAATCTTGAGTAAATTAACACCCTTGGGCGTTAGATAAACATGAGGCACCAGATAGTCGTAAGTTGGTTGTTTGGAGATAATCTTAAAAGTCTTATTTTCAGTAATCATGAGATACAACTTCAGATAATCATCCAAGCCAACAGGAGGGCGATTATTGGGTATATAGCCAATAAAAGGCTGGATATACGCTTGAGTGATATGGTGAGTACTGAGTAGAGATGCATAGGATTCGTCAGGCTGTAATCTAATCATGCTTCATCTCCCGCAAAGGCATTGAGTTCTAGGTGGTTTTTTCTCGGACGACCACGAGTCTGTGGTTTTAAAGGCTGACTAATCTGGAAACGTCTTCCATTTTTCATATTGCTGAAAATGAATAACTGACTGGTTTTACAGTGATATTCAAAACCCTCTTCAAGCCACTTTCTTTTCTGCGATTGGTTGTATTCAATCGTGCCTAAAAAACAGTTTTCATAAGTATGCTTCCGCATATTACAGATGTAGGCATAACCTTGATCATTGGTCACTTTTTTCCAAAGCTTTTCAATACCTTGTGCGAGGCTAATGTCTTCCTGATTTTTATTCCCATTGAAAAACCAGAATGTATGCAGATGGAATCCACGTCTTGGCGTATATTCAAAACGAAAAATATAACCGATGGCTTGTTTCAACACAGGATTATGCCGCTTGTTTTCTAATAATTGTTCAACACACTTTTTAAATGCATCAAAATCATTTTTAGATAAACAATCTTCAGCTTTGAAACAGGTTTGCAGTAATGTTTCAGGTTTATGCTTGAGATATAAATCAAGTCGAACAACGACTACACGCGAATACCGTTCAATTAAAGAGTTGAACATTTCGATCATTCGAGACTTATTTTTTTTCAGATTCTTCCGCTCATCGTAAACTTTGCGTCTGATGTTCGGGCGACGAAAAAAGGCACGAATTAATCCAATAAACTTATTTATTGCATTAATGTACGGGAGCAAATTCTCCTTTAGACTGGAAGATAGAGGTGTGCCATTACGTAGAAGATCTAATTCATCCTCTGACATCTGGCTTAGTGCATAATCAAATGCCTGAATATCAAGACCCTTCATAATGTCTGAAAGCGTAGAATAGTTTATAAGTTCTGCAATATCAGAAGGTAAATTACTCATTTGAGCAGGGTGTTTGACGGCAAAGCCATAGCGACCATTCGATAGTATTTTCGTTTCAGTTGTGACTTCAGGGAAGTTACGTTTTTTGAACTGTTTGACCAGTTTAGCTTTCCCTATAGCAGGAGCTAGGATGTTATCCTGTGAATTTACTAAAAAGGTTGTTTTATAACCATCGTTGACTGGAGTAATTTGCAGTTCGGTTTCAAATTGCTGGAGCCATTGGTCATGTGTTCCCATATGCCGACCAGCATTTACATTTATAATGCGCATATAAATTAAACTCGATTTAAAGTTAAAAGCGCAACTGTGATCAGTATTCTGGGTATAAGCATCCAATGGATACTGTTTAGCGCAGTATCCATGATGGGATGTAAGTTGGTTAAGTTAACTTAGGATGAGTTTTAGTCATATTTACTACACCAGTACGTCTATACACCAACAACCTATATGGTCATATGAGTATTGATGTATCTGAATACTTTAAAACTACTGATCATCTATAAATAGATAGAATATTCTTTGATTTATAGATATAGAGTAATAGTAAATATATAAGACCGTAATTCATTGAAAATTAAAATGATAGCCTAACCATACTTATAATTTCAGAATGCATTGCACAGCTGCATTATGTTTTGAATTTACAAGTACAGCGTTAGCTCTCAGTATTCCCTTGATTACGTGTTGAAATTTTACTTTCAATCCACGCTTCAACTTCAGAGAGTAGCCACCGTGAGGCATTGTTAAGCTTCAACGGGCGGGGAAAATTAGGGTCGTAGCGTTTAGACCGTCGGTTGAGTCGGTCATAAATGGATGACCGAGATAAACCGATCAGTTTAATCAGCTCATGTAGACGCAGCATTTGTACTGTATTTTGGAGAGTAGACATTTAGATTTCCTTCTATAGCGTTGGGTCAATCAGGAAGGTGTTGAACCAATGATTAGAAGGTACATAAATGTAATTGCATTTGGAGCAGGAAGTGCGTGGAGCCAATATATTTCTCAGTGTGAAATGATGAACTTAATCATTTAAAAGGTTTTTCAACGATTGATAGATTTCATGATTCTTTTTGAGCATCCTTTTAGTATCACCAATAAAATTTCTTTTAGGCTGAGTAGTTGGATGCTCCTGAGTCTGAAAACCTTTCTGCTTTTTAGCAGATTTATTCCGAGTGGCTTTTGTTTTAAGTTCAGTTAGGGTATCTGTGTCATGGATAGATGCAGTAGGAGTAAATAAGTACGGGTCATAAACAGGCTCACTGCTTATAGTTCCTGTTGACGAATTTGTCAGATTTCGCACAATGTGCTTTTGCAGTTGCATTTTAAAATTGAGCTGTTGGTGTTTTTTATCCTGTTTGTCTTCTAATATTTGTATTATTTGAGGTGTAAATTTAGTTTTAATCTTAGCAATAATCTTAACCTGTTGTTTTCTGTTTAATATTTTTGTCTGATATTTTTTAATGTAAGTTCGTAAAAGTTTGTCAATATTTCCTTGTTGTTTTATATATATATTTTCTTTTCGATCATACATTTGCATTAAAATCTCACGTACATATGCTGTCGCTTTTTTGTCCAGATACTCCATAAGCTGTTCAAACAGTATTATTTTTTTGGGTTTCAGGAACTGGATCTTTGAATTGTGTTGGCGTATAGCAAACTTATTTTTTAATGGACCAATGAATCGAAATGAAAGAAAAGACAATTCCTTGAGCGTATTCTGATCCTGTCTTGAAAAATTTAACGCATTCCAAAGTAACACATGATCATATTCGTATTTCTTGATAAATTCTTCAACAAAGTCGAGATAAGCTTTTTCTTTGATTTCATCAGGTTCTTGTGAAAGATAGCTGAGTTGAATTTTATCGATCGTGTTTTGAAGGCTTTCAGGTAATAATTCGACTACGTAACAATCACGATGTTTTGAGTATTGCTGGAGTAAGCTTTTATAAATAATTTTTGCTTGCGTATGATTTTTAGTTTCGATGGAGGAACGATAGCTTTTTATGTCTGAAATGATTTCATGATAATGTTTAGGCAAATATTCAAAATCCAGTTTCTCAGCTATATCACCACCTTTTTTACAAAGCACTTTATCTTTACAAATCTCACAAGGAACTTCATCATTATCTTTTGGACAAGAAATAGGTTTTTTGACAGTATCCCTACATAACCTTTTTACTCGATCTTCATCTGTAGGACTTACGCATTGACAGATTCAAAAAAGTATTAAAATGCTTTAAGATCGGAAGAGCACACGTCTG
>ERZ650302.1164-NODE-1164-length-14963-cov-7.847330_pt1 | contig 14963 bp, 13 predicted proteins | sample MGYA00376238_ERZ650302 | MGnify/ENA primary metagenome ERZ650302 (study PRJEB26733, sample SAMN07839298) | wastewater metagenome | biome: urban; feature: wastewater treatment plant; material: waste water | place: USA: North Carolina | collected 2016-04-28 ... | reverse complement strand
GAGTTCAGACGTGTGCTCTTCCGATCTTCATTCATACGCAAATCTACGCTTTTTCATGACTTTCTCATGAATAAAACGATCAATTAGAATCGAGTCGTTACCGCCAACTGTACCCGATGACTGTCGCTATGTGATCGCCCGCTATATTCATAATTCAAATTGAGAAACTCACACTCTAAAAATTATTTCTTATACAACACACAGAGCTTTGTTAGATTTTGCACAAGCACACAACTTGCCCTATAAATGCAGAAAAGTTGAAAAGTCCCTTAAAAAATGTGTAGCAGATAACGCAACTCGTGGATCGTTTCGCCATTTTTTACTCAAACTGTGAAGCAGGTGGGATTGATGCAAAATTGATGAAAAATTAAAAATAAAGTTGAACGTCATGGCTAAAAACACAAAAGGCATATTTCAACTTGCATGAATTGCAAATGAAATATGCCTATATGGATCACATGACTATTTTATCGTGTTTAAATTATAGTGTTCTAAAAATGCTGAGGCTGATTTTTGCCTATTCGCCTTTTTTCACCAAATAATGAAATTCTTTATTACCCTGCTCATCCAAGCGTTCTTCTTGCAATAACAACTCATGCCCCAAATGCATACAAAATTTTGGAATATCCCAAGACGTCGAATTGTCAGTTGCAAATACTTCAACCACATCGCCAGACTTAGATTTGCGAATGGCTTGATGCAACATCATCACAGGTTCAGGGCAACGCAAACCGCGAGTATTCAGTTGAATGCTAGGTGTGACAGGAAGTTCAGACATGCACAGACTCGGTATTAAAACATCGCGCTAGTTTAGCATAAAGCGCAGCCTTGTTTTATGTGTTCCCAATACGCAAAGCAGCACACCTGCGTGACGTAATTGCCGTCATTTTCTACCAAGATTAGCAATAGACAACTGTATTTTCTAAGGTATGATTAAGCTAAGTTTTTTAGATATAAAGAGTCTTTAGGAAAGATCATGCACGAGGAATCAGGCCCATCGTGGGGTATGCGTGGCCTAAGAAAATGGTTAGGCACAGCACCAGAAACCCGCGATGAATTGCTAAAATTAGTACAAGATTCACGTCGTTTTTTAGAACCCGATACGGTGGCAATGCTCGAAGGTGTTCTAGATTTACCTGCCACCAAAATCCGTGAAGTCATGACCCCACGTACCACAATGATTAGCTTACAGGAAGATGATGAGCTACTCGATATTTTGCATGTACTGGTCGAATCGGCACATTCACGTTTTCCTGTGTTCTCATCTGATCAACCCGACAACGTGGTGGGGATTTTATTAGCCAAAGACTTATTACCTTTACTGACCGAACAAAGCACTAAAGTTGATATACGTGCCTTAATGCGTCAGCCGTTATTTGTGCCTGAAAGTGCTCGTTCAGACCAAGTATTGCGTATGCTCAAAAACACCCAAACCCATATTGCGGTAGTGATTGATGAGTATGGCACCACTTCGGGCTTGGTTACTTTAGAAGATATTTTGGAAGAAATTGTCGGTGAAATTGAAGATGAACACGACAATATTGACGAAGAAGCAGAATACATTATCCCCGATAACGACCCAAAAACTGCAAATACTTGGTTAGTACAAGCACTTACACCAATCGAACATTTTAATAATGTTTTAGATGCAGATTTTTCTGACGATGAAGTAGAAACTGTCGGCGGTTTATTGCTTCAAGAAATTGGTTTGGTGAGTGATTTGCAAGGGCAAGTGATTGTGATTGGCAACTGGGAATTCACCATTCTTGAAGCAGATGCCCGCACTATTCATCTGATTCGAGCCGTACGTCAATGAGGACTTTTTTTTTCAAGCTGTCTAATCCTGCAGAACATCAACAACTATCCTTAATTTATCCATTAATCATTGCTCTATTGGCTGGTGCAGTGTTTAGTTTGGCACTTGCTCCCTATCATTATTGGTGGATTGCCTTACTTTCTCCGGCTTTGCTGTATGCGACCTTAAGCAAACGCACCCCGAAACAGGCCTTTTTGATTGGTTGGTCTTATGGGATTGGACTGTGGTTTGTCGGGGCTTTTTGGCTCTACACCTCTATTCACGTCTATGGCGACACCAATGCCCTTTTGAGCGTACTAATGATTGTCATTATGGCGCTGTTAATGGGGTTATTTACTGCCATACAAACTTGGTTGTATCGTCGGTTTTTCCCTGAAACACCACTGACTTTTGCACCGCTATGGGTGTTGTTTGAATGGGCAAAAACTTGGGTCTTTACAGGTTTTCCGTGGCTGTTTGCAGGTTATGCCTTCACTGAACGCTTTTTGGATAGCTATGCACCACTGTTTGGTATTTTTGGAGTGTCTTTTGTGGTCATTCTACTGGCCTGTGCACTGGTTGAAGTCCTCAAAAAACGTATCTTCTGGCTCATTCCATCGGCAATTTTACTCTTGGGTGCATGGGGGGCAGCGCAGCTCAGTTTTGTAACTGCAAAATCTGAAAAGCCACTCTCGGTTTCTCTGATTCAAGGTAACATCCCTCAAGACTTAAAATGGCTCACCGAATACCAAATCAAGACCTTGGAAATTTATACCCGCTTAACCCGAACTGAATGGGGACGCGATATTATTGTCTGGCCTGAATCATCTATTCCAATGTTCCAGACCGATATTCAACCGTTTTTGGATGCCATGAAAACACAGGCTGAAAAAACGGGCAGTTCATGGGTGACAGGTATTCCGTATTGGGACTTGCCTGAATCACAAGTGCAGCAACATCCAATGTATTACAACAGCATTATGGCAACGGGAGATGCGGCAGAAGGCTTATATAAAAAGCAGCGTCTGGTGCCTTTTGGCGAATATATTCCGCTTTCAGGTTTACTCAGCTGGGTATTGCCTGCGATGCAAAATGACCCCTCCATGAGTGGCTTCTCACGTGGCGCATCTGAGCAAAAACCACTTACAATTAAGCAGCATCATTTAGGGGCAGCCATTTGTTATGAGGTGGCTTATCCAAACCTGACCCGTCGCAATGCCAGCCAAAGTGACTTTTTGGTAACGGTGTCCAATGATGCGTGGTTTAAGGGTACTGCAGGGCCGTTGCAACATTTACAAATGGTGCAAATGCGTGCCAAAGAAAATGGACGTTGGTTTATTCGTGCCACCAATACAGGTGTGACCGCATTTATTGACCATCATGGACATATTGTCAAACAAGCGCCTATGGATCAGGAGTTTGTGCTACGTGGTGATCTGCCTGCCATGCAAGGTCAAACGCTGTACACTCAACTCAGCGATTGGCCTGTGCTGATTTTTTCATTGCTGTTGTTAGTTCTAGGGTGGATATATCGACCACGTCAGGTTGACGTATCGTTTAAATCACGTCGCTAATTGTGCTGTTCAATCGTGGTTAGAAATGACCATTCATAAAAAAAAACCGAGCATTAATTGCTCGGTTTTTTTATGGAAATTGACTAAGTTAATCACTAAATTAAGATATACAGACTTAGCCCATCTTTCATTTCCATTAAGGCTGATAATAAATATCGGCATCGGTGCCTTCACCACCTTGCTGACCATCTGCACCAAAAGAATACAAGTCAAACGGACGACCTTCTGAGCCTGGAATGACATATTGAATGTCATTATCCCAACTGTCTTTCGGATAGCCTCCTTTCACATAACCGCCTGGCAACCAGTTTTTGGCCGAAGCAGGCTGATTCACCAAGGCATCTAAACCACCATCTTGCATAGAGGGATATTTTTGATTATCAAGTTTGTATTGATCGAGTGCACCAGCCACACCCTTTAAGGTAATTACCGTGGTATCGACTTTGGCTTTTTCACCACGTCCCATTACATTCGGTACGATTAAAGCCGCCAACACACCTAAAATTACAATCACCACCATGACTTCAATCAAGGTAAAACCAGACTGTTTACTCGGTTGCTTCAGTTTCATTCAATCTCTCTCATTTATTGATATCAATTCGACATTTATTTTAGGTTCAGTTTAAAGAACAATGCTTCAAAACGATTTAAATCATATTGTTCATATTCACAATTGGCAGCATGACCGCAATCACAATCACCAGTACAATACTCGCCATGAGTACCAACATCAACGGTTCTAATAGTGCCAAAAGAGTGGAAATAAGCGTAGTCACTTCACGGTCTTGCATATCTGAAGCACGTGACAGCATACGGTCTAATTCACCCGAAGCTTCACCACTTTTGATCATTTGTACCATCATCGGTGGGAAATAACCACTGCGCTCCAATTGTGTCGCCAGGTTGCCGCCTTCGGTGACTTTTTCTGCCGCCAAATTGACCGCATCACGAATAACCCAGTTATTGCTGACCGCAGCACCAATTCTCAGCGCATCCACCAAAGGCACACCCGATTGAGTCAAAATAGACAAGGTACTGGCAAATCGCGCAGCATTAATCCCACGTGATAATTTTGCAAATAACGGCAACTTTAAGGTTAAACGGTCAAAGGCATAATGCCCTGCAGTTGTGCGTAAAAAACGCACCATCAACAATAATCCCACCACAGAAACCACCAGTAAAAATGGCCATGCAATACGGATAAAGTCACTGGCTTTCATTAATGCCACGGTAATCCACGGCAAGGCGTCTTTACTTTGATCAAAGGTTTTAACAATATCTGGCACGACATAAGTCATTAAACCCATCACAATCGCAAAAGACATCAGCATTAAAATAATGGGATAAATCATCGCCCCTTGAATTTTTTTCTGCATGGCAAAGCGGTTTTCGGTGTAATCTGCCAATTGTTCCAAAATTAAATCCAAATGCCCCGAACGCTCGCCTGCAGCAATAGTGGCAATATATAAGTCTGGAAAACGCCCCGATTGTTGTAAAGCATTGGCCAATGAATAACCTTCCAGAACTTTGGAACGTACCGACATCAGCAAATTTTGTACATGGGCTTTTTCACTTTGTTTACCCACAGCACGAACGGCTTCTTCTAAGGGAATCGCAGCAGCCACTAAAACCGATAACTGACGGGTCAGCAAAGCCAAATCATAGGCTGTGATTTTTTTCTGAAACCATTGTTTGCCACTGTGTTTATCTTTTTGTTCAACGGCATCGACACTAACAGGAATCCATTCTTTGTCTCGTAATTGCTGACGGATTTGTCGTGCAGAATCACCCTCTAAAACACCTTTTTGCTGCTTCCCTGAAGCGTCAATGGCAGTAAATTGATATGCTGGCATTGTAATGCTCTAATTTTCCAAAATTTCTTGCAACGCGGTTGCGTCCGACCACTAAAATCATTCATATTCTTAGATATAAATTCTGTGCTCACTCTAACACATGCCAAAGTCGAGCACGAAGCCATTTTTCACAGGACGGTACGACTTTTTCTATGCCAGATTCAACTTTAGACCGACAGCCTGTTTATCGTATTCGAGTGGCTGTGCCCGTATATCTTTACGACTGCTTCGATTATATGCTCAGTGCAGCTCAATATCAGCAAGCAGAAGTGGGCGCGCGGGTCTTGGTTTCTTTTGGTCGGCAAAACTTGGTCGGGATTATTGTCGAAAAACTGGCACTCGATACTCCAATTGATCCACGTTTTAAACTCAAAGCCATTAGCGAACTGTTAGATGAGCAAGCGATTTTAGACCCTAAAGTTTTAACTTTGTTGACATGGTCGGCACAATATTATCAATTCCCGATTGGTGAAGTGATGCAAAGCGCCTTGCCAAGTTTATTGCGCCAAGCCAAACCCTATAATTTATTGGCGCGTACTTGGAAATTGTTGGATGCACATGCCGAATCTAAAATTACACGCTCGGAAAAACAACAACAAGCCTATAAAATTTTAAAGCTGCATCCTTCAGGCACTTCTGAAAATATTTTAAATATGGCAGGCATTGAAACGGCAACTCTAAAAGCCTTGGCGAATAAAGAAATTTGCGCATGTGTTTTGGAAGCCCAAGATTTTAGCCCAATGCCAGTGACTTTGGCACAAATGCCTTTAACCCCTAATCCAGATCAGAAAAAAGCCATCGACAGCGTACTTAAAGTACGACAACAATATAAGGCATTTTTACTAGATGGTTTAACGGGCAGCGGCAAAACTGAAGTTTACTTACACATCATGCATGAGGTACTAAAACAGGGCAAACAAGTGTTGGTGTTAGTACCTGAAATTGGTCTAACGCCACAAACCATTAGCCGTTTTCAGTCGCGTTTTCATTGCCACATTGCGCTCTTGCACTCAGGTTTAAATGATTCCAAGCGTTTGCAAGCGTGGCAAGCCGCACAAACGGGCAAAGCATCCATTATTTTAGGCACACGCTCAGCCATTTATACCCCATTGCCAAATTTAGGCTTGATTATTTTAGATGAAGAACACGACCTGTCTTTTAAACAGCAGGAAGGTTTTCGCTACCATGCCCGCGATGTTGCACTGTATCGTGCCCATCTGGAAAATTGCCCCGTTATTTTAGGTTCGGCGACTCCAAGCATTGACAGTTATGCTTTAGTCGATCAAGGTAAAATGCAATGTCTGGAGTTAAATCAACGTGCGGGCACGGCACTAATGCCCAAAATCCACCTGATTGATTTAAAAATTGCCAAAAAACAGCACGGTATTAGCCAACAATTGATTGATGAAACCAAAAAACGCTTGGCTAAAAAAGAACAAGTTTTGGTGTTTTTAAACCGACGCGGCTATGCACCCGTATTGATTTGTGAGAGCTGCGCATGGCAAGCCAAATGCCCAAATTGTGATGCCAATTTTACCTTACATCATCAACCTTATACGCATTTGCATTGCCACCACTGCGGTACGATTCATCGTAAACCTGAGCAATGCCCTGCCTGTAATCATACAGAGCTCAAACCAATTGGCATGGGCACTGCCAAAGTCGAAGACAGTTTAAATGAGCTGTTTCCAAATGTAGATGTCATTCGGGTAGATCGGGACTCGACCAGCCGAGTGGGTAGTTGGCAAAAAATTTATGACCGTATTCAACGCAGTGAACCACTGATTTTATTGGGCACGCAAATGCTGGCCAAAGGGCATCATTTTCCCTATGTGACCTTGGTCGCAATTTTAGATATTGATGCAGGCTTACTTAGTGTGGATATTCGCGCACCTGAACGCACTGCTCAACTGATTGTGCAAGTGACTGGACGTGCAGGGCGTGGTGAGCATAAAGGGGATGTTTATTTGCAAAGTGTGCGTCCCGATCATCCACTTCTCACCACGTTGGTCGAGGGAGATTACCGCAAGTTCGCCAAACAAACTTTAAAAGAACGCAAAGCTGCACAATTACCGCCCTATCGTTACAGTGCTTTGATTCGCTGTGAATCTAAAAGCCAGGAATTAAACCAGCAATTTTTACAACAACATGCACAATGGCTGAGAGAACATTCAGAACAATTGATTGAAATTTGGGGGCCGATTCCTGCGCCAATGGAACGTAAAGCAGGACGTTTCCATGCACACATGGTGTTGTTGTCTAAAGATCGGGCACGCTTACATTTTTATATCAGGAACTGGTGGCAAAATATGTTGCATGAAAAGCCATCCAGCATGAAACTAAGTTTAGATATAGATCCGCAAGAATTTAGCTAACACTGTAAATTGAAACTTAGCTGTATTAGCACTTATTCCAATAATCCACCGCTTTAAACTTTGGATGACCACATGTCCTTATTGTTACAAATAACCATTTTTCTAGGCGCATCATTGGTTTTGGTTCCCTTACTAAAACGCTTTGGCATTGCGACTGTATTGGGCTATTTGTTTACAGGCATCTTGCTAGGGCCTAGCGTATTCAATATTGCCAGTGACCCCGATGATATTCAGGATTTGGCAGAATATGGTGTGGTGTTCCTGATGTTTATTATTGGCTTGGAACTGCGTCCACAACGGCTGTGGCAAATGCGCAAACCTATTTTTGTTTTGGGCAGTTTACAGGTCGGGATAACGGGGGTTTTACTTGCAATCTTGGCTTTTTTTGCCTTACAGCAAGGCATTGCCTCAAGTGTGGTGATCGGTTTTGCACTGGCACTTTCCTCCACGTCCTTTGTGCTACAGATGTTGCAAGAAAAGCAGGAACTCAGCAGCAGTTATGGACAACAATCCTTTTCCATTCTGCTATTTCAAGATATTGCTGCCATTCCATTAATTGCCATTATTCCCATGTTGGCAGGTGCAGAGTCAACCCATCATGGCATTGCCTATTTTGCTGCGATCATCGCGACCTTTAGCGGTCTATTTTTATTTAGTCGCTATCTCATGCGTCCATTTTTTCGCTTTGTGGCCAAAAGTGGCGCACATGAACTCATCACGGCTGTCGGGTTATTCATTGTGCTTGGCGTGGTCAGCATTATGGATGTGCTGGGCATTAGCACCACTTTAGGCGCATTTTTAACGGGCGTGTTGTTGGCAGATTCCGAATTTAGACATGAGTTAGAAGCCAGTATTGCACCATTTAAAGGCTTATTGCTGGGCTTATTTTTTATGACTGTCGGGATGAGCACCGAACTGGCAATTTTAATGAACATGCCTTGGCTGATTGTGGGCGGAGCATTGCTGCTCATGCTCATCAAACTGATTAGCCTCACAGCCATTGCCCGTTATTTCGAATATTCCTGGCGCAATAGCTTGTTGTTGGCAACTTGCTTGGCACAAGGCGGTGAATTTGCCTTTGTGGTACTTAGTGTCGCACAAAGTGAAAGCGTACTCAGTCAAGCCATGCTGCAACCACTGACCTTAATTGTGACTTTATCGATGGTGCTGACCCCAATTTTTTATTGGTTGATGAGCAGTCAAATTATTCCCCGCCTAGAACGTGAAAAATCGCCTGAATATGATGAAATTCCAGATACACATCACCCTATGATTATTGCCGGTTTTGGTCGTTTTGGACAAATTATTGCCCGTGTGGCGTACTTACAACATCTGCACTTTACTGCCATCGACAGCAATATGGATAAAATTGATTTCGTGCGAAATCACGGTGGCAAAGTCTATTATGGTGACGCCACTCAACCTGAAATTTTACGTGCCGCAGGAATCGAGTATGCCAAAATCTTTATTCTCGCGATTGATGATATTGAAGATTCAATGAACTTGGCACGACATATTCGCCTGAATTATCCAGCTCTAAAATTATTGGTACGCGCCCGTGATCGGCATCATGTGCATTTATTGCGGGATTTGGGCGTCAACTATATTTGGCGTGAAACGTATTTATCCTCTTTAGGCATGGCATATCAGGCCTTGCGTGATTTGGGTATTAATGAAGAAGATGCCTATAAAAGCATTGAGTTGTTCCGTGATTATGATGAACAACTCTTGGCACAACAGCAGCACATTTATACCGATGAACAAAAAGTGTATGAAACCCATCGTAACGCTTTGGCAGAACTGGAACACCTGTTTGAAAGTGATGCACAAAACCGTGAAATGCCCTTGGGTGTCGATTTAAAACGCGGCTTGCATAACGGTCATATTGATGTAACACGTGATGCAGCAAACTGACTTGTGTTTTACAATATTGCCACCATTAAAACAGGGTTATGGAGAATTTTATGTCTGATTTACGCCAACGCTTTTTTATTGAAGATAGCCCTGTTCGTGGTGAAGTAGTTCATCTCGAAGAGGCTTTGCAAACCATTTTGAAACAACGTGATTATGTGCCTGCGGTACAAGTGTTGATGGGAGAAATGCTTTGTGCCACTGCCCTGCTGGCCAGTACCCTAAAAATTAAAGGGCGTATTAGCTTACAAATTCAGGCATCTGGCACATTTAAATGGGCCATGGCGGAATGTAACCACTTGGGTGAAGTGCGTGCGTTGGCAGACTACGAACAAGACCCACGCTTTTTAAGCGCTGAAGACAGCAGCACCGTCCTGAAAAGTTTGGTCAGTCCTGTACTGTTTATTAATATCGAGCCTGAATTTGGTGAGCGTTATCAAGGTATTGTGCCTTTGGACAAAGGCAATTTAGCTGAATGTTTAATACAGTATTACGATTTATCCGCACAAATTCCAACCCGTATTGTGTTGGCAAGCAATGCCGAACGGGCGGGAGGTTTGCTCATTCAATTGTTGCCGCGTAACAGTGAAGAAGAACAACAACGGGTCGATGAAGATTTATGGCCACGCGTGACCATGCTGACTGAAACCTTAAAAGCAGAAGAATTAACTGATTTAGATGTCAATGAAATTTTGTACCGTTTATACAATGAAGAACAAGTCCGTTTGCCTGAAGTGGAAGCCTTGCGTTTTGGTTGCACTTGCTCCAAAGAACGCTGTGCCAATGCCTTAATTCAAATTGGCGTTTCTGCGGTTCGTGAAACTTTGGAATACCAGAATCCAATTACTATGGATTGCCAATTCTGCAGCACACAATATAGCTTTAGTGCCGAAGAAGCCTTGGGTTTATTTGGAGAACATCTCAGCTAAATTGCATTGTGAATGCCATGATTAATATATGATGCAACCTTAAAAACTCATTAAAAATGAGCAGTCCATGCTGCTCATTTTTATTTGCCTGATGGCCATCGTCAAAACCTATTATTTCATTATTTTTCATGTAATTAATTTCATAAAACTTCCATACAATTACAAAAAAATACCGCATAAATTGGGTATAAATAATCCCATATTTTTTTATGCCTTTATATGTTTTAGGCGACTTTTCCTGTGGGATATTGATTTTATGAACACCCAATTCTTCTCTCGTTTCACATTCATCAGTGTGATTTGTTGTTCAAGTTTAGCTTATGCTGCCAATGCAGACCCACTGTTAGGCAAGTGGAAAACATTAGACTACCGCACAGGTTTTTGATTGTCTGACGTTGTCATGCGTAAAGACAAACAAGGCGCGTATGCCGCTACAATTATAGAACTCCGTGCAGTTCCTGGCGCGCCGCGTTTGGAAAATTGCACACTCTGCACGGGTAAAAATAAAGATAAGCCACTGTTAGGTTTTGTTCCATTAACTCACTTAAAAGCGACGCTAAGCAATCAAATTGAATTTTATGAAGATGATTTTTAGATCCAATTGGCGGTAAAGTTTATAAAGGTAAAGCACGTTTAAGCGCTAAGGGTAAGCGTCTAACCTTACGTGGCTATGTAGGTGTTTCGGTGATTGGCCGCAGTGTGACTTGGGTAAAATACTAATTCCTTAAACTAAGATTTTGATTTATAGGGTTCTTATTCAAGAACCCTTTTTGTTGCTAAATTTTGAAACAATCATTTTTAACACCACACAACCGTTCAATCCAAAAAATTGAAATAAAGGATGGCATTGAACAAAAAATAGACTAATATCTATAGAACATCTAAACGCATAAGCCAAATCAGCGCATCAATATAACAGACCTGAGCACAGCAAAGGATTGGCTGAATTTCACCAAAGCAATACAAATAACAGATTCTATTACAGCACATACAGGCTAAATTAAACAGAAGCGCTTATTGGATATCTACCAATTATTGATGTAAAGCAATCCCTCATTTCATGCGAGCCAACTCGTTACAATTCGATCAGAAGGAGTATGCCATGACCACTATTTTATATCGTGAAATCACTTCAGACGGACAACACACAGAAATTATTGAAGAATTTAGTCAGTTAGATTTAAAAAAATTTGCCGAAGCTTGCGGGCAAAGCCCTGAATGGGTCTTACAACTTTTAGAATATGACATCCTGCCTTCCCGCCCTGCCGAACGTATCCACCAATTTTTTGGTGAAGATGTCAGTCGTGCACGCCAAGCTTATCGGCTGCAACGTGATTTCGACGCTAGTTTTTCAGCTGTTGCTATGATGCTTGACCTGATTGATGAAGTGCAAAAATTACGCAAACAAGTTAAACATCTAAGTTTTCAACATAGTTAATCCTCACGCTCTAGCTCTGTGCTTCATCACCTTGCTAGAGCGTTTTTCTTTTTATGCCTGTAAATTTATTTGATGAGAATGATCGACACAATGAAAACCAAAGACTGCAACAAGAAGATTAAAAATATGTTTCCTGAGTTTCGTGATTTAATTCAGGGATTACGCGACAGCAATCCACATTTTTCAAAAATTTTTGAAGATCACGAACAGCTAGACCGTGAAATCAGCCAGTTAGAACTTGATCCTGTGCATCAAATTAATGATGACATTGAAGCACTGAAACGCAAAAAATTAAGACTGAAAGATGAAATGTATCATTTACTGCGTAATGCACAAATTGATCAGTTGGCTTAACACTCATACAGATCTTAACTGCAAATCCTCATACAATCAAATACAGGACACAGCAAGAAAAAGCAAAACAAGATGGCGTATTTAAACCCGAAAACCGTGTTCAAAGACCATTCAAAAATCTGCCATCTTGAGCTTAATCTCCGCTATGTCGTACAATCTGTGGATAAGCTTATCAGCCCTATGGATAACTCTTGAGTTCTGTGGACAACTTTTGCGATGAATGATCTTGTGATATCTCTATCGGATACAAAACTTTGTCTATTACCATATCTGCAAGTTGAGCTTCTGACTTATTTAAGTTTAGTCAGTTTTTCGACTTCTTTAATGGTGCCTTTCACGGTTTGCTTAATGGGTTCATAGTCTAAAAACCAAAATAAGCTCATGTGTTGATCGCTATGTTGTTGCGCCAACATATCAATCACACTTTTTTCACCCCGCCCCACCATGTGACGGCGATAGAAATAGTACAGCAACAGTAAAGTGGTCATGATCATTACACCTAGCATAATCCAAAAGGCCTGTGCATGTTTTAAACCTGGCATAAACTCAAAGTTCATACCATAAATACCTGTGAATAATGTCAAAGGTGCAAAAACTGCGGTAATGATTGCTAAAATCCGCATGTTTTCATTGGTTTGATTGGCAATAGCAGAAAAATGCAGATCAATTGCTGTTTGCACTGCAGAACGTAAGCGAATGGTATGCTTTTGAATTCGTTCAATATGACTGGTCAAATCATCTAAACGTACCAAAATAATATCCTGTCGTTCATTACGTTTTTTTCCACGTAAATGTGGGTAGTTATCGACAATTTCATCACGCAGTTCCTGCAAGGCTTCAATTTGTTCTTCACATAAATTTTCAACTTGCTGAAACGCCATATTTTCTTGCAGCAATTGATGCCAACGGGTAAAACGACGATGCCCCTGCAACAACTCTTGTTGCCAATATTCCACACGACGGGTCAGTGGCATACGAATATCCAAATAATCATCCGCCACCAAATTCAGTAAACGTAAAGTTAAATCTAGTGGTGTTGCTGCCAATTTACGTGCTTTATTCTGTTCTTCAATCGGACGTTGTACCGCAGCTTCCACACGTGACAAATAGCTTTCTATGACTTTATTGCCTTGTTCCCGCACCGTAATCAAAATCTGCGGTGTCATAATAAAGCTCATCGGCGTGGTAGCCAGTCCAAAAACCCGTTCATGTTTTTCCCCGACTTGCTGCCCTGTTGCAATACAGTCTTCAGGTGTGATCAGTTTTCGAAAAATCAATAAGTCATAATCATCTAAAGTATCAAACGCACAAGGATGCTCTATATTTAAAATATCGCGTACATGATATTCATTGACCGATAATTGACTGTGCTGAAAAATCTCTTGTTGCCATTGTTCTGCACGGTTAAGCACATCATCACGGGTGCAATCAATCCAGATAAATTCAGGCTCAAGTCCTTCAATTGGCTGTTTTTGCGCATAAATATGGGTTTTATGATTGGTATGCAGATAAAAATAATAAGTTTGCATAGAACAGGCACTCTATTTTCAGTTTCTTGTAAGTTTTTTGAGATTTTAAGATGTGCTCAGTTTAAGCATGGATCAGGCCTCTTTACAAATACATGCTGTAATTTATGTAGCTTTTATGCGTCTAAGATGTTTTTAGTACGATTCAACAAAATTTTTAGTATAAAAAAACCCGCATTCAGATTGAATACGGGTTTTTGACTATTTCAGATCATCAATACAGCATTACGCTTGTTCGATGTCTTTCATCGTTAATTTGATACGACCACGGTTGTCTACGTCAGCAACCTGTACTTTCACTTCCTGACCTTCTTTCAACACGTCTGCAACGTTGGCAATACGCTCATTTGAAATTTGAGAAATGTGAAGTAAACCGTCAGTACCTGGCAGGATGTTTACAAACGCACCGAATTCCACAATACGGATCACTTTACCTGTGTAAATTGTACCTGGCTCGATTTCAGCAGTTAACGCCTGAATTTTTGCAACAGCAGCTTGCGCAGCAGCTTTGGTTTCACCAAATACGCGCACTGTACCGTTATCTTCAATATCAATTGCCGCTTTGGTTTCTTCAGTAATTTGACGGATGGTTGCACCACCTTTACCAATCACATCACGAATTTTGTCAGGGTTGATGTTGATCACTTGGAAAGTTGGTGCATGCATAGAAATTTCTGGACGCGCACGTGAAATCACTTGGTTCATTGCATTTAAAATATGCATACGACCTGCATAAGCTTGGTTTAATGCAACTTCCATGATTTCTTCAGTGATGCCTTCAATCTTGATGTCCATTTGCAGTGCAGTAATACCGTTGGCAGAACCTGCAACTTTAAAGTCCATGTCGCCAAGGTGGTCTTCATCACCCAAAATGTCAGAAAGCACAGCGAAACGCTCACCTTCTTTCACTAAGCCCATTGCGATACCCGCAACTGGTGCTTTCAATGGAACACCTGCATCCATAAGTGATAACGATGCACCACAAACAGACGCCATAGAAGATGAACCGTTTGATTCAGTAATGTCCGATACGATACGAATCACGTACGGGAAGCGATCAGCCGCAGGAAGAACTGCTTGAACACCACGACGTGCCAAACGACCGTGACCAATTTCACGACGCTTAGGACCAGATTCACGACCTGTTTCACCGACAGAGTATGCAGGGAAGTTGTAGTGCAACATGAAGTTGTCAGTTTTAGTACCAG
>ERZ650302.1160-NODE-1160-length-14982-cov-5.574060_pt1 | contig 14982 bp, 15 predicted proteins | sample MGYA00376238_ERZ650302 | MGnify/ENA primary metagenome ERZ650302 (study PRJEB26733, sample SAMN07839298) | wastewater metagenome | biome: urban; feature: wastewater treatment plant; material: waste water | place: USA: North Carolina | collected 2016-04-28 ... | reverse complement strand
AAATTTGAAATACATTTGGATTATCCCATCCCTCTTTTAAAGCACTATGTGAAAATATAAATCTAAGAGATGATTTAAAAGATAAAAGTTTTTCTTTATCTTTCATAATCAAAGTAAAAGTATCTTCATCTTCTTTGTTATTTCCTGTACTATCTTTTAAAACACCTTTTTTATCGCTACTAAAATATCCATTATGAATTTTTTCAACTTCTGCATCTATATCTTTAATACCATCAAATAGTGTTTTAAATCTTCTTTGTTTTATAACATCTTTATACTCTTCTTCAAACCATTTGGCATACTTACCTTTTAAAACTGTACCATCTGAATTATATTCTCTATAATTAGATACCCTATCAATAAAAAATAGTGAAAGAACCTTAATCCCTTTAGGATTAAGATTCATCTCTTTTTCTAAGTGTTCTTGAATTGTTTTTCTAATTTGAAGTCTTTTGATTGTATCATCATCAATTTCTCCAACAGTTTGACCTAAATTTATACTTACTCCATTTGTAAACTCTATATATTCATCATTTGGAGTTCTATTTATCTCATTAACTACATAACCACTGTAAATATCTAAACCATTTGAAAGTTCATATAAATCGCTATTATCTTTGATTGTAATAGAACTCTTTTTTACACCTGTTGTAGCATTTTGATAAATTTCGATTTTTGCAGTAATTGGAGTTTTTTTCTTTTCTACACTTATAAAATTTATATATGCTGAGTTTGAATTCTCACTTGTTTTTACATTTGCTACTTCTATTTGTTTTACAAGCTTTTGTTCATAAGCATCTATACTATCTAGCTTATACATTAGATTAAATTTTTCAACATGGGTTGCAGAATATCTTAATCTACACAATGGATTTAATGTTTCAATAGCTTCTTTTGATTTTGGAGTATTATCAACACTTTGTGGTTCATCTATTATTACAATTGGATTTGTACTTCTTATAAACTCTATTGGTTTTTGACCATTTAATCTATCATTTTGTCTATGGATAATATTTGCTTTTGAATCTTTTGATGTATCACTAAAGCTTTTTCTAAAAGCATCAATATTTATAACCATAATTCTGATTTCATTACTTGTAGCAAAATCTCTTACTTGTTCCAAATTTGAACTATCATATACAAAATAGTCATAATTTACATTGTCAAATTGACTTTTAAAATGCTCTTTTGTAATTTCTAAAGTCTTATATGTCCCCTCTTTGATTGCAATTGATGGAACAACTATAATAAACTTTGTAAATCCATATTTACGATTTAATTCAAATATGCTTTTTAAATATACATAAGTTTTACCAGTACCAGTTTCCATTTCAACAGAAAAATCCATACTATTTAGCTTTTGAGATTGAGGTAATCCATTTTTTAATTGTATATTTTGAACATTAGCTAATATTTCATCATCTAGTAATTCTAGTCTATTCCCTATTCCTAATTCATTTTGATAGGTAAGGATATTATCAGTCATAGCTGAAACTGTAAAATTACTTTGGCAAATTTCTTGACCTTCAAAAATATTTACAATACTATTTATTGCGTGGTTTTGGTATTCTAATTGACTTTCAAATTGTATTTTCATTTTACTAATAATCCTAATTTTTTAATAAAAATTTCATTTCTTTTTTTTGCTCTTTTTAGTAATGTTGAATATTTTATAACTTCTGTATACAAAGAACTATCTTGCTTTCCAAATTTTCCTACAATTCTTTTAAAAGGTCTATATATAAATTCAAAATGAGGAGCATTTAAAAAATCACTATCATTATCTCTAATATCATCAATATCTATATTTTCGCCAATTAAGTATCCATAATAAGAATTAAATTTAAATTTATCTTTTGACAAATTATTGATTAATGAAGCATATTTATTAATTTGATTCAAATGATCTGTTACATTTACTTCTGGAGATTTGAATTCAATAATAATACATTTACCTTCATTTGGAAAAAGTAATATATCAGGTCTTTTTAAATTAGCATCACCTTGTTGCTTTAATCTATACTCTTCTTCCTCTTCATTAAGATTTTCTTTAAAAATACTTTCTCCATTTAGTTCAATTTTTCCTAAATGTTCTTCTGATGTTCCATCAAAGTAAATAAATTCTTCATTTACCATCCATAAATCACTTTCTTCTGGATTATTTGAAGATTGTTGAAATATTATATTATGAAGAAGCTTTTCATCAATATTTCTTTTACTTGCTTTTTGAACTTCTAACTCTCTTTCTAAAGTTTGAGAGAATAAATCTAAAACTAATTTTCTTCTAGCTACATAATGAGATAGAGCTGTTCTGTTTTGTATTGGTATTTGTTTTACTAAATTAGTAACTTTCTCATTTAAAGTATTCTCATAATCTGAGTCAGCTGGATTTAATTCTTTAAGACTTTCTATTTCTGCTTTTATTTTTGCATCTTTTTCTGCTTTTATTTTTGCATCATATTCATAAACTTTTTTTAAAATCTTTTCATCTGTATCTTGTACATTAATTTTTATTTTCTTTAATACTTCTTCATCTAGCAAAAACATATTTTTTAATTTTTCAACATCAATTTCATGTTTTTTCTTATTTTCTAAAATTTCTGGATACATTGATAAAATATATGTATTTACTTCTTGTTGAATATCATTTATAGAAATAAACTGTTTCTCTTTAAATAATGAACTGTCATTCTTATATTCTTCATCTGTATATAAATTTAATTCACCTCTAATATCAGTATCTCTTTTATCTATGTACTCACTTGATACTAAAAATAAATATCTATTATTTTCAATTATATCTTCAGGCTTTAATATTGTTAATTCAAATTTTTTATCAAACTTACCTCTTACTATCTCATGTTTACTTGTAAGTTTTAAATCATTTGTTGTAAGCATATTTTTATCTAATTTAAATGATTTAATATAAAAAAATTCCTCTTCATCTATTTGTATTATTTTATTTTTATCAGATAGTCTTTTATATTTAATCTTTATAAGTTCTGTTTTATCTTCTTGGGGAATATCATTTTGATTAATTATTTCTAATTCTAATTCTTTGTTATTTAAAAAGCTTTGAATACTAATGTTGGGGATATTATCTCTATTTTCACAAAAATAGTATAAATAATGCTCTTTAAAATTTTCTTTTAATATCAAAGGTGTTAAACAATTATAATATTTACTATCTTCTTCATCTAAAAAGTTTTGAAATGTAATTGTTGTTTCAGATTGATTTGCATTTATTTCAAAAGGTTCTTCATAACAAATAATTGCATCATTACCAATGAATGTATCTGATTTTGATAACCAAAAATTTCTTTGATAATATTTTGTAGAAGATTTTTCATCAAAATAAATACTTTCAAATTTTGTATTTTCAAAAAAATGCATATATTGAATTCTTCCTGAACCTTGATTGTTATAGCCTTTACTATTATCATGTAATTTTGTAAATCTTTCAAATTCTTTATCGTTAAATCCAACACCATAATCTTTGATAATCAATTTTGATAATTCAAAGTCATTTGTTTCATCTGAAAATAATTTAGGAACTAAAAATAATTTTATACATATCTCTTTTTTATTATTATCTTCCAAAAGTTTAATAGCTTCAATTGAATTTGTTAAAGCTTCATAAAGTGGTTGCAGTTTATTATTAGATTTTTGAATTTTTTGTAATTGACCTTTGTAATCTATACCTTTAGCTTTAAAATATTTACAATTCTTCATTACCATCTCCACCTATAACATCACCACTATATCCAAGCTCCAAAGCTTTAATATTTCCTATTGCATTTCCAGCAATTCCTCTTATTGAACCATACATATTTATTGTGTTATCAAGCACTTTTTCTATTTGTTTTTCTCTTTGTTTCCAAATTCTTTGCATTGACCTTTTTTCACTATCTAAATCACTTTGCATAGTTGTAAATGCTTCAACTATTGCTTCAATTTGCATTTTAAACTCATTGCTAGTTAGGAAACCATAAAGCAAACTCATCTTATCTGTTTTATTTTCTTGACTAATTAAACATTATAATGTTATAATCATGATTAAGGAAACGATTTCTTTCATGTTTTCTGAATCGTTGGTATTACCTTGTGGCAAGTCTGATTGATGATAACGAAGACGTTCGTATGGACTCATGCCAAAATCTAGAGACAAAGTAAGCCGACTCACTATTTACTTAAGGAGTCTGTATGAACGGATTGATTACATTTTTAGAGCAAAAGGTCTCGCCTATTGCTGCTAAAATCGGGGACAGCGACATATGCTTGCTGTCAGAAAAGGGATTATCTCGACATTGCCGCTGACTTTGGTTGGCTCATTCTTCGTTATTTTTCTTAATTTTCCAATTCCAGCAGTAGCTGAGAAATTAACACCATATTTACCTATTTTGGATATCCCTTATCGCTTTACAGTTGGTATTTTGGCACTCTATGCAACTTTTGGGATCGCAAGTTCGCTTGCTCAAAGTTATAAACTAGATCAATTGACAGCTGGTATTATTGCGGTCATGTCGTTTATCGTCACAAGTATTAAGCCAGTTCGCTTATTTGAAGAAGTAGCAAAAACAAACCTACAAACTGAGGTTGTTGCCGCTGGTCGTTATCTTAATATTGCCAATCTAGGCGCACAATCCTTGTTTGGCGCGATTGTTACAGCGATTATCTCAGTTGAAATATATCGCTTTATGAAGGTCAAAAATATTACGATTAAAATGCCAGAAGGGGTGCCACCAGAAGTTGCCAATTCCTTTGTTGCCTTATTTCCAGCGGGTGCATGTTTGATCCTCTTTTGGGTAATTCGGCATATGCTCGGCTTTGATATCAATGCAACGCTTTCAAATCTGCTGATGCCATTGCAAGGCTTCCTTGCGGGGAATAGCTTACTCGGTGGTTTAGTGACAGTTTTCCTGATCTGTTTCTTCTGGATTTTGGGGATCCATGGGCCTGCAATCATGGGACCAGTGATTCGTCCTTTCTGGGAAAGTTCTATTGCTGAAAATATGGATGCTTTCTCAAATCATGTCGCAGCAACTGACATGCCTAACATCTTCACGGAAATGTTTTTACAATGGTTTGTTTGGATCGGTGGCGCGGGTGCAACTTTGGCGTTGGTTTGTCTATTCTTGACTTCTAAGTCTGTTTATCTGAAAGAGTTAGGTAAAATTGGTTTCTTACCAGGTCTATTCAATATCAATGAACCGATTATTTTTGGGGCACCGATTGTGATGAATCCGACCTTGACGATTCCATTTATCTTGTCTCCTTTGGTGATGACTGTGATTGCTTATCTTGCAACGATTACACACATTATTCCAATGACAGTATCTCGGACAGTCTTTACGGTACCATCGCCAATTGGCGCAATGATGGTAACCAATTGGCATATTATGGCTGGCATTCTCGTCGTGATAAACTTCCTAGTGAGTTTGGTCATCTATTATCCATTTTTCAAAGTTTTTGAAAAAGAACAATTAGCATCAGAAGGTGCTGAGAGTTAAAAAATGCTTTGGCGAAAGCCAAAGTTACATAGTTTTAGGCTTGTTCAGATGATTCTGGATAGGTAGCAACCTGTAACATAAGAAAATAATCTAAAGGAGTCACTTATGACCTATGATGTCGCAATCCTCTCAGTCATCGTTTTTATCGCTAGCATGGTTTGCTTGGAAAAAAATCATGTTCCAAAGATTGTCAAAACAGTCTCTATGCTCAAATTAGTCCCGTTTTGTTTACTTGCCATCTTAGTTGGTATGGGCTTGACTATTTTGACACACTTGCTTTATTTTGTGCTTGTCGTGACAATCATGAGTGCTTGTCTGATTTTCTGGCGCTATCACAAGCATACAGAGACGTGGGATAAAAAGATCGTAAAGGAGAACAAGAATGTTTAGAAGATTAGGGATTTCAGTTTATCCAGATAACAGTGTATTTGAAGAGGATTTAGCCTACATTACCTTTGCTAAAGCCCAAGGATTTGAGCGGATTTTCATGTCTATGCTTGAAGTTACACGGGGCAAGGCGGCAGTTGCTGAGAAGTTTTCAAAGATTATTTCAGCTGCTAAAGCATTAAGTTATGAAGTGATTTTAGATATTGCACCTAATATTTTTGATGAGTTACAGATTTCATATGATGATTTAAGTTTTTTTGCTGAACTAGGTGCAGACGGCTTGCGCTTGGATGCTGGTTTTGATGGTAATAAAGAAGCGAAGCTGTCTTTTAATCCGTATGGCTTGATTATCGAGTTAAATATGTCAAATGATGTCGCATATTTAGATAACATTTTGACCTATGAAGCCAACGAACCCTATATCTACGGCTGTCACAATTTCTATCCGCAAGAGGGCAGTGCTTTACCTTTAGCGTTCTTTAACTCATGCTCTAAGCGCTTCAAAAAGCATGGCATCAGAACTGCGGCATTTGTATCAAGTCAGGTGGCGACAGGTGGACCTTGGGATATTAATGATGGCTTGCCGACACTTGAGATGCTCCGCCATTTGCCAGTAGAGGTACAGGCTAAGCACTTGTTTGCGACAGGTTTGATTGATGATGTTATCGTCGGCAATGCGTATGCAAGTGAAGCAGAGTTGGTCGCCTTAGGTCAGCGGAATCGTTATCAAATCGCTTTCACGCTTGATCTTTTACCAACAGCAAATCCAGTAGAACAAGAGATTGTGCTTGAGAACCAGCATTTTAGACGTGGTGATATTACTTCACAGATGGTACGCTCCACACAAGTTCGTAAGGATTATAAACAAGAAAATCCACCGCATGATAATGAACAGATTTTTCAAGTTGGTGATATTGTGATTGGTAATGATCAGTTTGGTAAGTATAAAAATGAATTACAAATTGTTTTAGAGCCTCACAGAGATGAACGGAAAAATAAAGTGGGTAGCATTCAAAAGGATGAGTTGATTTTATTAGACTATATTCGACCTTGGACAAAGTTCCGTTTTAAAAGCTAACAGTGAAAGGAAATAGAGGATGTATGATTTAATTATAAAAAATGCTAGAACCTTGGATCATCAGCCGATTGAAATCGGGATAGAGTCTGGGAAAATCTCAGCACTTTCAACAGAGATTATCGCTGAAAGCCGTGAGATTTTTGATGCTAAAGGACAGTTTATTTCAGCTGGATGGATAGATGCACATGTGCACTGTTATGAAAACATGTCGCTTTACTATGATTACCCAGATGAAGTTGGCGTTAAAAATGGCGTAACAACCATTGTTGATGCAGGGTCAACTGGTGAAAATAATATCCGTGAATTTTATGAACTCACTAAAAAATCTAAAACGAATGTTTATGCCTTGCTCAATATTTCAAGAGATGGGATTGTTCACCAAGATGAGTTAGCAGATTTGTCAAAAGTTGATGAAACTAAGAACTTAGAGCGCATTAAGGAACTCAGTGAGTTTATTATTGGTATCAAAGCTCGGATGAGCAAAAGTGTTATCGGCCAAAATGGTGTCAAACCTTTGGTCATGGCAAAGGCGCTTCAAAAAAAGGCGCATTTACCACTCATGGTGCATATTGGAACAGCACCCGTTGCCTTAGAAGAGTTGATGACTTATCTAGAATCATGCGATATTGTCACACATTGTTTTAACGGCAAGGACAATGGGATTTTAGATAAGTCAGGTCAAATTAAAGAGTTTGCTAAAAAAGCCTACGAAGCAGGCATCCATTTTGACATTGGACATGGGACAGACAGTTTTAATTTTCAAGTGGCGAAGCAAGCGAAAACAGAGAATATCTTAGCAGACTCAATTTCAACTGATATTTATTCAAGAAATCGGTTGAACGGTCCCGTTTATAACCTAGCCACGACGATGGAGAAATTAATGTATGTCGGCTACTCGCTTGAACAAGTCATTCATCGTGTGACGAAGGCACAAGCAAAAGCTTTGCGACTTAGCAGAAAAGGTAACTTATCTGTTGGGTTTGATGCAGATATCACGATATTCCAAGTCACAGATGACGCTGATAAACAATTGATTGACTCCAATCAGGAAACAGTCAAGACCTCTGTCCAAATTAAGCCAACAGCCGCAGTTATTGCAGGAAAAGTTTACGAGATAGCAAAGGAGAAAATATGACAATTCATCAAAAATTCAACCTCAAGCAAGTCATTAATGCCTCTGGGAAAATGACAATCTTAGGTGTTTCAAAAGTCACTGATGCAGTTGCTCAGGCACAGAAAGAGGCAGGTCAGACTTTCTTTGAGATGGCAGATTTGACAGTTAAAACAGGGCAGTATATTGCAAAGTTGTTAGATGTTGAAAATGCAACAGTTGTCTCAAGCGCAAGCAGCGGTATCGCTCTGTCAACGGCTGCAGTTATTGGTCAAGGCGATGTCTACCATCTAACAGACCGCATTTCAAAGCGTGACATTATCATCCCTAAAGGCCATAATGTTAATTATGGTACAGGTGTTGAAGTCATGGTGACACTTGGTGGTGGTCATCTGGTTGAAGCCGGCTGGGCAAACGAGTGTACACCAGAGCAGGTTGAAATCAAAATAACAGACAAGACCGCAGCTCTTCTATATATCAAAAGTCATCACACTGTTCAAAAAAGTATGCTGACGATTCCGCAAATGTCTGAAATCGCTAAAAAACACAGCCTACCATTAATCGTCGATGCTGCTGCAGAGGAAGATTTGAAAAAATACTATGCACAAGGTGCTGATCTTGTCATTTACTCAGGTGCTAAAGCCATCGAAGCGCCATCAAGTGCGGTTGTACTTGGACGTGATCCCTATATCCCTTGGATTCAGCTTCAAAACAAGGACATTGGTCGTGCGATGAAGATTGGTAAAGACAACATCATCGGTTTTGTGACTGCTTTAGAAGCCTATTTGGCTAATGGTAGTGAGGACGGAGATAGCATGAAAGCGCGTCTCGCGCCATTTATCAGCGAACTTAATAGTATCTCAGGACTATCTGCCAAGGAAGTCCAAGATTCAGCAGGACGTGATATTTATAGAGCCAGTGTTAAAGTGACGTCAGAGAAAACATCAGCTCTACAAGCCATTGCAGATTTAAAAGTAGGGGATTTGGCAGTCTATACACGAGAATATCAGGCCAATAATGGCATCATTGAGTTTGACATTCGAGCTGTTGATCGTGCTGAAATGACCGCAATTGTCAACAAACTACAGACGATTATGGGGTCCTAAATTATGGGGTCCTAAAATGAAGCATATCTTAGCCTTTGGCGAAGTGATGTTGCGATTATGTCCGCAACAATTTAAAATGATCGACCAGACGGATACACTTGACATGAGCTATAGTGGTACAGGGTTGAATATCCTGTCAGGTTTAGCACGAAATGGGGTACAAACGCACTTATTGAGCGTTTTACCAGAAAACCCAGTTGGTCATGCTGCAGCAGCAAACATACGAAGACTGGGTGTTCAAGACCATCATCTGATTTATAATGGCAACCATATCGGAACCTACTTTCTTGAAATGGGCTTTGGCAATCGACCAAGTCAGGTGACATATCTGAATCGGAGTGAAAGTGCTTTTTGTACAACCGGAATTTCAGAAAATCAGATGAAAGTAGCCTTATCTGGTATAGATTTAGTACATATTTGCGGCATTGCCCTGTCAACATCAAAAGTTGGGCGTAAAAATGCTTTAAAGCTTGCTAAATTGACAACAGAGTTAGGTATTCCGCTTTGTTTTGACTTTAATTATCGCATGAGTTTAGTTAAATTAGAAGAACGCTCAAGCTTAATTCAAGACTATCAGGAGATTCTCAAAGAGGCTAATATCGTAATTGGTGGTAAGCAAGATTTGACCTTACTTTTGGAGATGCCGTTTGATGCAGCACATGAGCCGATTGAAAAGTTGTACCAGCGGTTCGTCAAAGCGTATGAGTTAGACTATTTTTGTGGCACTGAAAAGTCAAGTCAGGGACAGACAAAATTTGTTCGTGGCTTTCTCTCAGACAAAAAAGAAGTCGTTTATTCTGATGACAAAGTCGTCACAACCTATGATCGCATTGGGACGGGAGATGCTTTTGCGGCAGGAATTATTCAAGGTTTGATTGACCAGTGGTCTTTACAAGAAACTGTTGATTTTGCTGCAACAAGTACGCAACTAGCCCATACAACATATGGTGATAGTCCGATTTTAACGCAACATTTTATACAAGAAAAAATGAAACATGACGATTTGGATGTCATGAGATAAATAATTGATAATAGGAGAAAAATATAATGAAAAAAACACCCAACTACCTTGAAGATCGTCTTTGCTTAAATGTTCTCGCGAACTCTGTTGAAAATGCCAAAGCCTGTTATGAAGCTGCCCAAGGTCATGTTGTGCTTGGCGTTTTATCGAAAAATTAAGCAACTGATGAAGCTGCAATTGAAGATATGAAACGCTATATGGCGGCAACTGATAACGCTTTGTCAGTAGGTCTTGGTGCAGGGGATCCTAACCAATCTGCCATGGTCGCACGTTTATCAGAAGTTTTGCAACCTCAGCACGTTAATCAAGTCTTTACTGGTGTTGGTGCAAGTCGTGCGCTTTTGGGACAAAATGACACCATTATTAACGGCCTTGTGTCACCAACAGGAACTGTTGGGATGGTTAATCTAGCGACAGGACCATTGTCTTCTCAAGCACCTGCAGGCATTGTTCCAATCGAAACGGCTATTGCACTTTTGAAAGATATGGGTGGTAGCTCGATCAAATTCTTCAACATGAAAGGCCTAACACATCTTGAAGAGTATAAGGCAGTTGCTAAAGCCTGTGCCGAAAATGGCTTCTACCTTGAACCAACAGGTGGGATTGATTTAGAAAATTTCCAAGAAATCGTCCAAATTGCAGTAGATGCAGGTGTTAAGAAAATTATTCCGCATGTGTATTCATCTATCATCGACAAAACGACAGGTGATACAAATGTTGAGGATGTCAAAACACTTCATGCCATGATGGCTGAAACTTTGAAATAAATAAGTCTCTATCCCTTTGACAGTAGTTTGTCAGGGGGATTTTTTTGTAAACGAGGTATTTGAGTTTGCACGATGCATTCGTGCAATTTAACTGTATTTTCAAGTGCTCAAATCCGTTGTATACTAATGATGTTAGGAGAAAATGACATGCAATTAACACAAAGGGAGATTGATACAACGATAGAATTACTATCGTCTCGTTCATCTAAAACAGCTGTTGAGCTTGCTGCTTTAAATGACATCAGTCCTAGAACTTTGAAAAGTGACATTGTAAATATCCGGAAATGGTTAAAGGACGCGGAGGTTTTATTAGTTTCTAAACCTGGTCTAGGCTATTTTGTAGAAGGAGATGATGCAACCTGTAAAAACTTACTGAATCAATTATTGGGCACTGAACGCTTGTGTGCACCGCTTGATGCTGAGATGCGCAAAAAACAAATGATGATTCAACTTTTACTATTTGACAAACCCATTAGTTCAACTTCGTTTTCAGATGAATATGGTGTTGTTAAAAACACAATTATATTTGATTTACAGCAAATCAAAGCATTATTCACTGCCAACGATGTTCAATTGATTGCCAATCACTTAGGATTTAGTGTTGCGGGTGATGAACGGCGGCGACGTATGTTGTTAGAAAGGTTGATTCAAGAAAACTTCACTGACTATGACTTATTTATGATGATGTCAAAGTTGACCAATTTTGAAAAAGAGGCGTCATTTAATTATTTTGAGTCCATCCTACCGTCGACATTTTCTATCTATTACGAATCTGTCCTGAAATTAATTGGCACACATCTTTCAGAACAGATCATTCATGAGACGCCTTATTTTGAGCTTTTTACCTTGGCGCTTAGGTTGACCATTTCATTGGTGCGCATAATCGAAAATTGTCCGATTGGTGATGGAGAAGAATTGTTAAATTTAGGGGAGCAAACAGGTTTTACAGCTTCGTTATTAAGCGAACTGGAAAAAATTTATCACAAGCCCTTACTTAAAGCAGAGTATGATTATGTTTATACTGACTTAAGTGCAACAACACCTGTTAATGTTTTAGAGCTTACAAGTCGAATGGTAGAGTTTGTTACGCAAGAGGTCCAGATTCCATTTAATGAAGATAGTTTATTATTTCAGAATTTAGCGGCCCATCTCACCTTGAGCTTAGAGCGAACACACCATTATCTGAACGGTTATAATCCTTTCTTGAAGGCAATCAAAAAAAATGAGATCGCCTTGTTTGAAAAAATAAGGCAACTTATCGCACGGGAACTAGGGTTGAAAATCGCCCAAGACGAATCATTTATCTCGTATATCACACTTCATTTTATGGCAGCTAAAGAACGCGTGGGCAATGGTGAGCGAAAGATACGTGTGGTGTATGTTTGTGCCACAGGGTTAGGTGTGACCTCATTTATACAGCAAAAATTGAGTAGTGAAATTGAGGAAATTGAGATTGCAGGCTTTGCCAGTGTCTTAAATTACGATCGAATTGTAGGGCAGATCATACCAGATTTGATTATTAGTGCCTTTCCTATTGAGCGTCAAAATGTGCCAGTGCTACAGGTAAAACCCTTGACTTCTGAAAAAGACATACAGGCTATTAAGAAAAAGGTCAAGGCTTTGTTGGCAGAAGGAAAAGGACATTTACCAATAATTAATTTGAGAGATGTTCCAAAATCTATGTCAATGAGTGAGCTTAATCAGGATACGATTGTGAAAGGGTTTATGGTCTATCAAACCTTGAAAGAAATTTTTCAAGATAGGCTACGACCAGAGTTTAGCGAAGGCTTCATCTTACATATTTTACTAGCAGTTCACCGAATTATATACAATAAGCAATACCAAGAAACAGCTACAGTGACACTTTCACAAAAGGTTGTATATCAGATTGAGTCAGTTTTTAATAAGTATGACTTAGCTATTAACAAAAATGAAATAAGCGCGATGACAGAATATCTAGATATAGGGAGAGGATAAAAATTTGAATGAAGAATTAGCCGCATTGTGTCAAGAACTAGAGCTGTCGAAAACAGTTCAGGCTGTGATTCAAAAAATTGAAACATCGCTTAAAGCGATAGAGATTAAACCCAATGACTTACAGTGGAGAATTTTGGCAAATCATGTCAACGAAATGTTCAACAGAGCCAAAGAAGGCACAGGGATACCTGAAATAGATGGGCAATTATTTTCGGGAATTTCGGAGACATCTATGCAGTTAGCAGAAGAAGTTGTGACAGAAATAGGACATCTATCACCAGATGAAAAATATTTATTATCGATTCATTTTGAATCGGCAAAAGAAAACTAAAAGATACTAAAGGAGATATAAGATGGTAAAAGTAGTGATTGCAGACAGATTAGGTAAAGGACAAAATGTTGCCAAAGGTGTAGAAGCTGTAGGTGGTGTAGCAATTGTTGTACCAGGAATGGGCGCAGATATGCGTTTAGGTGATGTCATGAAAGCAGAAAATGCAGACTTTGGCATTTCGTTTTGTGGCAGTGGTGGCGCCGGCTCAATTACAGCCAAAACAAAATACGGCTATCCAGAAAGACATAGTATGCGCTCAGTTGGTGAAGGCGTGACAGCGATTAATGATGGTATTAAAGCCTTAGGTTTTGGGTTTATGGATACAGAAGAACTCGGGAAATCTTTAGCAGAAGCCTACATAAAGAAATTTGGAGCGTAAACAATTGGATACGATGACAACAAGTCGAAAAGAATCGGTTGAAGTATCGGGTCAAGGTATGACGAAACAAAGTGCCTTTTCCGATGCGATCGCCAAAGTTCAAAAAAAACTTATGGCGGGAAGTGAAGATGTTTACTTACAGATTAAACCTATTGGTATTGAAACACTTTCGGCAACTAAAGAAACTCACACAGAAAAATTTTGTTTCTTCTTTTTAGCAAGAGAAAAAGTTAGTTATACTGTCAGTTTATTGGTACACGTAGAAATGACTGTTGTTTCAATGGACAAGCTAACATTTGTTGATGTCCAAAAGGAGACAGTAAAGACTAAAAATAGCTTGAAATCTGTTGCTTTTAAACGGTTATGAGATGAGACGTTTGTTTAATAGATTCTATCTATTCAAGGAGGAAAGACATTGGAGATTTTAATTGTAATACTTAAATCCGTGATTATCGGTGGCCTAATGGGATTTTCTGCAGCTTTAGGTGCGCAAGAATGTTTCACTCGCCAACCGTTCAAGCACTAGGAGCGTTTAGAACATTAGGAGAAATGAATGCCTGTGAAGGCGATGCTGCATCTCACTTCTCATTTGGTTTAGGCTTCTTCTTTAATGCTTGGGCATCAGCAGTTGGTGCTGGTGCTTATACACAAGATGTGACACATCGCATTTTACCAAACTGGGCAGCAGCTGACCTATTGTCAAGAAATAAAAATATTTCAGAAACCGTGCATAGTCCTAAAAGAATGGCGATTGTCGGTGCAGTTATTGGTGCTGGTATCGTAACTTTCTTAAATGCCACATCATCAGCCATTCCATCAAGCTTACAAGTTACAGCAGTAGATGTTCTGGTACCAGCAGCAACTCTGCTCATTAGTACCGTAATGCCAATAGTTTTTTGGTTAGCTGCCTTGGATGCAGGGAAGAGAACTGGTTTTTGGGGCACTTTATTTGGCGGCCTCGCACAATTGATCATGGGAAATGCTGTACCAGGTGTTGTGTTAGGGATACTTGTCGGTAAAGGTGTAGATGAGTTAGGTTGGAGTAGACTCACTAAAATTTTGTTTGTAACTGTGATTATCTTATTTGTCTTGAGTGCCTTCTTCCGTGGTTTCGATCTTAATTTGATAGAACAGTTTAAATTAGGCATTCCAAAATGGTTGCAAAATTTCCATGATCTATTTACAGTGAAATAAAGATACTCAGAACGTGATGAAGTGATATGAGGAGGTAAAAATGGAATCAAAAGAACAATGGGAAATTGGAAAGTCAACGAAAAACTAGACACGGAGTTAAGAGAATTTAAGAATTATATTT
>ERZ650302.1159-NODE-1159-length-15018-cov-4.178841_pt1 | contig 15018 bp, 9 predicted proteins | sample MGYA00376238_ERZ650302 | MGnify/ENA primary metagenome ERZ650302 (study PRJEB26733, sample SAMN07839298) | wastewater metagenome | biome: urban; feature: wastewater treatment plant; material: waste water | place: USA: North Carolina | collected 2016-04-28 ... | reverse complement strand
CGCAGGATACAACAGAGATGGGAATGGTATCACCATCCGGAAAATATAGTCATTCCAGCAGTGTACAGTGCATTAAAGCAGGAAATGACCTTCAGATGCCGGGATGTCAGCAGAATGTGGATGATATCGTAGAAGCAGTGAACGAAGGAAAAGAAATTACCAAAGCAGATTTACAACGCTGTGCGAAACATATTTTAAGTGTTGCACTTAAGACAATGTAAAACCACCTCGGTAATATGGAAATTGAGAGTCTTTTTCGTATTACTCAAAAATTAATAAACAATATCGTATAAGATCAAGCCTTTTGTGTCGCAGGATGCAGAAGGCTTTTCCTTTCCTTTCAGGATCGCATTGATACATTCGACGGGTCTTTTCCCTATGCCGATATCCAAAAGCGTTCCCAGAATAAATGGAGCCATCTGATAGAGAAAATCATTGGCTGTCATACGAATATAAAGCGTAGACTCTTCTGTGACAAAAGTAATTGTTTTTATTTCTACCGGTAGTACGGAGGCCATGATGTTTGAAATTGTGTCTTCTCACGGGAGATGTAAACGTGAAATACTTAAAAAATATAAGTCTCCGCCTTTTACGACAATCGATGGGATAACAGCAATTTTAAATGATGTAAAGGCATTTGCTCCGGCTTCTGTTTATACCATGATTATAGGATGTCACGGTATGGGATGGCTTCCTGTTTATGAGATGAAAGTGCGTTCCGCACCTCACATGAAAATGCATTGGGAATATCAGGGTGTTCCATTGACACGTTATTTTGGAGGACTGACCGCCGAATACCAAACAGATATAAAATCTCTAGCCTCCGGTATTGCTAATGCAGGCATGAAAATGGAATATATTCTATTTGATGACTGTTATATGTCATCTATAGAGGTTGCCTATGAATTAAAGGATGTTACAAAATATTTGATTGGTTCTACCAGTGAGATGATGGCATACGGAATGCCTTATGCCGCTATTGGGGAATATTTACTGGGGAATCCCGATTATCAATCGGGATGTGAAGAATTTTACAATTTTTATTCAACCTATGAAATAATGCCTTGTGGGACATTAGCAGTAACGGACTGTTCAGAACTGGAGAATATGGCAGCCATCATAAAAAGTATCAATAGTAAATATTCTTTTGACAAATCCCTGAGGGGAACAATCCAACGTTTAGATGGTTATACTCCTGTAATATTTTATGATTTTGCAGATTATATAACCTCACTCTGTAACGATCCTATATTATTAAACCAATTTAGAGAGCAGCTAAATCATCTTGTTCCATATAAAACCCATACAAAAAATTTCTACACTATGGCCAAAGGTATTATTCCTATCAATACATTTTCCGGTATAACAACATCCGATCCGAGTGACAATCCTATGACTGTGCTGAAAGAAAATACATTATGGTATAAAGCAGCGCATAATTAAAGTTGATAATAAGATGAAGAATACTAAACTCCCAAGCCTGCATATTTTATAACTTTTTGGTTATTGTCTGTTTTTGGAAATGGTATATATAGGAATTGAGAACTATCATGCAGGGAATCATGCAAAAAAAGTATTTATGGTTTCTGTTGAGATACAAAGAATGTAATAATAATTATATTTCTTCTAATAAAAGCTTTCCGCATCGAAATGTGTTTGTTACTCCTAATATTCGCAATATGAAATATAAAATTATAATTGGACTATCAGCTATTCTCTATTTTACAGGTTGTTATAACAGGGAACAGACCCCTCGCCTTAGTGAGGCTGAAAAGCTAATGCAGAACAACCCGGATAGTGCATTAGCAATACTACAAAAACTCAAACCAGAAGGCAACCGGGCTGAACAGGCCAGATATGCATTGCTCTATTCCGAAGCTTTGGAAAAAAAACAAATGAAAGTTACTGACGATTCATTGATCCGCCAGGCTTGGCAATATTATAAACATTACCCCAAAGATTTACGTCACCAGTGTAAAACTCTATATTATTGGGGAAGAATTAAATTACGCACAGGTGATAAACCGGGAGCATTACGTCTTTTTCTCAAAATAGAAAAGAAACTGACAGATACCGATGAATCTTATTACAAAGGGCTTTTATACAGACAGATCGGTGAAGTATATTATAAACAAATGAACTACAGCCGGGCATATCATTATTTCCACGAAGCCAGAAATAATTTCCGCCAATCGGGTGATATCCAGGAGGAGACAAAGGCAACCCTTGACATGGCAGCCGCTACTTTTCACTCAAAAGATATAGAAAAAGCAATAAGGCTGTATTCGGCGGCTCTTGACTTGGCCGATGAACATAATAACAGTAATCTGATAGAAGTCAGCCTTACTAATCTTGCATCACTATATGTGATATCCAAACGGCATATATCCAATGACCTGTTACAGCGAATCGAACTTTCCGCCCGACAGGATACGGTATATGGATATCACACATTGACAGATGTAAGTCTTTTGAAGAATCATATAGACAGTGCACGGTATTATCTGGAGCTTGCAAAGGCGCACACTACTGATATTTGCGACATGGCAGAACTACAATACACTGCATACCATATCGAAGTGCAGGCTAAAAATTTTGAAAAAGCAACGGACAATGTACATCGCTATATCTACTTGAACGATTCAATAATGCGCTCAAACATGCAATTCTCCGCCGGTATGGTCGAGCGGGACTATTTTAAAGAGCGAACAAAATTCGCCCAATACAGAATGAAAAACCGGACTGTCTGGGAAATAGCTATAGCAGCCGCTACCTTTTTTATTATTGGAATTGCCTGGTATATCGTCCGCCAACGTTTACGCATGCAACGTGATCGTACCAACCATTATTTGTTATTGACAGAGAAAGCCAATTCCGAGTACAAGGCTCTTACTGAACGCGTGAAAAAACAGCAGACTACGGAAAGTTATTTAAGAGGATTGGCTGCTTCACGCTTTGACATTGTCGATAAACTTGGAAAGACCTACTATGAACGTGAAAATACAACATCGCAACAGTCAGTCATATTTAATGAAGTAAAGCAGATAATTACAGATTTTGCAGAAAACAATGGCATACTGCAAGAACTGGAAAAAATCGTAAACACTTGTCATGACAATGCCATGTACAAGCTCAAGGAAGATTTTCCGACCATGAAAACTTCTGACACCAGGCTGTTATGCTATATTTTTGTAGGATTCTCACCACAAGTAATTAGCTTATTCATGAAGGATACGGTGGCTAACGTATATGCTCGAAAATCACGGCTCAAATCACGTATCAAATCTGCAAAAATAGTAAATAAAGAACTGTTTTTAAATCTTTTGGGATAAAACGGTACATTATTTACGGTAATATATTTTTGACAGGTAAAGGCGCATTTCAGTAATTATATGGATAAAACAAGGAATATGCTTGGCGAGATGAAATAACTATACACAATCCATCTTATAAGTTGTGATCAAGAAAAACAATATCAAAACAGATTTGAACAGTCTTCTTAAAAAGGCAAACAATCTACTTTTGCTTATATATTTGGAGAAGTAGCTAATTTGAAACATAATGCTTTAAATATATCTGACGGATACAATTCAGGAACAGATAACAGTTTATTTTTTTATTATATAAGAACATGCAAAAAAAGAATTTATTCGGAATACTTATTTTAATTGCTTATTTCGCTTCCTGTAATCAAATACATAAAACCCACTATGAGAATGGATGGTATCACATCCTATCACAGCAAAAAGACAGTATTGCTAAAGAGTCTATTGTAACAGTAAAAGATTTTGTTTCGTTACGAATGGATTCTGATGAAAATGGGACATGCGTAATTGTGGGGCAAATAAGCAAGCATAAACTAAAAAAATGGGCAAAAGAAACAGAAAAGGCAATTGGCAAACATATAGCTTTTGTACTTGACGATACGGTAATCACAAATCCAAAGGTGAATGCAAGAATTGAAAACGGTGTTTTTCAAATATCGTTACCTCATGGCTACGATTTAAAAAACATATATAATAAAATTAGGAAAGAGAAAATAGATTCTATTGAAAGTATATTCAAAGGTTGGGAGAAAGATTCCATCTATTACTCATCCAAAGAGAAAGCCGATTCAATTGTGTTTGCGATAGACTACTGGGAGGCTTCTGAATGGGTGGATATGTCGGTCAATCCCGAAGATCATTATTGGTGGGGAGATTTAGATACTGCCACCTACAGCAAATTAGAATCTGCCTTATGCGAAGAAATTGCCAAGCCAAATTTCAGCAGCCGTGCAGAAGATTATATGAAGTTGGATACATATAAGAGGTACAAGGCGTATCTTTGCGAAAATGCAGACTATATTAATCTCATGTTTCAAGGTTTCTTGTTTACAGAACCGGCTACCGGACTATGCGGGTTTCTAGTGGATGATATAGTGAGAAGCCGATATCCCACTGCCCCAAGTATTCGGGTAATGACCTTAAAGATAGATAACCAAGATGACGAGATGTTCGCCAAGTTGAAATATCAGAAAGCTATTTGGCGGTTGATGAATAAAGAAAGAGATGCGAAGAGTAACAAGCAATGAGAATGGTAGCTATGAGTAATTTGAAAAACAAAGTATTAACAGCAATGGGTATCATAAAATACTCATTTGGTTTCTGACGATTATTCCTGTCGGTATTCCTTTATGTGCTATTATTGGGCTTATGTATGGTATTAAAAATAAAGATACAATATTTACCAAATGCTCTGCCGTAGCTTTATTTGTTGGAATAGCTTGTATTGTTTATACTCTATTAGTTATAAAATCTACGTAGATTGAAATATTTACCAAATATGTGAATAAAAGATTATCAATAAATATAGGGAAACAAACCAAAGGTGTATGGATATAAATAAGGTTATTAATGATGTCTTCAAAATTGTACTAAATATTTTATTTGTATTTACAAAGAGTTATTTGACAACATAGCACCGCAAATCGCTGAAATTTGCACGGTTGCTAATTCGTTACCTCTATTTCTCAAATACTCTGCTAAAAGTTTATTCTTCAATCGGTTAAATCCAACCGATGAAAATCTAAAATAAAAATACACGATAAAGATATAAAAGAAATCGTGTTTTGTTTAGGTAGATTTTACACCGCTCGATATGCTTAAAAATTATCGTCAAAGTTGTAACGAATAAATCAGCAGCTTCCATACTCTGTTCACTTTCTTGGGAATAACCCAACAGATGCTTGACATCCTCTCCTTTTTTTTTGGGGGGGGTAAAAGTTATTTTTTTCTCCTGAAAATAAAATGGCCTTGGTAGTCTTGAAGTCCTATATCAACTTTTCATATTCATAACTGATTAAATATTTAACTAGTAATATTCGTTACCAGTTATTTAGTGGTGTTCAGATTGCCCCTCTTCATTCACTAACCAATCCTAAATCGTTAATGTGATTCGTCAGTAATTAGCAAATTTCCTTAATATTTAGTCCCTCCAGACTATTATTAAGGCAAGAAAAAACAAATCCGTTTAATTCGGAGGCAAAGTCAACAGTATACAGATAGATGAAATCTCCTTTATAGAACATATCTCCTTTACGGCTTTTAACGAAGTAATACATTTGAAAGACTGTATTCATTTACAACAACTGATCAAAGTTAGGATTAAGGTACTTGCTGCGGATTCAAGCTACACTAATAATATCAATTTAAAAAGTTTTACAAAACACTTCTTTAAGTACAAGGTCTGAGCTATCTAAATTGCTCCATTTCGTAAGATTTGATGGTCAGAACTCAGCCATGAAAGTGCTACCAGATTGAAAGGAAGTTTTAAAATGTAGAAATAATATTATTTACAGACCAGAATAAAAAGCCAGAAACAGGGAAGTGGAAATATTTTGGATTTTCTTTGGAGTACATACGTTCAATGCGGTATGTATGATTGAAAAGGTCACGAAGAAAAAAAAAGAACGGCAGCATAATCTGACTAAAATAAGAGGAGAGAGTGGGTGAACTTCACCTAAAAATGAGGTATATAATGCATGGATGGAAAAAATAGGAATATGTAAATGATATTCTATAAAAAATGGAAGACTGGGGCTTTTCGAAAAAATGAAGAGAAAAAAAATTATATAAAGTGTTTTTTTTATTAACTTATAGGAAAGAACATCTTATGAAAGAGAATCAATTTATTTTTCAAATCATTCGTATTTGTTTGTGTCATAAAAAGTCTTAAAACAAAGTTTATTTGAATATTAGATACTCATTATATCTTTGTGCCTTCAAACAAAGAGTACATTAAATCAGAACAAACAGCCGTTTGCACGAGCATTGAATTTAACTTTATAATAAATCTAGCTGTGTGGTGAGAGATGAGACTGCTAGCGAGATAATCTATTTATTAGAACTTAAGTGCCCCTATTGCATGAGTGAATGTTCAAGAGTATGGCCTGAATGATATCAAATGAGTACAGAAAGCGACTCGAAACGATATGGAAGATAGCTATATGATACCCTCTAAAAGTAAATCTATCAAGAGACGTCAGACGTTTATGACAATGTTTTTTTAACAATACGATGTCACAACACATAGCTTTTGTAGATGAGTTATTTTAAGATAATATTGGTGACAACAACCGACTTTTGTATGGTACCTCATTTCAATATCCTTAAGTTCGTCAGTATCCCCTCGGAAAACGTTTTGTCGTGGACTTGCGAGTACCTATCTCTTGCTGTTCAAGAAATCTTGTGCTATAGAAGATTTATTGTGTATGGTTTGAACACACGTTTTTGATCATCCACAATTATAGTTGAGTGATACCACCTTCAACTTGTAAAAAGAATGTTCCGTTTGTTGGATAAAATACTTTTTGAATTGGCCATCCTTTCTTGATTTTTATAGAATATGCTAAAAATACATTCAATTTTTACTTTGAATGGCTCATTCACTAATTAAGAATAATATTATAGGGAATATATGGTATTTGTGAAATATCATAAAAAGGGTCTTTTTCAAACACTGTTAGGGATACTGTAACAGTCGGTGTTATAATAGTGTATCACTCTATTATGAAGATTGACCATATAATCAGAATTAGCAATGTGAAACATATTTTTTTAAGTTTGATATTGGAATAATATTGTTTTTTTATGCTTTTCGAACAGATGTTAGTTCAATGTGAGATAAAATAATGTTTCATAACACTAAGGTGTTGATTGTTAGATGTATATGAATTGAGGTGTTAGATTTTTAAAATCATTTTATAATTCAAATACAATTTCGCTTTATTATTTTTGCTGGCAAAGAAAAAGTAAGAAAAATCTGACTTTTTTATTTATGAGTACTCATTAGCATTTTATCTATTAATTTAAATTTATCAAAAATGAAAACTAAACCTTTTTTAAAATCGATGGCATTAGTGATTTGTTGCTTAACTTCTTTTGTATTGGTATCATGTGATAAGGATGATGATAAGCCCAATTTAAAAATCAGTCCTAATAAAGTAGAAGTTGCAGTTGGTAAAACGGTTACTGTGTCTGTTAGTAATGGTACTGCACCATATACGACGAAATCAAGTGATGCAAAAATCGCAGTTGCGAAATCAGATAAAAATGCGATTGTAATTACCGGTGTAAAAGATGGTTCAGCAATGATAACTATTACGGACCGGAAGGGAGTTACAGGAAAAGTTGCTGTAACTGTAAGAACTGTAAAAGAGACCCCAAAAACTCCAAAAGGACTGGATTTTGATAAACAATCTATTACTGTGAGTGTTGGAAAAGATGGTATAGTAACAGTAAAAGGTGGTGCACAGCCATATTCTGCCGTTGCGAAAGATGTCAATATTGCTACGGTATCAGTCAAGGAAAATAAAGTCAACATAAGAGGAGTTAAGGCAGGAAAAACTACTATTACAGTTACAGATAAGGATAAGAAAACGGGAACTATCAATGTGACGGTTAAATAGTTTTCTTTTTTTTCTAATTTTATTGTAATGCATAGCGAGTGAGACGAAGATAATTTCGTTATATACTGCTATGCATTTACAATAAGTCTTTGTATATAATGATCTTGCGAGTTATAATTAACCTCAAATTATATGTTAAATATTTTAAATTATGAAATTGATTAAATTGCATTTATTGGTAGCAGCCATGATAATAGTAACATCAGGCTGTGTTGGATCTGGGAAGAAATATAAACAACAAGAAAATAGTGCTGCCGGAGTAGTGGATAGCAAAAACAAAGATTGTTATGGCACCTATGAAGGCATATTACCTTGTGCCGACTGTGGTGGCATCAAAACGACATTGAAAATTAATAGTGATGCAACTTATGATTTGCGGAGTGAGTATCTGGGTGAGGAGAATGGTATTTTTGAAGAGAGCGGTGTATATAATATGATAGGCGAAAACATCATTGAACTGGTTACTCCTTCATCGGGTGCCAAAACATATTATAAAGTTCTCGACGACGCAGTGGTCTTGTCTGACAGTACGGAAATCTTCAACAATAGCGGGCGGCTCGCAGCACAATATATATTGAAAAGACAGTAATGTTTATGTGTGATAGGACATGTGATTTGTTTAAGGTAGGAAATTTTAACATAAAAAGGTGCCTATTATTTCTTGTCTGTATAATGTTATTAGTTGCTTGTGGTGAGAATGATCCGATTGAATCCCGGAATCGACATCCCAGGCAACAGGAAGAATCTCATAGTGAACAATCCGGATCAGTTCCCGCTGTGGCTAAAGAGGATGTTGCAGCTTATTTTAGATTTGATATGTCTAGAGATATAAATGTTGCGTTAGGACTTGTTGAAGCACAGAAAGAGACGCTGCAGATAAACGGGAAAATGATAAAAATAACTGAGGCTGTAGTGAAAAGGAAAGATTATCAAAAAGGCTCATTTGTGCTATATGTTACAGGCACGGTAAATGGTTCACCTTTTAAGAATGAATTCACTTTTACCGGCTTTGTGAGCAAACCTGACGATTATCAAATGGTTAATGGTGCACAAGCTGAGTGGAAAGCAAATGCTGATTATTATGCAAAGCTTGATTTTGATAGCTTTTACAGATTACATAAAGTGAACATGTTTACAATTGAGAATTTAGGCCGGTTAGTGGACTTTTATTCTATAAATGTAGGGGGAGAAAAATATCTTTTTACTCTGGAAGATCTTGAGAAGACGGTTCTTGAAGATATAAAATATGAGCAAAATCAGCTTTCTTTCTATCTTAGGTACAATAATAGTAGGTCTAAAAAAAGAATATCACTTCTGTTTGACAAGAATAAATATTATGAAGGAAAGGTTACTGTAAATACAGATTTTATAAAACAGAAGTATATGAGAGGGATATATGAAAATCCATCTCTATTTAATGGTCACATTTTTTCATATGATGAAAGTGCGTATGCTGTGGAAATCAGTACAACTCTGAAAGAAAAAAGCGACACAGGCAACATGCTTACACTACATTTAAGCATGTATGCAAAGGGTAATGGTGGCTTGTTGCTTGCAGAATTTGATAAAATATTCACCGGTTTTAAACCCTTAAGTGAATTGAAGAATGAGTTGATAGCCTACTCAACACCGGATTTGCATGAGTTTGTGAAAAATAAACTTAAGAATAGTAATTATGGTGATGTGAAAAATAAGTTTTCCAATTCTATAGATAGATGGATACAGTATGTGGAATTTGTAATTAAGGATCATGATTCATTGCAATGGGAAAAGAATAAATGGAGCAAGAACGTCTTGAATGGTCTCTTTTCTTCTGTAAAGGATATATATTTGGATAATGTAAGATTTGAACTTAACTCCGCCCAATTAAAGGAGATTGGCGGAAAGCGTTTTTTGTATATTGTTTTTCAAATGATTGGTGCTAATGATTTGGTATTGACGAGTGACGCTATTCTTTTTAATATGTCCATACACATACCTTCTTCGTTATAAAATGATTTGTGACAAATTGATCCGGTCCAATATTGTGTTTATATTTAAATTGAAATTCACAATGATATCTAAGACAAAAATATTCCTTTTTTTTCTTGCAAGAGCTTTATTTATTAATGCACAACAATAAGAAAAAAAGAGGAAGTAAAAAATGATTCCGTTTACTAACTTCAGGAGGGTAGTAGTAGCCTCTCTCGACCAATAAATATAAAAAAATCTTTCTATTGGAATGAAGACAAGATAAAAGCTGGCATATCTGTACAAGGAAATTGGCGTAACCAAAACTTTCCAGGTACACTTCCGCAAAGAAAGAATATGGTAACCGGAACATTTGAACGCGATTTCGACATCAATCCTTTCTCTTATGCTTTGGGAATGAGCCGTACTTTGCGTCCTCGAAATATCAACGTGAACTGAAGTATTATCGTAACAATTGGACACCGTTCAATTTTAAACGAATTTAAAAACAATTATATGAGAATCGAAGTACTTGATTTTAAAATAATAATGCTCATCGGTCAAAACTTATCAAGAGATCATTACTGAATATTTTCTGGGAGAAGAATCATTTTGGTTTTAGGGGGCATCTTACACAGGCCCTCCAATATGAACAGGAATAAAAATAGGAAGATTTATTATAGCCTGTTATCATACAGCCGGTAACGATGTGTCGATTTATTTGATTCCCATATCAAAATAATCGGGACAATATATTTAATCGTACTTGATCGTAAAATCATCATTTATAGGTATTGCGTACAATTATGCAATCTGCTATCTTTACAACCTAATGGATAATGCAAGAAAAAAGCGGAAATACAGAGCCATAGTGGCATGCTTATTGTTGCTGACTATGATGCCTTTCTTCTTTGTGAAAGCCTTTCATGTTCACAAAGAAGATTTATGTATATCTCATGATGAGCAACAATCTTCCCATCATGATTCTGCCGATAAATGTGCTATCTGCCTGTTCACTTTATCTTCATTTACCGAAGCCGAGAGCTTTGAGTACAATTGCGTTCAGACAGAGAACCCCGTTGAATATCTTATCCAAAAGGAGAAGGACATTACTGTTACTTTTCCCCTATTGTCTCTCCGCGCTCCTCCTGTCCAACTATTACAATCCCTCTCATGGGTTGCATGCATTATAAGATGACATGTGAAAGAGGGATGCTGTGCCCTTTGGTTATCTTAAACAATTTATAACTTCATTACAATTTTCGTAAAGTATGACATTTCATGCATATTTCCAATATGTGTGTCTATTCATTGTCTGGCTGTGTGCAATATCTCCTACAAGGATGTATGCACAGAAATACCGACAGCAATCAGATACACATAGGACACTGTTGGTTGTAGATAAGGAAACCGGACGTCCGATTGAAGGAGCTTACATCTTATTGGAGAATCAACCCCTTGCCAGTTCAACCGGAGGAAGAATCATTATCCCTTGGAAGACAAATTCCAAGGATACAGTTCTTGTACAGAGTTTGGGCTACAAATCTCAATATATATATTTGAGTGAGGCATTCAAAAAGGTGAATATTCAAACAGTATATCTTTATCCGGAGATAAAAATTCTGGAAGAAGTCATTATTACCGGTGAGTGCTCCGGAGTGACTCGGAATACGGTAAGCAACAACCTTACTTCCTTCGCAATCAATCGCGCATTGGGAACTTCTCTCACCTCTCTGCTTGAACAGGTCAGTGGCGTAAGTTCCATCAGTACGGGGACGACAGTTGCCAAACCTGTCATCCAAGGAATGTATGGCAACCGGATATTAATCATAAACAATGGTTCCCGCCAGACAGGCCAACAATGGGGAGTTGATCATGCTCCTGAAGTGGATATGAACGGAAACGCTTCCATTCGGGTGATAAAAGGTTCTGACGCGGTACGATATGGTTCAGAAGCTTTGGGAGGAATTATTGTCATGGAACAGGCTCCCTTACCCTTCCGGAAGAAGGCCTTGAAAGGAAAGACTTCCATACTTTATGGAAGTAATGGTCACCGTTATGTGCTGACCGGACAGTTGGAAGGCACTTTCCCTTTTCTCCGTGACCTTGCCTGGCGAGTACAGGGGACATATTCAAATTCCGGAGACCGTTCCACCGCAAACTATCTTCTAAATAACACTGGAGCCAGAGAACATCATACCTCCGCTTTACTCGGCTATGACCGTGGACGTTTAAGAATAGAAGGATTCTACAGTCACTTTTACAACCGGACGGGAGTAATGTTCAGTGCCCAGATGGGAAGTGAAGATCTGCTGGCAGAACGTATCCGATTGGGACGTCCCCTGTACACAGATCCTTTCACGCGAAGTATCGCATACCCATATCAAAAAGTTACCCATCAGACAGCCATTGGTAAAATGAAGTTCAGTATGCGGAACGCAGGAAATCTTTACTGGCAAAGTTCCTGGCAGAAGGACGACCGACAGGAAAACCGCATCCGGCGTCTGGGTTCCGACATTCCAGCTGTTTCCCTGCACTTAAACTCATTACAAAACTCTCTCTGCTGGAAATTGAATTATAATTCATGGCAAACAGAGGTTGGGGGACAAATTATGTTCATTGATAATCACAGTCAGGCAGGAACAGGTATTGTTCCCGTTATTCCCAACTATACGGAGACACAGATGGGAATATATGGTATCGGGAAGTATAATTACAGTAAAGGAGGAATTGAAGCAGGTATTCGTTTTGACGGACAGGAAACCCGTGCCAGTGGTTATGACTGGACAGGAAGTCTCTATGGAGGAACAAGAAAGTTCAATAACGTATCATACAGTCTGGGAGGTCATCATCATTTCTCTGACCAATGGAAGCTCACCACTAATTTCGGGCTGGCCTGGAGAGCTCCTCACGTGTATGAATTATATAGCAACGGAAATGAACTCGGATCCGGAATGTTTGTCAAAGGAGATTCTACCATGCACTCCGAAAGGAGCTATAAATGGATATCTTCCATCAGTTACAGCAATAAGGTATTCAGTGCCCGAATGGACGGTTACCTGCAATGGATAAGCGGCTATATCTATGATGAACCGAAGAAAGAAACCATCACTGTTATTTCGGGGGTATACCCTGTATTCCAATACAAACAGACCCCGGCTTTCTTTCGCGGAATGGATTTTGACTTTCACTTCATGCCCATAAATTCATGGGATTATCACCTGATTGCTTCTTTTATACGGGCAAATGAACAGACGACAGGAAATTACCTTCCTTATATCCCCTCTTCCCGTTTCAGCCATGACCTCTCATGGCTTCACGAAACCAAATCGCATTCCAAATTACGTTTGAGTATCAGACATCGATTCGTGGCAAAACAGACCCGGTTTGACTCGAATACGGATCTTATTCCCTATACCCCTCCGGCATACCACCTCTTGGGGTTCGCTGCTAGCTTTGAGTGTCCTGTAAAATACGGATACAAACTACAATTCATGATAGCGGCAGACAATATCTTGAACAAAGAATATAAAGAATACACTAACCGTTCACGCTACTATGCACATGACATGGGATCTGATGTACGTTGTGTAGTGAACTGGAGTTTTTGATTTATAACAATTATTATTAACCAAATAAATAAAAAATGAAAACAAATGTATGTAAAATCGCATTGATGTTCCTGATAGGAACAGCTCTTTCGTTGTTGTTCAATTCATGCAGTAAAGATCCTGTAATTCCTGAAAATGAGACAGATAATAAATTGCATGAAGATCCTTCCAAAATGACTATCCGTCTTGTGGAATGTCACCTGCATGCAGACTGGAATGAAATACAGAAAGTCGGTGGACCTCACCAGAATCCGGAATCTCCGGCCAAGCACATGAAACGTATTCAGGAAATAACTTATGAGCTGAAAGCCGGCAAGGGTTGGAGGCTTGCCGAAGGCAGTCAAAGCAAGTTCTACGTGCAGAAAAATGGAGACTACTATACTTATGGGAAATACACCCCGGCTCCCGTTTATTTGATGTTCATCTATTACTATAACGCCAAAGGAGATTTGATGAACAGCCAGTTTATAGAAAACGGGCAGGATAATATTCATCAACATTTCTTCACGCCTGAAAATGTAAAACCCACATTTGACGGTCAGCCGGAAGCCGATGACAATGAACCGCAGAAATTGGTGGATTATCTTTATGTGGACACTACCCCCTGGGACAAGACCAAACATAGCAAGGAAGCTGAAATAACAGGAGACAGTAACCCGATAGGTTTGAAAGGAGTTATCCGTTTTTTGAAAGACCGTAAGGAATTCGACCTGAAAATTCGTCTTTATCACGGCTACAAATCCAAGGGCAATCCGGAAACAGGTACTTTTGATCCGTTCTATAAACCTTCCGGAATATTGATCCAGCGTGGTACATGGGATATCAACCTAAACATTCCGGTAGTGGTGTTCTGGAGCCGTGAAGAGACTGTGGGGGTAGACGAAGACACGAACCCCGAAGGGGTGGAAGAAGACGGGCTTGATGAAAAAAGTAATCGTGCCATACATTCAATTATGGGAACCTTCAATCTTACATGGAAAGAAGCGCTTGAAGAGTTTATAATTTACACTTATAAGTCAGGGGATGTGGAAGCCGGAGCGATTTGGCTTTGAAAATCGGTTTGGACTGCCATAAGTAACCATAAAACTGCCTGTTGTGACATTGGTGCCGGTATTGTTTCAACAGGCAGTTGTTCCTGTTAAACCGTTTCATCTTTTTTTGCAAGAATGAAACGGAAACAAGTGCCATTCGGCAGTGTCTCCAATGAGAACTGCCATAGGGCATTGAAAAGAAAATCATCTCGTGTTATAAACGATTAAATTCATGCTGTTTATTAGAATATTCAATATATTGTGAGATAATGAGTCATAATATTGTAAGATTATAAGAGGATTTGATTCTATGAATATCAGGAAATGGTTATTTACAATTCACATTTAAGATAAAATAGAGATTTTACAATGGAAGGCTATAATAAAAAAGTAATAATGATGGAAATTGTTATAATAAATAGGGGTGGAGTAAATTTAATAATATTTAATAATTGTTTAGATCGGAAGAGCACACGTC
>ERZ650302.1151-NODE-1151-length-15061-cov-21.802612_pt1 | contig 15061 bp, 16 predicted proteins | sample MGYA00376238_ERZ650302 | MGnify/ENA primary metagenome ERZ650302 (study PRJEB26733, sample SAMN07839298) | wastewater metagenome | biome: urban; feature: wastewater treatment plant; material: waste water | place: USA: North Carolina | collected 2016-04-28 ... | reverse complement strand
AGGTACCCAAGACCACGGTGCGGCGCGACCGCATTGAGCGCGCGCTGCGCGAGCGGGGGTGAGCACCAAGCTGCACCCAGTACGGGCCTTTTCACCAGATAAGAGGTCACAACGGCCTCAAGTGCAGGTGAAATCGGCCCTGTCAGCTATTATATTCATAGTGGTGCAATCTGACTGTTGCCTGCCGACCGCTGCTTTTCGGCAGCCATCTTGGACATGATGGCCTGCCTGTCGATGCCGAGCGTGTGACCCTGCGCGCCTGGATACCGGCCGCGCATCCGCTCGGCCATCGGCTGGCCGAAGCCGACGATGTGCAAGAGGTGGGCCGCGCATCGCTGGACATGGCCCATGGGCATCTTCCGGGACGGTTCCGCCCCCCGCTTCAGCACTGAACAAGGCTGAACAGGGCTGAGCAGGGCTCAACCGGCGCCGCGCGCCGCCCCGCGGAGCGTCAGAGCGTTGTCTGCGCCTCAAGGTCCTGTACTTTGCGGCGGGCCATGGCGAGGTTGGCGCGGTTGCGGTCCAGCACGTAATAGATGAACAGGCCGTTGTGTTTGGCCACCGGGCGAATGATGTGGTACTGGTGGGTCAGCGTGATCAGGATGTCCTCGATGGCGCCTTCCAAGCCCAGCGACTTCATGGTCTTCATCTTGGAGCGCACGACCTCCGTGTTGCCCGCAGCGGCCAGCTCCATGTCCACGCCGGTGCCGACGGATTCCAGCACCATGCCGCTGGTGGAATCGACGAGCGCGGCGCACATGGCGCCTTCGGTCTGCAAGAGCTGGTTCAGAAGTTCTTTGGGGGTGAGTGCCATGATGATGCTCCGATGGTAGTGGTGGTGAAAAAAGGGGGCGGTGCCGACTGCCCGGCTACTGCGCACGGCAGGCGGCGGTTACGAGGTCGGCGGCGCTGCGGCAGCTCCACAGCAGCTTGCCCAGCAGCGATGACTGGTTGGTGATCACGGTCAGCACCAGGTCACCTGAGGCGGTCGACACGCCCATGGTGACGATGTGGCCGGTGCTGGATTCAAGAATGAGCCGCTCGGGCACGCCGTGCCCGGCCTCGCGCGTCATGGCACCCGCCAGCGCACTGAGCGAGCTGGACATGGCCGAGAGCTTGTCGGCTTCATGGTTGTTCGACAGCGTGGAGGCCACGGTCAGCCCATCGGCACTGGCCAGAGTGGCGCTCAGCACACCGGGCGTCTCGCGCTGCAGCTCGGCCAGGATATCGGCCAGCCGCGCGATGGTGACCAGACGCAGCGAAGATGGAATGTGATTGGCCGCAGCCGTGCTGGGGGGATTATTCATGGTGTTCGACCTCTGCCATGCTGACCAGTACCGACAGTAGCAGACGCACATCGGCATCGCGGCGCACATCCACCTCGAGCACCGGCGGGTGCAGGCCCTTTTCGGCCAGGCGGCGGCAATATTCGTCGATGCCAGGCGCTGCATGGGTGTCGGTGCGCCCCACGCCCACCACGGTGCGGCGCGCGGGGATGTGGTGCTCGAAAGCCTCGAGGTAAAACTCCACATCGCCAATGGGGTCGGGCCGGGAGTTGTCCACCAGCACGATCAGCCCGAAGGCGCCCGCGCCCAGGATGTCCCACATGAAGCGAAAGCGGTCCTGCCCGGGCGTGCCAAAGAGCTTGAACACCCATTGGCCGTCGATGCTGCATTCGCCGTAGTCCAGGCCGACCGTAGTCATGGTCTTGCCGGCCATGGCCTCGGTGCCACTGATCGGCACATCGGTAGACAAGGCAGCACTGTCGCTGATCGCGCGGATTGCGGTGGTCTTGCCCGCTCCCATGGGCCCGGTGAAGACCACCTTGAGGTCGCGCGTTGGCCCCGAAGGGGCTGCTCCGGTAGGCATCACCATAGTTTGAGCCGTTCTCGCAGGTGACTGAGCCAGCCCGGCGGGGCGGCAGCAGCCGGGGGTTGGGGTTTGGCAGCCACCGCGGCACCGGTGGCGCTGCGGCCGGTGGAGCCATAGCTGTCGGCGGGTGCAGGCTCGCTGCCCTCGCCAGCGTATTCGCCCACCGCCAGCCCCAGGGCCAAACAGGCCTCCAGGAACCAGCCGACAGACGCAGCCGACACGCCGCTGATGGCGCGGATCTGCTCCAGACTGAGTGCGCGGTTGGTCCACAGGGCTGCCAGGCGGGGGTGGCCCGGTGCGGCCAGGCCCACGGCGTCGGGCCATCGCAGCAAACGGTAGCTGCCGGCGCGCGAAGGTGCCACTGCGCCCGCCTGTGCCAGACGCAGCGCCAGTTGCCACACCAGATGCCGCAGGCTGTAAGCCGGTACGGAGCGAATCAGCTCCTCCTCGACCGGGCTCACGCGGTGGGGCGTGCCCAGCGTGTAGGCGCCCGAGAGCAGCACATCCATGGGCATGGCGGTGTGCACCAGTTGCTTGACGAAGTCGAACACGATCTGCTGCCCAGAACCCATGGGCACCACCGCGCGGCGGCTTTCGGCGGTGCGGTTCCGTTCGCAGAGCAGCTCGAACAGCGCCCTGAGGCCCTTCACCGGGTCGAACTGCGATACGTTGTGCATGCGTTGCGTGGCCGACTGCAGCACGGCGATCACATTGGTCATGCGCAGGGGGGTGGAGACCGCCAGGTCGCACGCCGAATCGGGCGACGGATCGGGCTTCGCCGGGTCTTTCACGCCCACCGTGATGCAGGGAGCGGGGAAGCGATAAGGCAAGTTGCCGGGCACAAAGACGACGTTGCACTCTTCGAGCTGCTCACTGAACCGCGCCCTGATGTTGATGCCGCCATCGAGCAGCCGCACCAAGGCGCGCAGCACCATGTCGTCCCTGTGCGATATGCCCTGCGTACCAATGACGAGGACGTCGCTCATGGCAAGCAACGGCCCATGCGACAGGTGACGTTCTGACGGGGGCAGGGCTCGCTGCAACAAAAGCCACACAGGGGGCTATGGCGCGACGCTGCGGCAGGAAGCGGCAGGTAAAGGGCGGCGGTCGAAAGGCTTGCGGAAGGTGGGCTGTGTGGCATTGCCGGCCAGTCTCTCTGTTGCAGTTGCACGGACCCAACTGAGACGACAAACCCGATCCTCTGCGAACATGGCAGTCCCGCTGTCGTGGGCGAGGAGCCTTTAGACCGGATACTTTGCGAGCCCGGCTTTCGCACGGGGGTGCCGTTTCAGTTTCGGATCAGTATACGGTAACCATGGGTAGTGGCAACCATTGATTGTTACTTCCAACCAACTGTTCAACAGCTGCCAGCTCGAGCTCACACTGAGCGGGCGATTACGCATGCCGTGCCGCAACGATGGGCAGTGCTGGCAGACCGCCAGACGGCTGCTGTGGGATTGGTGCTGCTTGCGGTTCGTTTACTTCTGCTTCTGGTAGGCCTTGTCAGATGGCGATCCCCGGTCGGTGTCCTGCAGGCCGCGCTGCACATCGCGGTAGGCCTGTTCCATCTGTTCATCGGGCTTGCCGTGGGTCATGTCTACCGACTGATCCTGCTCATGGGGCAGCTTGGGCAGGGTGGATGCATCGGAGAGGTCGGCATTCTGTCGATGCGTCGTATCCACTGTGGGCTCCGCAGTGGCCGGGGCAGCGAGTGGCTCATCGGGTTTGTGGGAGCGGGTCATGTGATGATCCTGAGTACTTTCTGTTGGCGTTCTGTGGTGAAGGTGCAGTACCTGATTTTTCAGAGTTAAGGATGTCCTGCATAACCCTCGCGGGTCGGTGGTAGTGCGGATCGGGGCAGGCCGCAAGGCGTCTTTTTTGCAGCCCATAGCGGGGCTATGGGCCAAAAAAGCAACGCAGCGGATGGCCCGAGACCGCGCTATCACAGACTGCAGGGAGTTATGCAGGACATCCCTAGAGGCCGATTCTCTATAAAAATTCAGGCGATAAGCAGGGGGCGATGCCAACCCCCTCAGTAACTGCGCCCGCCCTTGTACATGGCGTGCTGGCGGCGGTTCAGCGTAGCGGCTTCGCCCAGGCGGCCCATGGCGGCACCCGCGTGGGCGTGGGTAATGGCCAGGCCCAGCCCGTCGGCCGCATCGGTGCCGGGCAGGCCGGGCAGTTGCAGCAGGCGGCGCACCATCTCCTGCACCTGGCTTTTGGCGGCGCGGCCGTGGCCCACCACGGCTTTTTTCATCTGCAGCGCGGTGTATTCGGCCACGGGCAGGTTGCTGGCCACCAGGGCGGTGATGGCCGCGCCCCGCGCCTGCCCCAGCAGCAGGGTGGACTGCGGGTTGACGTTGACGAACACGATTTCGACCGAGGCCACATCGGGCTCGTAGCGGGCCGCCACTTCGGTGATGCCGTCGAACAAAATCTTCAGCCGCCCGGGCAGGTCGCCCAGGGCCAGTGTGGTGGTGCGGATGGTGCCGCTGGCCACGTAGCTGAGCCGGTGGCCGTCCACATCCACCACGCCAAAACCGGTGGTCTGCAGGCCGGGGTCAATCCCTAAAATACGCATGTGCTATTGAATTTGTAGCTGCCAGCGCTTAACCAATAAGCGCCAGCGGCCAATTTTGCTTAAAGACCGAAGTACCAGCGGGTGGAGTGGAAGAACACGGGGGCGGCAAAGCACAGCGCGTCCACGCGGTCGAGCAGGCCGCCCGCGCCGGTGACCGACATGCCCTGCATGCCCCAGCTGGTCACGCCCCGGTCGCGCTTGAGGGCCTTCATCACCAGATGCCCCAGGCTGCCCGCAAAGCAGGCCAGCAGCGCCATGCCCAGCGCCTGCCCCGGCTTGAACGGGGTGATGAACGACAGCAGCCCGCCCGCCAGCCCCCCGGCGGCCACGCCGGCCAGCCAGCTCGCCCACTGAAAGCTCTGGCTCACCTGTGGCGCCACCGGCTTGTGCGGAAAGCGCCGCCCCACCAGGTGCTGCACCAGCATGCAGGTCTGCACCACAAACACCAGGAAGAAGACCAGGAACGCGCCCTTTTCGCGGTAGCCAGGGAAGTCGAGCAGCAGCAGCGCGGGCACATGGCTCATGCCGTACACGCAGACCATGATGCCCCACTGCAGCTTGGCGTTGCGCTCCAGAAAGCGCTCGGGGTCGTTGGCCAGTGCGCTCACCACCGGCAGCGCCAGAAACACATACACCGGGATGAACACGGTGAACAGGTCGAACATGCGGCTGCCCACGATGGTGAACTGCAGCGGCAGCACCACAAAGAACGCCAGCACCAGGCTGCGGTGGTCGCCCCGCCGCGTGGGCGACAGCGTGATGAATTCGCGCAGCGCAAAAAAGCCGACGATGGCAAACAGCACCGTGGCCACCGTGTCGCCCAGCGCCCAGCCAATCCAGAACACCGTGGCCATCACCCACGAGGTCTTGATCAGCCCCCAAAAGCGCTTGACCTCCTGCGCATGCGCTTCGGCCTGCGGGTCGTCGCTGGCGTGCTCGCGCAGCGAACGGAAAAACCCCCACAGCGTGGCCAGCGAGAGCACGCCAAACACCACGATGAACAAGGCACCGATCTGCTGCGAGGTGGTGAGGTTGCGCAAAAAACTATTCATTCCAAAAATCCCATATCGACCCATTCAATGCTGACTTTGCGATGGGCGCTGGCCCTGCCGGGGACGCCGAGCAAAGGCCGCCCTGCAGTGAGGGCGTCGTCCCCCCTTGGGGGGAAGGCGCGAAGCGACTCAGGGGGGTCTTCATCTCACACCTCGCGCAGGGCCATCACCGCGCGGCGGGCACGGTCGAGAAAGGGGCGGCGCTCTTCCCCCGGTTCCAGCGCAATCGGCGCGCCAAACGTCACCGAGCACAGGATGGGCACCGGCACCACTTCGCCCTTGGGCATCACGCGCTGCACGTTGTTGATCCACGCGGGCACCAGCACCACGTTCGGGAACATCTGCGCCAGCTTGTACAGGCCCGACTTGAAGGGCTGGGGCTCGTCGCCATGGCCGCGTGTGCCCTCAGGGAAGATCACGATCGAATCCCCGCTCTCCAGCGCCCGCACCAGCGGGGCGAGCGGGTCGCTTTCAGGCAGCGCAGCGCGCAGGGCTTCGGGCGAGGGCGGGGCGGCGGGCTCGGGGGCCGGGTCGGGGCCACCGGGGGCGGCGGTTTCTGCTGCGCTGTCCAGCGCCGGGGCGGCGTTGCCTGCAGCCTCCGCGGCCGGGGCTGGCGTGCGCGCAGGGCTGGCTTGCCGGTCTACATACACCGCGTTGAACACGGCGGTGGTGATCCACTGCTTGAAGGGGGTCTTGGTCCAGTAATCCTTGGCGGCGATGGGCCGGGTGATGCTGCGCAGCTCTTCGGGCAGCGCAGCCCAGATCAGCACCATGTCGGCGTGGCTCTGGTGGTTGGCAAAGTAGATGCGCTGCTCGGCCTTGGGGGGGCAGCCGTACCAGCGCGCCTGGGAGCCCGTCAGAAACCGCACCACGCCGAGCAGAAGGTAACTCATTAACTTGGCAAGCATGGCGGGGATCATACGGGCAGGGGTGCGGTGCCTGCCCGCTGTGCAGGCCCTAGAATGCGCGCCCCACCTTGCGCTGCGGCGCGGGTGGGGCGCCACGCCCGGTGTTGCACGGTCGGCTCCAGGCATTTCTTGACGAACGCAGCCGCAGGGCGCGCCTTACCTGCGCGCGCATCGCCACGCTGTGGCAAGCCCTGGCTGCGTTGAACACAGGCTCATTGGTGGGGTTTCATTCCATGGTGAAAAGTGACGGGTTTGTGATGGGACGCCGGGGGGCGCTGCGCGTGCTGGGGGGCATGGCGGCAGGGCTGGGCGTGGGCGCCTCGGTGCAGGCGCAAACCACTGGCGGGGCTGGTAGCCTGGGCAGCAGCGCCTTGCAGGCCGTGGGCCGTTTGTTCAGCCGCCCACAGGGCAATCTGCTCATCGTGGGCGGTGGGGACACCCCGCTGAGCGTGCAGCAGCGCTTTGTGGCGCTGGCCGGTGGCCCCGAAAACGCGCGCATTGCCGTGCTGCCCATGGCCAGTTCCCAGTCAGACGAAGAAGCGCAGGAGGTGGTGCGCGACCTGGAGGGCCTGGGCGCCCGGGCCCAGGTGGTGGAAATCCGGCCCACTGATGTCAACAGCACCGCGGTGGCGCAGACGCTGGAGAAGTTCAGTGGCTTCTGGTTTTCTGGGGGAGATCAGTCGCGCCTGTCCAGCCTGCTGGTGGGCACGCGCGCGCTGCAGGCCATTGAGGCGCGCTACCAGGCAGGCGCGGTGGTGGGCGGCACTTCGGCCGGTGCTTCGGTCATGAGCCGGTTGATGCTGACCGGCAAGTGGCGCACGCCGCGCAATTCCGATGAAGAGGAGCAGGTCAACATCGCACGCGGCATGAAGGAGCTGGCACCGGGCTTCGGCTTCTTCAAGGGCGCCATCGTGGACCAGCATTTCATGCACCGCGCCCGCTACAACCGGCTCATCAGCGCGGTGCTCGACCACCCCCAGCTCATTGGCGTGGGCATTGACGAGGAAACCGCCCTGCTGGTGCGCGCAGACGGCCAGTGGGAGGTGCTGGGCAACTACTACGTGAAGATTTTTGACGCCCGCCGCGCGCAGATCGTGGACGACCGGGGGCCCATGGCCAAGGCCGCCGACATCCGCATGCATGTGCTGCCCGAAGGCGGGCTGTTCGACCCGCGTCGGCGCCGGGTGGAATTCCAGGAGGTGAACATCCCCTGAACCTGCGACCTACGGCCCTCGCGTTACGCGTGAAGGCTGTGGTTGCATCAGGGCAGTTCTGCGCTGCCCATGCGCCCCAGAATCGTCCGCGTGCGCCCCGCCAGATACGCCGAGCCGGGCGTTTTCTCGAACCGTTTGGGCGCGGGCAGCATCACGGCCAGGCGGGCGGCGTCGGTGGGGGTGAGCTGGGCGGCGCTTTTCTTGAAGTAGTGCTGCGCAGCGGCCTCGGCGCCAAACACGCCTTCGCCCCATTCCACGTTGTTGAGGTAAATCTCGAGAATGCGCTCTTTGCTCAGGATCTGTTCCAGCAGCAGCGTGAGCACAAACTCCTGCCCCTTGCGCAGCAGCGTGCGTTCGCCCGAGAGCAGCAAGTTTTTGGCCAGCTGCTGGGTGATGGTGGAGCCGCCGCGGATCTTGGGTGCGCGCACCGGGCGGTCGGGGGCGCGGATCTGGGCCTTGGCGATTTGGGCCTCGGCCTTGGCATTGCGCTCCCAGGCCTTTTCAATCGCGGCCCAGTCCACGCCCTCGTGGTTCACAAAGCCATCGTCTTCCGATGCGATGACGGCGCGTTTGAGGTGGTCGGAAATCCTGCCGTAGGGCACCCACTGCTGGCGCCAGGGCACGCTGCCCTTGCTGGTCAGCAGTGTCCAGGCTTCCGAGCGCTGGAAGGTGGTGGATTCGGGGTTGATGGCTGCCATGGCCGCAATGCGCAGCACAAAGAACAGCTGCAGGCCCACCAGGGCCAGCAGCACCAGGCCCAGCCAGCGCAGCAGCGCTTTCATGGCCTGGGCTCCAGGGTTCTGCAGGGCGTGACGGGCAGTGCGCGCATGGCTGGGTCAGTGCGGGGCGCGGCGCAGTTCTTCCAGCACCTGGGCCGATGGCGGGCGCACACCGCGCCAGATGGCAAACGCCTCGGCGGCCTGTTCCACCAGCATGCCCAGGCCGTCGCGCGCCACGGCGCCGTGGGCTTGGGCCCAGTCCAGAAAACCTTGCGCAGCGGGGCCGTACATCATGTCGTAGGCCAGGCTGCCGGGGCGCAGCACGCTGGCGGGCACCGGCACGGCGTCGCCCGCCAGGCTGCTGGCGGTGGCGTTGATGATGACATCAAAATCGCCCACTAACGCTTGCGGAGCAAGCGCCAGCAGCTCTGCTTTTTGTAGCGCCGCCAGGGCGCTGTGCGAGGCCACCAGCGCCTCGGCCTTGGCCACGGTGCGGTTGGCAATGGTGATGTGGCGCACGCCAGCCTGCAGCAGCGGGCCCAGCACGCCAGCGGCGGCGCCGCCTGCGCCCACCAGCAGCAGCCGCGCACCTTGCAGCGGCACGCCTGCGTTGCGGGTGATGTCGGCCACCAGGCCCAGGCCGTCGGTGTTGTCGGCGTGGATGCTGCCGTCTGCCGCAAAGCTCAGCACGTTGGCAGCACCGGCCAGGCGCACGCGTTCGCTGCACACACTGGCCAGGGCCGGGGCCTCGAACTTGAAGGGCACGGTGATGTTGCAGCCGCGCCCACCTTCGGCAATGAAGTCGCGCACGCCTTGCGCAAAGCCGTCCAGCGCGATCAGTCGGCGCTCGTAGCGCAGCTGCTGGCCGGTGAGTTCGGCAAAGCGGGCGTGGATGGCGGGCGAGCGGCTGTGGGCCACGGGGTTGCCCATCACGCAGTACAGGTCGGAGGTAAGCGTCGAAGAGTTCATGGGAACAACAAGGGCTGCATGCAGGGGGCAGGCCAGGGCTGCCGCGAAACTGGCTGCGCCAGTCCGCAGGCGCCTGAAGGGGGTTACCGCACGCTGGTTTCTAGGGTCTGTTCGCGGGTGAACTTGAAGCGGGCCACCATGGCCACCTGGTCGGCCTTGGCGCGCATTTCGGGGGTGAAGCGGCCAAACGGCGCGGCGGCGCGGGCAATGGCTTCGGCCCGGCGGTCCAGCGCGGGCTTGCCCGAGCCTTGCACCACTTCGGTAGAGAGCACGCGCCCGTCGTGGTTGACGGTGACGATCATGATCAGCTCGCCATACAGCTTTTTGCCGCCCTGCTCGGGGAAGTTCTCGGTGCCCTTGTCTTCCACCTTGCGGCGCAGCGCGTCGTAGTACACCGCGTAGGCTTCCTCGCGCGTGGCGGGGCTGATGTAGCGCTTTTTGGGGCGCGAGTTTTCTTCGTTGATGCGCTTTTCAATCTCGGCCAGCAGCTTCAGCAACTGGCGGCGCTTTTCTTCCTGCGACATCTGCTCGCCGCTGTCGCTTTGCTTGCGCGGGTCGGGCTCGGGCATGGCAGCCAGCTGCTTGCGCAGTTGCGTGAGCAGCTGGGTTTGCTGCTCCTGCATGGCGTCCATCTTGCGCTGCATCTCTTCAAAGTCGTCGCCCACCGCCGTCAGGGCCGAGTAGGGCAGGGGGCTGGTGGCCCGGCCCTGCGCGGCATCGCCGCCGCCTGCCAGGTTGGACTGGGCGATGGCCTGGGCCTTTTCGGGCCGCTCGGTGGACTTGGCATTGACCAGGATGACTTCCAGCGGCGTGTCCTGGAACACGCGGTTGAAGCCCTCGGGGTCGATGAAGCGCACCGAGAGGAGGGCCGCGTGCACGGCCACCGACACGCCCAGGGCAATCTGCAGCGTGCTGAAGGAGCGGAAAAGCGAGCGGATGTTCACGGCGTCGGATTATCGGCGTTGGCGGGGGCGGTGCTGTCGGCTTCGTTCACATCCACGGCGATGGCGATCGGGCCGGCCACGGCGTCTTCGTCGCCCTCGTCCTCCACCACGGCATCGTCGCTGGCGTCGTTCGGGTCGTCCAGGCGTTCCACCACCGTGCCGTGGATGTCCAGGGTGATTTCATCCACCTCGCCCAGCCGCACCTTCAGGCGCGCGCCGCGCGGCAGGTTTTGCGCGCCCAGCACGGGGAAGACCAGCGGAATGTCGTCCGCCCGCACCAGAAAGCTGCCGCCCGGCCCTTCCTTGATGACGGCGGCCGTGAGCTCGGTGATGTGGTTTTGCTCGATGTACTTGAGCGTCCAGAAACGCTCCATGCCCGCCTGGTAGCCGTTGTAGGCGCTGTAGGCCGCATCAAAGCTGCTGATGATGGAGAACAGGTCTGCATCCTTGGGCTTGAACGGTGCGGCCAGCGCAGCCGTGGCGCCGTGGCGGGCGCAGGCAATGATCTGCCACTGGTTGACCAGATCGGTGTAGCGGCGCAGCGGCGATGTGGCCCACGAATAGGCTTTGACGCCAATGCCCGCGTGCGGCAGCGCCTTGGTGCCCATGCGCACCTTCACGCCGGGGGCCATGCTGGCCTGGCTGCGGTAGATGCCGGGCACGCCCAGCTCCGCCATCCAGCTGCCCCAGGTGCTGTTGGCCACGATCATGGCCTCTGCCACGATCAGATCGAGCGGCGCGCCGCGCTGGCGCACGCTGATCTGCACCTGCTCGTGGCCCGTAGGCTCCGCGCCGTTGTTGCCGACGAGGCGGAAGTTGTAGTCCGGCCGGTTGAAGTTCTCGGGCTTGCCGCGCACCACCTCGCGGCGGGCTTTGAGTTCTTTGGCAAGGCGGTATAAAAATGATAGCTGCCCGCGCAGGTCAGACAAGCGCTGCGGGTCGTTTTGGTGCTCAAACGCCGGGTTGGTGAGCCATTCTTCAGTCACCACGCTGTCGAGCTGGTCGTGGCGCAGGTTGGCGGCTACGTGCACGCGCTCGAGCCTGGTTTCAGAGCTTTTGAATTCCAGCGTGGCTTCGTCAATGGTCACGTACAGCGACACGGCCGGGTTGGCGCGGCCCTCGTCCAGCGTGTAGGTCTGCACCACGTCGTCGGGCAGCATGGTGATCTTGTAGCCCGGCATGTACACGGTGGACAGGCGCGCACGGCCGAGCTGGTCAATCGCGCTGCCGGGCTGGATGGCCAGGCCCGGCGCAGCGATGTGGATGCCCAGCACCACGGTGCCGGTGCCCAGGCCTTGCACAGACAGCGCATCGTCGATTTCAGTGGTTTGCGAATCGTCGATGGAATAGGCCTGCACCGGTGCCAGCGGCAGGTCGGCCGGCGGCTGCGGCGCTGCCAGCGCCGGAAAGCCCGTGCCCTTGGGAAAGTTTTCGAACAAAAAGCGCTTCCAGTGGAACTGGTAGGCCGAGTCGATGGCGCCCGCCTTTTGCAGCAGATCGAGCGGCGCGGTGTGCGTGGCGCGGCTGGCCTCGACCACGGCCTTGTATTCGGGCGCGTTCTTGTCGGGCTTGAACAGGATTTTGTAGAGCTGGTCGCGGATGGGCTGCGGGCATTCGCCCCGGCCCAGGGCGGCGGCCCACTCGTCAATTTGCGCGAGCAGGGCCTTCTTCTTCTCGATGGCGGCCAGGGCCTGCTGCAGGATTTCTGCGGGCGCCTTCTTGAAGCGGCCCTTGCCTGCGCGGCGGAAGTAATGCGGCGCCTCGTACAGGCGGAACAGCGCGCCCGCCTGCTGGGCCAGCGTGGCGTTTTCCGAGAAATAGTCGCGGGCGAGGTCGGCAAAGCCGAAATCGTCCTCGGGCGCGAATTCCCAGGCCAGGTCCAGCTCAATGGTTTCGGCCACGGCCTGGGCCTGGGCGATGAGTTCGGCGGGGGCGGGCTTTTCGAACTTCAACAGAATGTTCGCGGCCTTGACCTTGACCCGCTTGCCCGAATCGAGCTCAACCTGGGCCGAGGTGTCGGCTTCGGACAGGATACGTCCGGCCATGAATTTGCCGGCTTCTTCAAACAGTGCATGCATCGGGGGATTCTCCCATGGCTGTCTGCCCGCCCCGCACGGTGCAGACCCGGCCAAGCCGGGTGAAATGAAATGCTATTGAATTTGTAGCTGCTGGCGCTTGTTGGATAAGCGCCAGAGGCATTTTTTACCCAAAGCCTTTCTGGCGCCCCTATGATCCCCACCCTGGCGCAGCCTGCGCCCCGTGGTGGCCTGGCGCTGCCGCCTCGTTATTTGTCTTTTGATTTCTGACCCTTGCGCAAACCCCAGACGATGCCGTTTTCTGCCCTCAACACGCTGCTGGCGGTGCTGGCCGTGGCGCTGCCCTTCCTGTTCGCGGTCACGGCGCCGCCGTCTCCCAACTTCTGGCCGCTGGTGTTTTCCTGGGCCTGTGGCCTGGCGCTGGCCGCCTGGGGGCTGGTGCAGGGGGCGGCGGTAGTCACCCGCGCCCAGTGCGTGCGCCTGGGCAACCGTGCCGCTGGCACGCTGGCGTGGGGGCTGCTGCTGGCGGCGGTGCTGGGTGGCGTGGTGGGGCTGTTGCAGTACCTGGGCGCAGAGCCCTGGGGCTTGCCGTGGATTCATCCGTCCACACCGGGCGAGGCGGTGGGCAACCTGCGCCAGCGCAACCAGCAGGCATCGCTGATGGCGCTGGGCGTGTGGTCCCTGCTCTGGCTGTGGGTGCGGGCCGAGCGGGTGCAGCGCCCCCAGTGGGGCATGGGCATGGTGCTGGGGGGGGCGCTGGCGGTGCTGGCCGTGGCCGCTGCCGCCACCAATTCGCGCACCGGCGCCCTGCAATGGCTGCTGATGCTGGGCTTGCTCTGCCTGTGGCGCCGCACCGATGCACGCAAGGCCATCGCCCTGGTGCTGGTGGGCATGGTGCTGTATGTGCTGGCCGCCTGGGCGCTGCCGCAGGTGCTGCTGCAGGTCAGCGGCATACGCATTGATGGGCTGTTCGACCGGTTCTCCAACACCTCGGGCGCCTGCGGCGCACGCCGGGTGCTGTGGTCGAACATGCTGCACCTCATCTCGCTCAAGCCCTGGACGGGCTGGGGGTGGGGGGAGCTGAGCTACGCGCACTACATCACGCTGTTCCCCGAAGAACGTTTTTGCGTGCTGCTGGACAACGCCCACAACCTGCCCCTGCACCTGGCGGTGGAGCTGGGCCTGCCCGCCGCGCTGCTGCTGTGCGGCGGCGTGCTGGCGTGGCTGGTGTGGTCGCGCCCCTGGCGCGAGACCGACCCCGTGCGCCAGCTGGCCTGGGGCGTGGTCGCCGTGGTGGGGCTGCACAGCCTGCTCGAATACCCGCTGTGGTACGGCCCCTTCCAGGTCACCACCCTGTTTGCGCTGGTGCTGCTGTGCTGGCGGCGCGCGCCGGGGCGTGGTGTGCCCGAGGCGTGGCGCTGGCTGGGCAGCAAGCTGGGCGATGTCACTGTGGGGTGGGGCCTGGGGGCCGCCGTGTGCCTGATCGGCGCCGCTGGGCTGGGCATGGCTGCCTACCAGTACCGGGTGGTGAGCCAGCTCTACAAGCCGGTGGCCCAGCGCCCACCCGCCTTGCGCGATGTGCGGGCCGTGCCCCAGCCCAAGGGGGTGCTGTTTTCTGACCAGGTGCGCTTTGCCTGGCTCACCACGCAGGATTTGACGCCCGCCAATGCGGCCCAGATGCACGCCGTGGCGCTGGATTTGCTGCATTTTTCGCCCGAACCCCGGGTGATCGAGAAGGTGGTGGACGGCGCCCTGGCCCTGGGCCGGGCGGACGAAGCGGCTTTGCACCAGCAGCGCTACCGCATTGCCTACCCTGCAGACTTCGCCCGCTGGCAGGCACGCAGGGCGTCTGCGGCCAGTGCAGCCGGTGCGCAGTAGGCGCTGTCAGGCCAGCTGCAGAAAGCGCGTGATGGGCTCCAGGTGCTCGGTGAAGTTGCTCAGGGCATGGTCGCCGCCTTCGAGCAAACGCAGCTCGGCCTGCGGGTAGCGGGCCACCATCTCGCGCCAGTCCAGCACTTCGTCGCCTTTGGCGATGATGGCCAGCTCGCGCGCAGCGGGTGGGCGGCCGCGCACATCCAGCGCCTGCAGCTCGCCGATGTATTCGGGCAGAAAGTAAAAACGCTCGGCCGGGTCGTGCCAGCTGGTTTGCTCGCCGATGTAGCGCGCCAGGTCACGGGCCGGGTCCACCGCGGGGTTGAGCATCACGCTGGGGCAGCCTGCGTGTTGCGCCACCCAGCTGGCGTAGAAGCCGCCCAGCGAAGAGCCGATGACCGCCATGGCGCCCCGGGGCCAGGATGCGATGCCCTGCGCTACCAGCGCCATCGCAGCCTGGGGCGAGGGCGGCAGCTGCGGGCACCAGAAGGTGACGGCCGGGTGGTGCTGCGCCACATGGGCCGCCATTTGCCGGGCTTTGGCCGAAGAGGGCGATGAACGAAAGCCGTGCAGGTACAGAAGGTGCGTGGTGGTCATGGGCGCGTTGAAGGGTGTGTGCGGAAGACGCAGGGCAGGGGAATCACTGCTTTTGGCGGGTCTGAGCGGGCATAAGATGTCTAGCCACGAAGACCCGGCACTGTGCGGGGTCTGTTGAGCCGCCAGCACCATGACTGATTTTGCCCCGCTTTCTGCAGCCAGCGCTCCCTTGCAGGCGGGCCGTCAACGAAGCGACGCTGCGCGCACGCCGCAAGCTGGTGGCGCTGGCCGAGGCGCTGGATCTGCGGGTGGACGCTGGCTCGCCCGCTGCCCGGTTGCTGAAGCTGCCCCCGGCGG
>ERZ650302.1150-NODE-1150-length-15070-cov-46.215984_pt1 | contig 15070 bp, 11 predicted proteins | sample MGYA00376238_ERZ650302 | MGnify/ENA primary metagenome ERZ650302 (study PRJEB26733, sample SAMN07839298) | wastewater metagenome | biome: urban; feature: wastewater treatment plant; material: waste water | place: USA: North Carolina | collected 2016-04-28 ... | reverse complement strand
TGCAGAATTTGTGAATGAACAAGGCGAGCGTGAAACCCCACTCATGCTACACCGTGCAATTTTAGGCTCGTTTGAACGCTTTATCGGTATGCTCATTGAGCATTACGCCGGCTGGATGCCAGTCTGGCTTGCACCGCAGCAAGTTGTGGTGATGAATATTACCGACAACCAAGCGCCAGCCTGTCAAAAAGTCGCCGAACAATTGAATCAAGCCGGACTCCGTGTCATCACCGATTTGCGTAATGAGAAAATTGGCTTTAAAATTAGAGAACGCACCCTTGAACGTATTCCTTATATGATTGTCATGGGTGATAAAGAAGTAGAAAGCAACCAAGTTAACGTCCGTACTCGCGAAGGTGACAACCTTGGCGTGATGAGTATCGATGCCTTTATTGACTTGGTTAACCAAGCGACCGCCCAAAAAGGGCGTGTCAAATCAAAAACAGCGTAGGAGTAAGTATTATTAAGAGTTCAAACCGATTAGACATCAACGAGGAAATTCGTGCCAAAGAGGTACGCTTAGTCAAAGAAGACGGCGAACAAGTTGGTGTTGTGGATATAAAAACGGCTTTGCAGGCCGCCCGTGATGCTGAGTTGGATTTGGTCGAGATAGTACCAGACGCTCAGCCTCCTGTTGCCAAAGTGATGGACTACAGAAAATATCTGTACGACCAAAAACAAAAAGCCAAAGAAGCCAAAAAGAACCAAAAACAAACGCAGCTTAAAGAAATCAAATTGCGTCCTGGTACGGAAGAAGCCGACTATCAAGTCAAACTTCGTAAAATCCGTGAGTTTTTGGAAGACCAAGACAAAGTCAAAGTCACCATTCGCTTCCGTGGTCGAGAGATGGCTCACCAACAAATTGGCTTGCAGCAGCTTGAAAAAGTCATTGCCGATACGACCGACGTTGCCAATGTTGAACAACAACCGAAAGTTGAAGGTCGTCAAATGGGTATGCTACTTGGGCCTACCAAGAAAAAATAATCAGCAAACCCTAACTATAAAAAAACCACATTAACTTATGTGGTTTTTTTATAGGCGTATTGACCTATTTATAAAATTTTAAGCTTTTGAATCATTGTATTTTTAAGTCATTGTATTCGGGGTGGTTTTGCAGGTAGCTTGCCACATACGAGCAGGCTGGCATTACTTTTTTACCTTGCTTGCGGGCATAGTCTAGCGCGTGCTTGGTTAACGCCCCTGCAATGCCGCGCCCGCCAATCGCGTCTGGCACGATGGTATGGTCATAAACGAGTTTGTCGCCTATTTCTTGGTAGCTTAGGTAGGCGATTGTACCATCAACCGTGGTTTCAAAACGGTGCGCTTGTTCGTTGTGTTTAATGTCTGACATAATTAATCCTTATCTTGTTTTTTTAAAAAGGTAAAACCATATCTATATCAATAGAATTATCACTGATTCTATTAGCATATATTCCTAAACTATTTAAACTCTTACATAACGAATAGACTGAATATTCAGCTAGAACTGATAAGCTTATTGAATTATTTAACTCATCAAGTGTGAAACCTACCACCTCCTCTATCTTTCTAAGAGCCGATAAAATTGTAGAGATTTCTTTTTTATCTATATTTTCACTAATAGTTACGTTTACATTTTTATAAAAAATAGAATCAGTAATGTTATTTTCAGCTAACCTCTTCAACTTTGCAGCCTTACTTGAATTACTTGAGGAGTTGAAATTTTCAATTCTATTCAATTTAGAAGTTATATTTTGAAGTTCCTCAAGAACATATTTATCTATAGGTACTTGCGTTTCCTCAATCTTAGGCGTTACAAACTTACCAAAGTTTTTAAGAAAAGTAGAGTATTCGCTAGGATTGGCATTGTAAATTTCCATTGTTTTCTTTATTTTTACAGTCAAGCTTTCCATAAATTCTTCAATTTTTCCAAAACGTAAATCTGCTGGATATTGTAAATGCTCGATTACACTGGTATCAAAAGAAAATGCCGTTTTATTGTCTTTTACAATTATTGTCGGTTTGTCAAAAGCCAAGCGTAGCCCAAGTTCAAACATAACGTTTGGATTTCTACCACTGATATCACAAACCACTATTGGATTATCATAAAGATTTTGAACTATGCGTTTATGTATTATGCCACTATCTTCGGCTTCACTAACTATTTGTGAATCATAGCCCGCTTGTTTAATCGCTCTTTGTAAAATCCTCTTGACTTCAAGCCAATGACCTTCGGAATAATCACCCATTGCAGAAATCGGTATAACTATTCCACACATATTACTAATTTCTTTTAATTCTTCATTATTTGGGGAAACATTTTTTTCTTCAGTTTTTACTTCAATTTTAATTTCATCTGTGTTGTCAGCTTGTTTATTCATTTTTTTCCCATGTAATGCATATTCTTAAATCATTATATACAGGTTTGCTAAACACATTTCAAATTTTTTATATATATTGCCCAAAACCTATCACAATGCGATAATAAGCGGTTAAATCTTACCATTTTTCAAATTTTTTGGCGTGTATGATACGCCTTACCTTCACTTAATATTAGCTAACTTAAACAGGAAAAACATGGCTCAATATATTTATACCATGAACAAGGTATCAAAAATTGTTCCACCCAAACGGGAAATCCTAAAAGACATCAGCCTGTCTTTTTTCCCCGGTGCAAAAATCGGTGTGCTGGGTCTCAACGGTGCCGGTAAATCAACCTTACTTAAAATCATGGCAGGCGTAGACACTGAGTATAACGGTGAAGCGCGTGCGCAAGCAGGTATCAAGATTGGCTACCTTGCTCAAGAACCCCAGCTAGACCCTGCCAAAGACGTGCGCGGCAACGTGGAAGACGGTGTGCGTGAAGCCTTAGATGCATTGGCGCGCCTTGATGAAATCTACGGCGAATATGCCCTACCCGATGCCGACTTTGACAAACTTGCCGCCGAACAAGGCAAAATGGAAGACATCATCCAAGCATGGGATGCCCATAACCTAAACAACCAACTAGAAAAAGCCGCCGATGCGCTGCGCCTACCCGCGTGGGATGCCGACGTGAGCAAATTATCGGGTGGGGAAAAACGCCGCGTCGCCCTATGCCGTCTATTGCTATCCAAACCCGACATGCTGCTACTGGACGAACCGACCAACCACTTGGACGCTGAATCAGTCGCTTGGCTTGAGCATTTCTTAAAAGACTATAGCGGCACCATCGTGGCGATTACCCATGACCGTTATTTCCTTGATAACGTTGCCGAGTGGATTTTGGAGCTTGACCGTGGCTATGGTTACCCTTACCAAGGTAACTACACCGAATGGCTTGAGCAAAAAAATAAACGCCTAGAGCAAGAGCAAAAACAAGAAGAAGCCTTTGCCAAAGCGCTGAAACAAGAGCTTGAATGGGTGCGTAAAAACCAAAAAGGTCAACAAGCCAAATCCAAATCACGCTTGCAACGCTTTGAAGAGTTGAACTCCAAAGAGTTCCAGCAGCGTAACGAAACCGCCGAAATTTACATTCCACCAGGATCGCGTTTGGGTAATAAAGTCATTGAAGTCAACAATATCTCAAAATCATTTGGTGACCGTTTGCTATACGAAAACCTATCCTTCACTGTGCCACCGATGGCGATTGTGGGCATTATCGGACCCAACGGTGCAGGTAAAACGACCTTGTTCAACATGATTACGGGTAAAGACAAACCAGATACGGGCACAGTTGAAGTCGGTGAATCAGTGAAAGTGGCGTATGTGGGACAGGTACGCGATGAGCTGGACGACAAAAAAACCGTGTGGGAAGAAGTTTCCGACGGTCTTGATATGATTACCGTGGGCGAATACACCACGCCTAGCCGTGCCTATATCGGACGCTTTAACTTTAAAGGTCAAGACCAACAAAAACTGGTCGGTAGCCTGTCGGGTGGTGAGCGTAACCGTCTGCAACTTGCCAAAACCTTAAAACAAGGGGCAAACGTGCTGTTACTCGATGAGCCATCAAATGACCTTGATGTTGAGACGTTGCGCGCGCTTGAAGATGCGGTGGAAGTGTTTCCTGGTACGGTGATGGTGGTGTCGCATGACCGCTGGTTCTTAGACCGTATTGCCACCCATATTTTGGCCTTTGAGGATGAGGGTCCGATTTGGTTTGATGGTAACTACTCGGAGTTTGAGACGTACCGCAAAAAACAGTTGGGCGCGGATGCCGAGCCAAAACGCATGAAATATAAAAAGATTGCGAAGTAATTTTAATTGAGTAAAGAATCCCATTTTATTTACAATGGGATTTTTATTGACTAGCCATTTTTAAGCCTTAAAAGGCAAAATCTCATGAAACTATCCCAATTTGAATCCTACTTTTCACCAACCATTTTACAGCGTGGGAAAAATTATTTTGATAACCATTATGTGGGTAAGTTTATTCAAGAAAACGATCATAGTTGGTCAGTTAACGTCAAAGGTTCTTACCAGTCGCATTATAAGGTCAAGCTATCTATTAATGTGACCCTTAATAGCGACATCGATATCCAGTCTATGCGCTGTAATTGCGACTATGATGATGATTGTAAGCATATGGTTGCCGCGCTATACCAACTTCGCACTTTATCTCCCGATAAATTTAACCTAAAAACTATCACCATTCACGATACCTCTGAACCGCTGGTTCAACAATTACAACAATTTAATGCCGAACAGTTGCGTGAATTTATTCTCACGCTCGTCAATCAACAGCCAGAAATAGCGCAAGATTGGATTTTTTGGGTGAGTCAATTGTCTAATCAACCTAACACCTTCTTTTGCAGCGCAGAAAATTCACCAGATAGCAATGACAGCGTTATCAGTGACCAAGAAATCTTAAAAACCATTTATCAGCGTATTGATAGTATTTTAGATTTAGATGACTTTGATGAAGACAGTTATTACGAATACTATTATGAATATGATTGGAATGAAAAGACCCAACCTTTTACTCAATTACTAGAAAAATTTGTTTATGCGCCAAAATTTCAACTTGAGGCTTGTATTTACTGGGTGAATCAAATTATTGATAGTGTGGGTGAAGTTGTCGATGAGTCAGATATTGCTGAGTTATTATATCCAGCTTTACAACTATTTGGTAAACTTTTGTTTAACCATAATGATTATGGTTATATGGGCTTAGAACAGCATTTTACGCACTATCAATTGCCTGAACACCACCAGATAACGGCTCATACCTTTACCAATCTAGAAACTTTTTTTGAAGATTGGGCTCAACATGCCACAGACAATTTTCTAATGTTACAGCGCTTGTGGTTCGACTTTTTGATTGTTCAACACAAGTATGATACGGCCTTGACATGGCTAGAAAAAGGAATTAATCGCCAAACCAAACGCAATGGTGCCGAATATAGCGTACCAAGACTGGTGGCGTTAAAGCTTGGATTATTAAAGTATTTAAATAAAAAACAAGAATATTACTATACCCTAAATAATTTTAAAGGGTTTAAAGATATTCGCCTGTTATTTGTTAAAGAGTGTTTAGAGCATGGCCAAGTAACACAAGCCATTACGTTAATCAATGAAGGGATTGCACTGGCTAAACAGCAAAACTATCCAGGCATTATCTATTATTGGGAGGAACAACTACTAGCAATTGCGCAACAATACCCTACCGATATCGATACAACGGCCATTTATCGCAAGCACCATTTTGAAAGTGCCTTTAGATATGGTAACTTTGATAAACATAGCTTTTTGGCATGGAAAGCCACATTTAGCCTAGATGAGTGGGAGTTGGCAAAAAAACAAGCGCAAGCAAAACTAATTCGTGACTTACCAGCAACAGATGACTTATGGCGTCGTGGTGATGCTAGAATTACTCAACTAGCAGCTTTTTACGCCATAGAAAATGAACAAACCGCTTTAATTGCGCTTACTAAAAAATATCCCATTGATAAATTATTGTTTGATTACCATGATATATTGATGGATGCAGATAAAGACTGGTTGATTAAAACTTTCATTGGTCAATTAAAAAACCGCATTGAAAAAGTCGCCAGTCGCTCAGAGTATGCCGAGCTTGCGCGCTATATCCAAACCATTATTGCTTTACTGCCAGACGATAAGATGCCATTTAAACAATTGGTAGAAGCCTGGCAACTGCGTTTTAGCAGTAAACCTAAGAAACCTGCTTTACTTGATGAGCTTAGTAAAATCAACTGGTAAATAAAAAACCAACTTATCAAAGTTGGTTTTTCCATTCAAATCTAAAATTAAAACAACACCCGCACACGGATAGTTTCTGGGATGTTTTTGAGTGCTTCAACCGCTTGCGCAGAATCACCGCTACCCACATCCATCACCAAATAACCCACATCTTCTTCCGTCATCAGGCTTTGCGCAAAGATATTGATATTGGCATCGGCAAAGGATTTGTTAATTTGTGACAACACGCCAGGCACGTTTTTGTGGATATGTAGCAAACGATGCGTGCCTTCTTTTTGCGGCATACTAACATTTGGGAAGTTCACAGACGTTGCAGTATCACCCATATCAGAGTAACGCACGAATTTTTCTGCCACTTCAAGACCGATATTGGCTTGGGCTTCTTGGGTTGAGCCACCGATATGCGGTGTCAAAATCACATTATCAAAAGCGCGCAGCGGTGATTCAAATTCGTCATCCGCTGATTTTGGCTCTTTGGGGAATACGTCAATCGCCGCGCCCAAGATATGACCGCTTTGTAAGGCTGCTGCTAGCGCATCAATATCCACACATTTGCCACGCGCCGCATTAATAAGATGCGCGCCTGGCTTCATGGCAGCCAATTCTGTGGCGGTAATCATATTACGCGTGCTTGGCAAATCTGGTACATGCAAGGTGACCACATCGGCTTTACCAAGCAGTTCTTCTAGACTTCCCACTTGGGTGGCGTTGCCCAATGGCAATTTGGTGACCACATCATGATAGATGACTTTCATACCAAGGCTTTCAGCGAGTACTGATAACTGAGTACCAATAGAGCCATAACCCACGATACCCAAAGTTTTGCCGCGCACTTCATAGCTGTCTTTGGCAGATTTGTTCCAGCCGCCACGATGTACCACTGCGTTTTTTTCAGGAATACCGCGCATCAGCATGATGATTTCGGCAAGTACCAATTCCGCCACAGAGCGGGTGTTAGAATAAGGGGCGTTAAAGACAGGGATACCCAGCTCACGGGCAGCTTCTAAGTCCACTTGGTTGGTACCAATACAAAAACAGCCAATGGCGATGAGCTTTTCGGCTTTTTCTAAAATATCGCGGGTCAAATGGGTGCGAGACCGAATACCGACAAAATGGGCGTCTTTGATTTTTTCGATAAGCTCTTCGGGGTCTAAGGCGGTTTTGATATTCTCAACATTGTGATAGCCCGCCTCTGACAGCACTTTAAAAGCATTGTCATGCAAGCCTTCAAGCATCAAAAAGCGGATTTTGTCTTTCTCAAGTGATAGATTTTGTGCCATAACAAACCCCTAGTCAGTATTTTTAGTCAATTATCCTATCACACTTACTGGGTTTTTTGTGGTGAAATTCCAGCAAGATGGCATGATTTTTTTGTCTCATGGGTAAAAAATTCTTCATCAATCGCCAGTGTTTTTGTCAAAATTTATGCCGTTAGTTATGCTATGATAGAGCCTCAAAAACCTTTTCAATCTATATAAAAATATGGGTAAAAGCCACGCCATGACTGCTAATCAGACCGCTATCAATACGCTTATTGAACAACTACATCAGCAAGGATTTGACGAACAGCAAATCAAAACCGATGCGGACAGTTTGGGCTATTGGGGCAAAGATTGGACCAAGCATTTCGAGCCCAATGCCAGCGCCATTGTCTTCCCAAAATCCACCCAGCAAGTGCAAGCCATCGTCAAGCTATGTAATGCGCTAAACATCGTCATTACCCCAAGCGGTGGACGGACAGGTCTATCCGCAGGGGCGGTTGCTGCCAATGGCGAGGTGGTTATTAGCCTTGATAAAATGCACCAAATATTGGGCTTCTACCCTGCTGACCGTATGGTGGAAGTGGAGGCGGGTATCGTCACCAAAGCGCTGCAAGACTTTGCCGAACAGCAAGGGTTATACTATCCGGTGGACTTTGCGTCAGCCGGTTCAAGCCAGCTTGGCGGCAATATTGGCACCAATGCCGGCGGTATCAAAGTCATCAAATACGGCATGACCCGCAACTGGATATTAGGTCTTACGGTGGTGACAGGTAAAGGCGATATTTTGCACCTCAATAAAGGCATGATAAAAAACGCCACCGGTTATGACTTGCGTCATTTGTTTATCGGGGCAGAAGGCACCTTAGGCATTGTCACTGAAGTGCAAGTCAAGCTAGAGCGTCAGCCCAAGAACCTAACCGTCATGGTGCTTGGCGTACCAGAGTTTACCAATATCATGCAAATCTTGTCAGCCTTTCAAAGCAAAATGGATTTGACCGCGTTTGAATTTTTTGATGATGTCGCCGTTGATAAATTACTTGCCACAGGGCATGTGCAAAAACCGTTTGAAACCGATGCGCCGTTTTATGCACTACTCGAATTTGAAGCGCCCTATGAGCCGATTATGGACATGGCGATGCAGATTTTTGAAGACTGTATGAGCGAAGGTTGGGTGCTTGATGGTGTGATGAGCCAATCGATTCACCAAGCCCAAGAGCTATGGAAACTGCGCGAGTATATCTCTGAAACCATCTCGGTATTTACCCCGTACAAAAATGACATATCCGTACTCATCAGCCGCGTGCCAGAGTTTATCGCGGATATCGATGCCATTGTTAGCCAAAACTATCCGGATTTTCAAGTGTGCTGGTTTGGGCATATCGGTGATGGTAATTTACACTTAAATATTTTAAAACCAGAAAACCTTAGCAAAGATGAATTTTTTGAAAAATGCCAAGTGGTCAACAAGTACGTGTTTGAAACGGTGCAAAAATACAACGGCTCTATCTCAGCCGAGCATGGCGTGGGTATGACCAAAAAGCCGTATCTTAATTACACCCGTCCTGATGAGGAAATTGATTATTTACGCGCCATCAAGCAAGTGTTTGACCCCAATGGGATTATGAATCGTGGTAAGATTTTCGACTAGATAACATTGATAAAAAAAAGATACAAAAACGGGATACAAAAAAAGACCTTTAACTAAGGTCTTTTTTTTGCTACTCACAGGGTTAGATTTTATTCACATTCAGCGTGTCTGGCATCTTAACAATCGGTTTGAGGAGTTCAATGGCTTCTGCGACAGTATTACAAACGATTAATCGCTGTAAATCTTCTAGTTTCATAAAACCTTGCTCAGCGGTAAAGCGTAGATGTTCAACCAATTTGTCATAAAAACCATTGATATTGAGAATAATCATCGGTTTTTCATGTTGATATAGCTGTCGCCAAGTGGCAATTTCCATGATTTCCTCAAGGGTGCCAAGCCCACCTGGCAAGGTGATAAAGGCACTGGCATACTCTGCCATGATGGCTTTACGGGTATGCATGGTATCGGTCAAATGCAAACGCGTCAGCCCGCCATGCACCACTTCTCGATCCATCATAAATTCAGGAATCACACCCACGGCAATGCCGTTTTTTTCAATTACACCATCGGCAACCGCGCCCATACAGCCAATCACCGCACCGCCATATACCAGACCTAACCCCGCTTCAACCAATGCCCTGCCCAGTTCATGCGCCGATTGGACATAGACAGGGTCATTGCCTTTGCGAGAGCCGCAATACACAGCGACTAAGGGGACATCAATATCATGAAGTTTGACAATTTGTGCAATATCGCTCATTTCTTTACTAGTAATAATATCTACGGGTGTCATGCTTTTTCCTTTTAATGTGTTGTAATTATAGGTCAATCATCCTACAAATTCGTGAACGCACCCTAGGCGCAGCGTATCTCATTTTGGCTACATTTGGCGCATAGGCATTATAATTGGTGCAGTTGGCGAAAAATAAAGCAATGGCTGTTAAAAAGCCATCAATGAAAGGTTGAATAAGGAAGGCTTGATAACAAAAATAGCCTATCAAAAGCCATCAAGGAGACCACCTAGGTATGATGCCCTAAGTCTGATGGTAGGTATGATGGGCATCAGCAGTCTCTGGCAAAGATGGGCGTAATTCAGCGAGCGCTGCAGCATAACCATGTTTGCCAGATTGCTTCAGCCAAGCGCTTGCTTTGTCAGCATCGGCAGCGACACCATTGCCACTGGCATAGATGTTGGCAAGAAAATATTGGGCTTGCTGTTCGTATTCAGACGTTGGGGTCATACCGCATTCCGCGAAATTTGATGGGGTCAAAAGGTTTATATTGCGTCTGTTTATAGCGGCTGATACAACACGCCGACCAACAATACCGTGATATCCTTCGCTGCTGGGGCAATCTGTACCGTATCAAGTGCTATTGACTGGGCATCATACGTGGTTACCAAGGTGTCGATTTGGCTCTGTAACTGCTGCCCAATGCTGTCTAACTCCTGTTGTAGCTGCAGGCGAATCGCATCAAGCTCTGCGACGGTTTGTTTGTTGGCATTGATATCGCCCACCGAGTTCATGGCGCGTTTGACATTATTGATATTGGTCTGTGACAACGCCTTGCGCCCCATGAATGCGCCTAAGACCGCAGAGCCAATACTGACCCCTGCATCCAGCCAGCCTTTGCTCGACTCAGCGGCTTGTTGTTGGTATTTTTCATTGGCGGCTTGCAGTTTTTTGGCTAGCGCGTCTTGTTTTTTAGCAACGCTATCCCGCAGCTGGGTAATGGCGATATCACGCTGTTCATGCAGCGGTACGATGAGCCGATTGCGGAAGGCGTCTTCGCTCTCTGCCACTTCACTATACAGCTTTAAACTATCGACATACCACAGATTTAACACTTGCTGCTGACGGATGGCTTCTTTCACTTCTTTTTCCCAAGCTTTCCATGATGCCTTGTCAAGCGCTTGGGTAGGCAGTTGTTTGAGCACAGCAGGTTGGTGCGGAGCCGATTGTAACTGCTCAAAGGTCAAATCACTTAAAATCGCTTGATGCCAATCCACCACCAACGGCGGCTCACCAAATGCTGTGGTTAATAATAGCTGCTGCTGACTTTGAGCGCCTGATTTTTTGTCATTAAAAAATACCCGCGCATAGGCAAAGGCAGTAGGCTCATAGAAGGTTTGCCCATCGCCCACCATGTCTTTGGGTGCGTAATACAAGCCCACATCTTTGGGCAAGGCAGGCGGCTGACTCATGGTGCTTGCTAATGGATTGATGGCAGGCGTGGTGGCTTGAGCTTGTGCTGAGTCGGTAGCAGCAGCGGCTTGGCTATTGGCTTTGAGCTGTGCTATGGCTTGTTTGCTAAGCGGTCCTGATAAGTAGTTGAGCGTGAAGCGGGTGCTAAAAATCACAGGGCTGGCGTCATGCACATTGTGCAGCAAAAATTGGCGTTTACCGAGTTTATCAAACCACGCATTGAGCGCCGCTTTGTCCAGTCCACTGCTGCCGCTGGCAGAGAGCAAGCCATCCATCACCCGTTCACGGTCTTGGGCAGTCTGTAACCGTCCGATAAACCAAGTACCCGCGTTGGATAAGGCTTTGTAGTCCAAATCCACGGGGTTTTGGGTCGATAACACAATCCCCAAACCAAATGCACGCGCTTGTTTTAGCAGGGTCAATAGCAATACTTTGGTCGGTGGATTGCCAATCGGCGGTAAATAGCCAAAAACTTCATCCATGTACAAAATTGCCCGCAAGGTTGAAGTGCCTTGCTGACGGCGCATCCAGCCCAATAAATTGGTGAGTAACAAGGTGACAAAAAATAGACGCTCGTCATCGGACAGATGCGCAATATTGAGCACACTGGTTTGCGCTTTGCCGTTTTTATCATAAAACAGTGCGCCAGCATCCAGCGGCATGCCTTTAAGCCAGCTGGCAAAACTCGGCGATGCCAAAAGCGTGTTGAGCTTCATCGCCAATACGCCACGGTCTTTATCCGCAAATACTTGTGACAGCGGCAGGATGCCGATTTTGTCAAACGGTGGCGTTTGGATTTGGGTAATCAAATCCACCAAGGTTAAAGTTTGGTTGTTGTCCCAGGCGTTTTTAAGTAGCTGTGCCAAAAACACATGCTCTGGGGCAAGGTTATCCCCATCGACTTTTAATAGCACCAACAGTGCCGACACTGTCGCATCGATATACTCAGCATAACCTTCGCCATCATTTTTGACACTATCGGGCGGCGGCACGAGATTGCCAAGTAGCGCAATCGGTAAGCCATTCTCGCTACCTGGGGTATAGACACTGACACGATTGGCGGCTTTGAGGGCTTGCACACGCTCCGGGGTTTGAAAACTGTTGCCAAGCCCTTGTTGCCAGTTTTCTGCGGTTTGTTTGGCAAACTCTGCCACGCTCATACCCGCTTGACTTGCCATGCCGCTATCAATCCACGGCTCAAAGTCACTGGCTGCCAAATTTGGGAACGTCAATGCCAAATTGCCCAAATCACCTTTGGGGTCAATCGCAATCACCGGAATATTATCCAGCGCAGCTTCTTCAAGTAAGCTGATTCCCAAACCCGTCTTACCCGAGCCTGTCATCCCGATAATCACCGCATGGGTTGTTAAGTCAGCTGCATCATACAGGGTTGCTTGACCTTGTGTACGCTCTGGGTACACGTCTTGACCGAGATAAAATTGACCGATACTATCAGCAATATTATTGGTGAGCGTTGGCATGGAATTTCCTCAAAATTTTTATAAGTAATGATTTATCGCCAACATGACGACTGGTCTAATTGTCTAATTGTCTAACTGCCTAATTGTCTAACAAGCTGAGTGGCGGTATGTCGGTTTTATTATAGGTAAAATTTTATCATTTCGCCTAACAAAATTTGTCGATTCTTTTGTCGAGACTTAACACAATTTTTAGCGCCGCAAAGATAATGCTTGATAATTTTTGATACCAAATTTTGAAGTTTACCCGCTTACTGTTTGGTAATAAAAATTTAGCGATAAAAGCTGAGCAATAAAAAAAGCGATGGGTGACATCGCTTTTGGTGGGATTGCATCATCGCAATATGCTAATTAACTTTAAAACTACTTTATAAAAATCATCTTGTCAGCGATTTCGTTGCCGCTTGGGTCATTGTCTAATTGGTAATATTGACGAAGCAATTGCCCCACATCGCCCAATAGCGCAACCAAGCTATCAATATGTCGATTGGCTTTCATACCTTCGATAGCCTTGTCGCACATCGCTTGCCACATGGTTGGCATCACATGGCTATTGATGCCTCTATCGGCGACAATCTCCAGACGCCGCTCACAGATATTAAGATACACCAACACCCCAGTATTATCCTGCGTATCCCAGACGCGATAATCCCCAAAAACTTCGATCGCTCTGTCTCGGCTGTTTTGTAGCCGTGCGGACGAAATAGGCAAATGATTCTCAATCACTAGCACGACTTCGCCACGATGCCCCTGCTCAGCTTCGGTAATTGCTTGATTTAGCTGTTGTTGGGCAGTAGGCGTTAACCAGCGATTGTGCAGGCTAGGTATAAACGCAACTTGACGCCACCATCTAGCCCAACTTGGCACAGTGGAAGTGACTGTCGCCATCGGTGAGGTGTAAGCAATGGTTTCTTCGTTGGCACCATTCGTTGTAGTTATTGGGTCATTTGTGCTCATGAAAATTCCATAAAAAATAATGAAGTATATAGTTGAGGATAAGGGGTAAATTTAAAATAATTTTTTCAATAATTTTTTATTAACTAACCGATTACTGCCTACTGATTACCAATCGCCACCAGCGCCGCCGCCGCCAAAGCCGCCACCGCCGCCACCAAATCCACCACCGCCAAAACCGCCACCACCAAAGCCGCCACCCGGTAGGAAGACAACCCCGCCGCCGCCCCCACGACCACCACCGCCACCTCGAAATAGCAAGAATAAAAAGACAATAAATGCCACAAATATACTACTCAGTAACCCTGCACCAAAGACTGTACCAAGCGTTACAATGCCACCTGCCGTAGCAATAGAACCAAAAAACCGCCCTAATATACTGGTCAAAATCATGCCAGCGACAAAGCCAAAAAAGCCTAGGAAAATAAGCGGTATGCCGCCTTCTTGGTTTGACTGGGTATTGGCATTGGCATTGGTATTGACTCGATTGGCATCCGCTTGCTTTAAAATAGCAGGATCGGTCGTCAAGCGTTCTTCAATGCGATTAATACCCGCTGTGATACCCCCGGCATAATCACCTTGTTTAAATCTTGGGGTTATATCGTCGCTAATAATGCGTTTAGCGACGGCATCAGGCAGGGTACCTTCAAGTCCATAGCCCGTTAAAATATACATTTTACGGTCATTGACAGCAACAACCATCAACAGCCCTTGATCGGTGTCTTTTTTGCCCAATTTCCAGCGATCAGCGACTTTCATTGAATAGTCAAAAATATCCTCGCCATTGGTGGTGGGTACAATGACCACGGCTGCTTGCGCCAAGCCGCGGTCATTAAGACTACGCAGTTTGGTTTCAATCGCCTGTTTATCACTGGCCGATAGAATTTTTGCTTCATCTATGACAGGGTTATTTAGAATTAATTTGTCAGCGGCGACAGGGGCTTGGGTTGACTGTTTAGGTGTCGTAGTCGTCTGAGCATTGGCGGTAGCTGTTGCCTGATTGCTATTTGTCTGATTGCCAGTTCCTTGGGAATTACCTGGTATCGGCAGGGCATCATTGCCTAACGTTTCTTTAATTGCATCATTGTTGAGTACAGCATCATTGAGCGCTTCATTGGTTTGTGCGGTTTTGGCGATCGCAACCATGTCCTCAACACTATGATCTTGTAATGTGGGCTTAGTAGTAACGGTTGCGGAATTGGCTGTCGCCGTGGCAGTTTCTGCAACGGAAGCCATAGGCATCGCAAGCCCAATGCCCATGGTCAATGCAGTAAACGTACTCACTACTAACCGCTTGGCTAAAAAACTAGATGACGATTTTTGCGGCTGTTTATAGGAGCGCGGTAAATTGGGCTGTGTCTGTACAATATTCAATGACACCTGTGTTTCCTCAAAGTATGCAAT
>ERZ650302.1149-NODE-1149-length-15075-cov-17.601664_pt1 | contig 15075 bp, 12 predicted proteins | sample MGYA00376238_ERZ650302 | MGnify/ENA primary metagenome ERZ650302 (study PRJEB26733, sample SAMN07839298) | wastewater metagenome | biome: urban; feature: wastewater treatment plant; material: waste water | place: USA: North Carolina | collected 2016-04-28 ... | reverse complement strand
ATAAATTTAGTATATTGTTACTTGATGATATTCCTGAAAATATTTATTCTTTAAAGCTATTAATTGAAGAAAACTTTGATATAAACATTTTTACAGCATTTAAAGCTCAAGAAGCAATAGAAATAGTGATGAACAATCCTATTGATTTGATTTTAACTGATGTTCAAATGCCTGATATTGATGGTTTTCAATTTGCTCAATATTTAAAAGATATTGAATCTACAAAAGATATTCCTGTTATTTTTATAACAGGAATTTACGAAAAAGATGAATATAAAAATAGAGGTTATGACATAGGTGGAATAGAATATATTACAAAACCTATTGATAATAAACTTTTAATTTCAAAACTCAAAATCTACATAAATATTTTTAATACTATAAAAAGTTCAAATGATAAACTCAATAAAGCCGAAGATTTATTAATTCATAGCGCTAAAATGGCGAGTATGGGAGAAATGATAGGTTTGATTTCCCATCAACTAAAACAACCTTTAAATGTTTTATCTTTATGTGTTGAAGATATAAATTTATCTTACGAATTTAAAGAATTAAACGATACTTATATGGAAGATTTTTATAAAAGTACTAAAGATCAGATTGAATATATGAATAAAACAATAAATAGCTTTTTAGATTTTTTTAATCCAAATAAGAAAAAAGAAAAATTTCTGATTAAAAATTCAATTTATCAATCAAAAGAGATACTAAAAAGTAGAATTGATAAATTAAGTGTGATTTTTCATTTAAATATTGATGAAAGTATAGAATTATTTGGTGTAGAAGTAGAGCTTACACAAGTTTTAATAAACATAATAAATAACTCTTTAGATGCATTTAGTGAAAAAAATATTAAAAAACCAGAAATTTTTATTAAATTATTTAAAAAAGATAATAAAAGTATTTTATTAATTGAAGATAACGCTTTTGGCGTTGAAAATAACCAATTAGAAAAGATACTAGAGCCTTATTTCACAACAAAAGATAGTGGTACAGGTATTGGTTTATATATGGTAAAACTGATAATCAAAAATAGTTTTGATGGTGAATTAGAAGTTTTAAATACTCAAAAAGGATTAAGTTTTATAATTTTTTTAGAAAATTATTAAAATGATACTATTGCAATACCATTTAATTATAATATTTCAATATAAATATATTTTTTAGGAGATTTTATAATGAATAGTGTTTTTCTTTATACTACAAATAATAAAAATGTTAATTCGGTTTTAGTTATAAGTGAAGATATGAAATTTTTAGATAAGTTGAAAAAAATTTCAGGTGATAAGTATAATATTTCATTTTTTAATAGTGAAAATTATAGTTTATTAAATGGTGAAATAAATGCTTTTGATTTAATAGTTTTTGATAATAGTAAAAATTCTTTATTGAAATTTACAGATGCTTTTAAAGTGACAAAATCTTATACTTTTAATATTCCAATGATTGTATTAGAAGATGAAATTTCGCAAGAGTTTTCTACACATAAATACTGTAATGCTTATGCACTTTTTAATAAAAATATTGATGAAAGTTTTTTATTAAATAATATAGAAATAAGTTTAAGTTTTTTATATACAAATAAAAAAGTTCAATTTGAAAATGGCTTCTATTTTGATGTAAGTAGAGAGATTTTATTTCAAGGTAAAAAAATCATTAAACTTACAAAAACAGAAAGAAAGTTAATAAATCTATTGGCTTTAAATCCAAATGTTTTAGTTACTTATGAAGATATTTCTAGCACAGTTTGGAGAGGAAAAGAGTTTTCTATTTATTCACTAAGAAATGTTATCAAACATATTAGAGAAAAAACTGATGAATCTTTTATCAAAAACTCATCAAATAGAGGTTATGTAATAAATACTATTTAATTAGTTTTTTTATTTACAATAACTGTAAAAAGAGCTCCGGCATTTTTATTTTCTGCTTTTATTGTTCCTAAACTATCCTTTTCAAGGATAGTTTTACAAATATACAAACCCAATCCAGAACCGTTTTTTATAGTTTTAGTTGAAAAATATGGATCAAAAATATTCATTATTATTTTCTCATCAATACCTTTTGCATTATCTTCGATAAAAATCTTTTGGCAATCATTATCTTCAAAAAATGAAATTTTAATAGTTGAATTTTGGATATTTCTTTCCAAAAATACATCTCTTGCGTTATTTAATATATTTAGTAAAATCTGAATTAATTCACTTTTAAATAGTCTTATTTTTGACAATTCAGAATCTTGAATTTCGATTTTTATATTTTGAGAACTAAAAGATTTATCAAGCATATTAAAAACAATAAAAACTATTTCATTTAAAGTCGCAAGTTCTTTTTTTGTATCAACACTAAAAAAATTTCTAAAATCATCAATAGTATTTGACATATATTGAATATATTCATTCATTTCATCTAAAACATTATTTAAAAACTCTTTATCTACATTATTCATATTATTTTTTAGTTTTATTCTACTTAGCATACTTGAAACACAAGATAAAGGTTGTCTCCATTGATGGGCAATCATAGAAATCATCTCACCCATGGCAGAATGTTTTGATTGGTGAAGTACCATTTTTTCTTTCTCTTTTAATTCACTTAAATCTAAAATAGAAACCATTTTGTAATCTTTATTTGAAAAAGATATATCTTTTATTTTTATAATAACAGGAATAACATCCCCATTTTTAGTCATTAATGAAATTTCTTGAAAGAATTTACTATTGTATTTTATAAATTTTTCTTTTGAAGTTGGAATTAAAATTCCTGTTGCAAGATTTCCTATTAAATCACTTTTCTTTTCATATCCTAAAATATCAAGAAGTGATTGATTCATATTTTGTATGAAACCATTTTGAATTATTAAAATACCTTCTATGGAATTATTTATTATTTCATTCAAATCCATAAAAATATTATTCGTATCTTGCATCTTTTTCTCATATTTTAAATTTCATACTCAACATTCTAACAAAATTTTATATGAATCATCTTATTAAAGGAAAAATCCCATAATACTTTAATTATTTGTTATTTTGAAGAAAATAATAAATAGTACTATTATGATACTATGTTCTGATAAGATAATTATTAATAAATAATAATTAGATATTTATCTAAGTAAATAGGAAAACAAGTGCTTGAAAATATTTTAGAGAAAATAGAATCTTTACCTCCTTTACCGCAAACAATAGAGGAAATAGAAAGTTTTAGAAAGAAAAAAGACAAAGAAATCGATGAGTTGGTAAAAATTATAGAAAAAGATGCTTTAGTTATAACAACACTTCTTAAAATTTCTAATTCAGCATTATTTGGTTTTCGATCAAAAGTTGAAACGGTAGGAAGAGTTATTAGTTTATTAGGAATTAATTTTACTATTTATGTGACTATTAGTGAAACTTTTAACAATATTTTAACAACTGATTTATCTCCTTATTGCATCAATACAGAAGATTTTATTAAAGCTTCAAGTGCTTCTTATAATTTGGTAAATTTATGGTTAGCAGAAGTTGATAATAATTTAAAAGAAGAAATTTTATTAGCTTCAATTTTACAAGAAATAGGTAAATTTATTTTATCTGAATTGATTGTTAGTAGGGGATTATCTGAACAATTCAGCAAAAAAATAGAAGAAGGTATTGATACAGTGGATGTTGAAAAAGAATTAATAGGATTTACAACATCTCAAGTTACAGCAGAGATATTTAAATATTGGGATTTTGATGATAAATTAGTAAATATGATTCAATTTGTTGATAATACGAATAACTGTAGTGCTGAATATAAACAACGAGCTCAAGTTTTAGATGTTATAAAAACAGCTTGTGATCCATACTCTTTACTTAGTGATAGTAGTGCTAAAAAAGCTCTAAAAAAGGCTATTTCATATAATTTAGAAACAGACTTTTTAAATAAAGCAATAGAAACTTTACAAAATAGATTATTAGAACATTAGGATAATACATATGTTAAGTGGATTTTGTTTAGAGAGTATTTCTCAAAATATTAGAAACGAAGATGATTTAATTAATATGTTTGATTATCTAATAAAAGAGGGATTAACTCCCTATGAAGCATATTATTTTATTACAGATAAATATGGTGAAGAAGAAATATTAAAATTATTGGATGAAGATAATTTTAGATTTTGCTAAATAAAAATAAATCAACACTCTTTTTTATTATTTTTTATTATTTATTTAGAAAATAATACTATTTTAATACTATTTTCTATTAGAATACAAAAATTATTTAATTTTTTAATTATGAAATATTTATTTACATAAAATAAAAAAACAAAAAGAATTTAAAGGGAAAAGATGATTAGTAATTTAAATGTATTGAAAAAAATGTTGATAATAGGTATCTTGACTTTATTATCTTTTGTTGTTGTTAGTGGAATCTTTTTAGTAGAAGAAAAACATATATTAATTTCAGAAAAAAAATCAAAATTAGTAAATATTGTTGAGATTCCTTATAGTTTAATTGAGTCAGAATATAAAGCTTTTACTGAAGGCAAAATAGATGAAAATACTGCAAAAGAAAATGCTTTAAATGCTATAAAAAGACTTAGATATGACAAAACAAATTATATTTGGATAAATGATGATACTTTGCCTCATCCAAAAATGATTATGCATCCAATAGCTACTTCATTGGATGGAAAAGTTCTTAATGCAGAAAAATTTAATTGTGCAACAAATTTAGAATATTCAAATAATGAAACAGTAAAAACAGATGGTAAAAAAAATCTTTTCCAATCATTTGTTGAAGTTGTAAATAAAGGAAATTCTGGATTTGTAGGGTACCTTTGGCCAAAACCAAAAGCCGATGGAACAAATACAGAAGAGTTATATGAAAAATTATCTTATGTTAAAAAGTTTGATAAATGGGGTTGGGTTATTGGTTCTGGAATTTATATTGATGATGTTGAACAACAATTTAATAATAGTTTAATAAATATAATATTTATCGTGGTATTTATTCTTGTTATATTAAGTATTGCATCTTATTTTATAGTAAAAGATATTGTTACAAAAATTAATCTACTAGATAATGGTTTAGTAGATTTCTTTAAATTCTTAAATAAAGAAAATAATACTGCAAAATTAATTTCTATTGATTCAAAAGATGAAATAGGAAAAATGGCAAAAGTTGTAAATGAAAATATTGAAAAAACACAAAAACTCATAATCCAAGACCACGAATTAATCGATGATGTAAAAAGAGTTGTAAATGAAGTTAAGCATGGTAAATTAAGCCAAAGAATAGTTAAAAATACACAAAATGAAAGTTTAGAAGAGTTAAAAAATACATTTAACGAAATGCTTGAAAATACTTCTGCAAGTGTTGCACAAGATATAAATAAATTAACTAGAGTTTTAGACAATTTTTCAAAGCTTGATTTTAGAGATAGAATAGAAAATGATTCAGGATTAGTATCAAAAGGGTTAAATAATTTAGCTCAAATCATAAATGATATGTTAATAGAAAACAAATCAAATGGATTAACTTTAGATGAAAGTTCAAATATTTTACTTGAAAATGTAAATAAATTAAATATTAGTTCAAATGAAGCAGCAGCAAGTCTTGAACAAACAGCAGCAGCATTGGAACAAATGACAAGTAATATTAGATCAAATACTCAAAATATAGCAAAAATGGCTGATTTCTCAGATAGTGTAACAAAATCTGCAAGTGCAGGAGAAAAATTAGCAAATCAAACAACAGTTGCAATGGATGAAATAAATATTCAAGTAAATTCTATAAATGAAGCTATTTCTGTAATTGACCAAATAGCATTTCAAACAAATATTCTTTCATTAAATGCGGCCGTTGAAGCTGCAACTGCTGGAGAAGCTGGAAAAGGATTTGCCGTTGTTGCACAAGAGGTGCGAAACCTAGCTTCAAGAAGTGCAGAAGCTGCACGTGAGATAAAAACAATAGTGGAAAATGCAACTTCAAAAGCAAATCAGGGTAAACAAATAGCAAATGATATGATTGAAGGATATAAAGAATTAAATCAAAATATTTCTCAAACAATAAATCTAATTTCAGATATTGAAAGTGCATCAAAGGAGCAATTATTAGGAATTGAACAAATAAATTCAGCTGTAAATCAATTGGATCAACAAACTCAACAAAATGCAGCAATAGCAACACAAACACAAGATGTTGCAAAAATTACTGATGAAATTGCAAAATTAGTTATAGAAAATGCAAATGCAAAAGAGTTTGATGGTAAAAATAGCGTAAAAGGTAGAAATTTGAATATATCAAGTTCTAATTACAATTCAAATGTTGCTGTTAGTAAAAAAACATCTACTGTATTTAATAAAAAAGTAGAAAAAACAATAGTAGCAAAAACTCAAGAAGTTGATGATTGGGAAACTTTTTAAAAGTTTCCCTTTAACTTAAAATAAAAAATAATTTTATAAAACTACAAATAAATTTGGGTAGGAGCAAAAAATGTTGTTAGTTTGAAATTAGTAAAAGCATAATTAGTAGATAGTAGTAATAAAAAAAAAGGGAGCAAATGTTACAAAATATGAGGACAAAGTCTAAATTATCATTACTTGCATTAATTGCATTAGTAAGTATAATGGTAGTAGGTATATTCGGAGTTATAGAATTAAAAAAGGTAAATAGTGGATTAGAAACGGTTTATAATGATAGAGTTGTTCCTCTTGAACAATTGAAAATAATTGCAGATGAATATGCAATAAATATTGTTGATACAACTCATCAAACTAGAAATGAAAATTTTGATTTTCAGAAATGTATAGATAATATTAATTTAGCAGAATCTAAAATAAAAAAACAGTGGCAAGCTTATATCTCTACAACTTTAACAAAAGAAGAAGCAGTTCTGGTAAAAGATGTTGAGAATCTTATGGTTAAAGGTGATGAAATTGCAAAAAAAATCAAAGAGGCTTGTAAAAATAAAAATAGAGATCTTTTAATTCAAATTTCAGTTGAAGAACTTTATCAAAAAATTGATCCAATTAGTGAAAAAATTTCTGCATTAATACATCTTCAACTTGAAGTTGCAAAAAATGAAACTGAAATAGCTTATGAAATTTATCAAACAAGTAAAACAGTAATTATAATTATAATTGTAATGTCTTTTTTTATTCTTTTAGGATTATCTTATTTAGTTATTAGAGATATTACTGGAAAATTAAACAATTTCAAAGATGGCTTATTATCATTTTTCTCATACTTAAATAGAGAATCTTCAAAAGTTTCATTATTAAATGAAAGCTCAAAAGATGAATTCGGAGAAATGGCAAAAGTAGTAAATGATAATATCGAAAGAACTCAAAAAAGTATTGAAGAAGATAGAAGATTAATTGATGAAACAATAGCTGTTTTAGGGGAATTTGAACAAGGTGATTTATGTCAAAGATTAAATATCAGTGTTTCAAATCCTGCATTAATGGAATTAAAAAATGTATTGAATAATATGGCAAGTAATTTAGAATCAAATATTGATAATGTACTTCATATCTTAGAAGAGTATTCAAATTATCATTATCTTAGAAAAATTCCAACAAAAGATATAAAAGAGCACCTTTTAAAACTTGCAAATGGAGTAAATACTCTTGGTGATTCAATAACAGAAATGCTAATTGAAAATAAATCAAATGGATTAACTTTGGATGAAAGTTCAAATATTTTACTTGCAAATGTTGATACATTAAATATTAGTTCAAATGAAGCTGCAACTAGCCTTGAAGAAACAGCAGCAGCACTTGAACAAATTACATCAAATATTAGAAATAATACAGAGAATATTGCAAAAATGGCTGCATATTCAAATAGTGTTACAAAATCAGCACATGATGGAGAAAAATTAGCAAATCAAACAACAATTGCAATGGAAGAAATAAATGTTCAAGTAAATTCAATAAATGAAGCAATTACTGTAATTGATCAAATAGCATTTCAAACAAATATTCTTTCATTAAATGCAGCCGTTGAAGCAGCAACTGCTGGAGAAGCTGGAAAAGGATTTGCAGTTGTTGCTCAAGAGGTGCGAAATCTGGCTTCAAGAAGTGCAGAAGCAGCAAAAGAGATTAAAAATATAGTTGAAAATGCTACAAGAAAAGCAAATGATGGAAAAGATATTGCTAATCATATGATAGAAGGATATAAAGAATTAAATCAAAATATCACAAATACAATAAATTTAATTTCTGATATAGAAATGTCAAGTAAAGAGCAACTTAGTGGAATTGAGCAAATAAATGATGCTGTAAATCAACTTGACCAACAAACTCAACAAAATGCAGCTGTTGCTTCGCAAACTCATGATGTAGCAGTTTTAACAGATGATATAGCAAAACTTGTTGTGTCAAATGCAAATGCAAAAGAGTTTAAAGGAAAAGATAATGTTAAAGCAAAAGAGATGAATTTTAAATCAAACTCTTCTTATGATATCAAAACAAATCAAGTAATACATAAGAAAACTTTACATAAAAAAATTATGCCTAAAGAGAATAAAATTGTTTTAAATAAATCAGAAAATGGAGATGATTGGGAAAGCTTTTAAAAGCTTCCCAAAAAAAACATGACTTGTAAAAACAGAGTAAAACCAAAATTATTAAGAGATATAAAAACAGAGGCTCTTTTAGTATTTATTAGGACAACATTAGAACAATCTTTTTATCAAATAGATAATATAGGTTATAATTTTAGATTAGGGAATGATGAAGATAATGATATTGTCTATTCTTCTTTAAAAGAATTATTAGAACAACTTCAAGATACAGTAATAAATTCAACATATCTAAGAAGTTTGATAGAAAATGCACATAAAAATGCAACTTTAAAGGTACTTGCGAAAAAAGAAGAACCTTTAATGGTTTATTATGATATTTTAATAAAAACCATTGAAGTTTGTCTTCCAAATGGAAGTTTTTGGATACCTGAATTAGTTGTTATTTCACTTTTAAGTGAATGGATAATAGAAGAAGAGAAAAGTGCTTATTTTTATCCATATTTAAAAGATATAGATTATATAGATTTGATAAACAGATACGATAATTCAAAAAAAGATTTAGATAATGAAAAAAAAGAGATTATAATGAAAATGTATAAAATCTCTTCAAAATTAATAGAAAAATTAAAAAAAGCCGAATATAAAATAAATACTAATAGAAAAAAAACTAAAAGGAAATAAATGATTAGTTCAAATGTAACTGTAGATTTACAAAAACTAGAAAAACTTTTAAATAAAGTTGGAGATTTAGTAATAACAAACTCTATGATGGCTCAAAGTGTTGATAATTTACCAGCTAGTGAAGAAAAAAAGAATTTAGTTGAAAAAATTACTCTTTTTCAAAGACATATTGTTGAACTTCAAGATTATGCAACAGATATAAGAATGATTAAATTTGAAAGTATGTATGGAATTTATAATGATATTATTCAAGAAATACTACCTGATGATAAATCAATCAAATTACAAATAATTGGTGGAGAAACAAAAGTAGATAAATCTTTAGTTGAACACTTAGATTTATCTATTAAAACTTTGATTACAAATAGTGTTCTTTATGGAATAGAAACAAAAGAAGAAAGAGTTGCTAAAGATAAAAATCCAGAAGCTATTTTGAAAATAATAGCTCAACAATTAAATGGACAAATGACATTTTGTATAGAAGATGATGGAAAAGGATTTGATAAAGAAGAGTTGGATTTTGAAGAAGATTTTCCAAAAATAACAGAAAATAATCAATTAAAAAATGTTTATAGAATTAAAGAAAACGTAGAAAAATTAAATGGTAATATAGAAATAAAAAGTGATTTAGAGGAAGGTTTTTCTCTTACAATGACAGTTCCTTTAACCCATTCAATTTTAGATGGTTTAAATATAAAAATAGGAGATAATATTTTTATTTTACCAACTTCATCAATCGTTGAGTCAATTCAACCTACACATGAAATGATAAAATTAGTGGGTGATGGAAGTTCTGCCTTATTAATGTTAAGAGATGAATTTATACCAATAATTAGATTATATGAATACTTAAATATTGTTCCTAAAACAGAAGATTTAAGCCAAGGTATTTTAATAATTGTAAAATCAGGAACACAAAAAGCAGCCTTTTTTATAGATGAATTTTTGCAACAACAACAAGTAGTTTTAAAAGCAATAGAAACAAATTTTAAAAAAGTTGATAGTGTTGCAGGAGCAACTGTAAGAGGTGATGGAAGCATTGGTATTATTATTGATGTTAAAAGTATTATAGAAAATTTTTAATTGGAGAGTAAATGTTTGATTCTTTGTTTGAGTTAGTAACAAAAAAAATAAGTAATAAGATAATAGTAGCATTGTTTATTTTAATGTCGCTAAGTAGTATAACAGTAGTGTATTTCACAACGACAAAAGTAAGCGAAGATTCAATAGAAAAAACAAAAGAGAATCTAGAGATGTTAAATGCAGCGATGTTTCAAAGTCTAAGAAATGCGATGAATACAGGAGATCCTGTACAAATAGCAAAAGCAGAAGAAGATGCAAGACATATCAAAGGTGTTAAAAACTTAACAGTAGCAAAAGGTAAATCATTAATGGAGTTATATCCTTCTAATGTACCATATACAAGTGATAAAGAAGTTCTTAAAACATTTGATTCTAAACAACCTTTACTTTTACAAACGAATAATGAAAATGGTCATAATATAAGAATGATAAAACCAATGATTGCAACACAAGAGTGTTTAATGTGTCATGGTAATCAAAATGAAGGTGATGTTATTGGAGTAATGGATTTAACATTTTCTTTAGATGAATCAGATACACAAATAAGAGCATTAATAGCAGAAATTTCAATAATATCTATAATATTAGCATTTATAACTATTGGTTTGATTTTCTTTATAGTAAGAAAAGCTACAAACCCAATTCAAAAACTAAAAGATGGATTTGAAAATCTATTACATTCAAATGATACAAATATTTCATTGGCTGTTGAATCAAAAGATGAAATAGGTGAAGTAGCAAGCCTGTTTAATGCTTATATGGATAAAGTAAGAGATGGATTAAAACAAGATGAAAAAGTAATAGAAGAAGCAAGTGATATTTTAGAAAAAACAGCAAATGGATTCTTTGTTTATAAAGTAAATGCAAAAGCATCAAACCCACATGTTGAAGATTTAAAAAATAGATTAAACTCAATGATTTTAAGTACAAAAGATACTTTAGATAAAATCAATGAAACTCTAAGATATTACTCAGAATCAAAATTTGATTATAAAATAAATGATGATGGAATTTATGGAAACTTAGGTTCATTAACAGCTGGAATTAAACTTGTAGGAAATAATACATCAGAAATTTTAGCAATGGTAATGAATACAGGAAATGCTTTAAATGAAAGTACACAAACACTTTCAGGAGCTTCAAATAATCTGTCGACTTCTTCAAATCAACAAGCAGCGTCACTTGAAGAAACAGCAGCAGCTCTAGAAGAGATAACATCAACAATTCAAGCAAATACACATGCAACTGTAAGAATGTCACAATTGGCTTCAAATGTTACACAATCTGCTAAAAATGGACAAGATTTAGCAAATCAAACAGCAAAATCAATGGATGAAATAAATAAAGAAGTAAGCTCTATAAATGAAGCTATTGAAGTAATTGATCAAATTGCTTTCCAAACAAATATTCTTTCATTAAATGCAGCCGTTGAAGCAGCAACTGCTGGTGAAGCTGGAAAAGGATTTGCAGTTGTTGCAGCAGAAGTAAGAAATCTAGCAAATAGAAGTGCAGAAGCAGCAAGAGAAATTAAAAATATTGTTGAATTAGCTAGTAGAAAAGCTAAAGAAGGTAAAAATATATCTGATAATATGATTGAAGGATATAAAGAATTAAATGAAAATATTTCAAATACTATTTTAACTATAAATGAAGTTGCAAGTGCTTCAAAAGAACAAGAAAAAGGGATAGTTCAAATTAATGATGCAATTAACTTGTTAGATCAAGCAACACAAAAAAATGCACAAGTAGCAGATCAAATTTCTACTATGGCTGAAAATATTGCAAATATGTCAAACTCATTAGTAACAGCTGCTGCAAAAGCTTCGTTTTTACAAGACTCTTTAGATAAAGTTGCTGATGTAGATTTAGTATATGATACAGCTTTATTAAAAGTATCATTGTTAAATACAAAAGATAAAGTATATTCAAAATTAGGTGATTATAAATCATTTAAAATAGAAGAGAATCAAAGTTTAAAACAATGGTGTGAAAATCATGTAAGTTCAGCTAAAAAAGTAGATATGGAAATAATAAATAATATAGATATGTTAAATAAGAAATTCCATAATAATCTGCAAGATTTAGTAGATGCAAATTCAAATAAAGAATCTAATGAAACTTTAAATAAAAAAGCTAAAGAAGTTGAAATAGATACTTTTAAAATTTTTACTAATCTTAATAATGTTAAAATACCTTCTGTGAAAAAATAGAAGATATTATTAGGAAAAAATGGATTATTTTAGAGAATTATTTTTTAGTATGGTTGTATTTATAATTGGATATATGATTTTTAAATATGACGTATTCAAAAAATTATCGAATACAAGAACTCTTGAAAAAGATTTCAAAAATTGTTATATTTTAAAATATCCAAATCGAGTAGAGTTCCATAATAAAGGCGCTGTTTTTATGATAGATTTTGATGAATTTTTTAAACTCAATCCAAAATTAAAAGGTAAAATAAAAGTTATAGAAAGACCTTTAATAGATGGAACAAGTAGTGATGCAATAAGAAAAGAATTAGAGATAAGAAAAGAAATCAGAGAAAAAAATAGTAAATAATAGAGGTTCAAAATGATTGATTATGTTTCTTTGGAAAAATATGCAAAGGATATATCTATATTATTTGTGGAAGATGACAAGGGAATTTCAAAAAAAATGGAACTTCTTCTTCATGAGATCTTTTCTAAAATAAAAGTTGCTTTTGATGGAAAAGAAGCATTAGAAGAATATTCTAATTACTACAAAACAAATAATGAATATCCAGATTTGATAATTACAGATATTCAAATGCCTAATATGGATGGTGTTGAACTTATAAAACATATTTATAAGGAAAATCCAAATCAAAGAATAATAGTTTTATCAGCTCACAATGAATCAGAATATCTTATGGAATTAGTTAATTTAGGTATTTATAGATTTATTCTAAAACCAATGGATTATGATAATTTTTTTCAAATAATATTTAAAATATCAAAAGAAATTTATATGGAAAAATATAAGGTTTCAGATAAAAAAGAGATATTTCTAAAATTAAATGATAGTTTAATTTGGAATAAAGAGTTAAAACAGTTATATTTAGATGATAAGTTATTAAAACTAACGAAAAAAGAGTTTTTGTTAGTTGAATTATTAGTTAAAATACCTGAAAAAATTTTTGTAAATGAAGAAATCATCTCTTATATTTGGAAAGATGAATTTGATAGTAATCCCGATATTTCAAATCTTAAAAATCTAATATCAAGATTACGAAGTAAAATACCAGCTCTTAAAATAGAAAATATTTATGGATTTGGTTATAAAATAGTGACAATTTAAACAAATTTACATTGCTCTTTTTATTTTATATCCCATGCCATATAAATTCTCAATTTTTAAAATAGGAACTTTATTTCTAAGTCTTGAGATAATATTTTTAAGATTAGAAACATAATCTTTCCCTAAAAATTCTTCTTCCCAAAGAGTTGAAATTATATCTTCTATATTATGAACTTTGTTTTCATTGCTCATTAATATTTCAACAAATAATAGTTCTTTTTTTGTGAGTTTTATTACTTCATTATTAAAAATTAATGTTTTGTTATTTTCATTCCAAAAAAAGTTTTCATCTATTTTTATATGAGAATCTTTTTCTAAAGTTAAATATTCTTTATATAGTTTATTAGCTACTTTATCAATTATTGTTAATAAATTTTGAAGATTTATAGGCTTTAAAACATAATTATCAATATCTAACTGAATTGCTTTTAGCATTTTATCTGGCTCATCTCTTGCTGTTACAAATATAAATGGTATTTTAGGATTAGACTTTCTTAACTCCTCAAGAAACTCTAAACCATCCATTTTTGGCATATTTATATCACTAATAATTAAATCAATTTTAGATTCAGTTTTTATTTTTTCGAAAGCATCTTCCCCATTTGATGCAAGAATAATTTTATTAAAATATCTCTCTAAAATGTTTTTTAATTTATTTTGAGTTATTTGGTCATCTTCTATATATAAAATAGTTAAACTTTTTTTGTATTTTTCAATTGTTATCATATTAGAATTTTATCCTTAAATAGTATCATAGGAGTATCATTTTATAAATAAATAACTTATTATTGATTTTGTTATTACTTTTCAAATAAAACGCTTTGAAAGTAGTTCAGAACTTGAAAGACTAGCTTCAATATTTGAGTGATTAAAATAATCTCCACAAATTCCTAAATTCTTTTCTTCATTTAAAAAGTAGGGCATATCTAAAGAATTTTTGGCATGTGCATACTTCCAAAGATGTGGAATTTGTGTAAAATTTTCTATTCCTTCTTTTATTTCATCATCAAAATTATCCAAGAATATATCATAAATTTCTTCTTTACTTCTTTCATTTACGCAGTTTGCAAACTCTTTTGATGAGTGAATTACATAAGAGCTAAAATCTTTATAAAGATATTTTTTTGAATTGTTAATGATGTCTTTTACATCAATGTTTTCATAAATTTTATTTTCATTTAGTTTAATATCTTCCTTTGAATATAAAATAAGTGAAAAAATAGAATCATATTTTATACATGAAAGTTTTTCTTTAAATTCATTTGGAAGCTCTATTTGTATTTGTGTTATTTGTGGAGCAGGAATGGCGATAAATAGTAAATCAAAATCTTCATAAATAACATTATTTTCATCTTCTAAAATCCATTTATTATTTAGGTTTGAAGCTTTTGTGATTTTTGTATTTGTTTGTAAATCTTTTTCATCTATTAAAAATTTGCAAATAGAGTTTATTCCAGTTTTTGGAATAAACTCATCATATTTAGCTTTTAAAA